>ENA-OSEO01001228-OSEO01001228.1-sediment-metagenome-genome-assembly--contig:-NODE-1228-length-49877-cov-6.527129_pt1 | contig 49877 bp, 42 predicted proteins | sample MGYA00237883_ERZ534232 | MGnify/ENA metagenome assembly ERZ534232
TAGGACCAGTCCCGGAAAAGGTCAAGGGGGAAACTTATGGCTCAGCAAAAAAAACGTATAAAGCGTCGCACAAAACGGATCCTTCTGATTCTTCTGGCGGTATTTGTGCTGTGTTCCGTCCTTCTGCTTGGATTTGCGGCAGAGCTGGTCCGTCAGGCGGGGCCTCTGGATACCGACGGTTTGGAGGATTACGATCTGACGTCTGTGATTTATGATGAAGAGGGCAGGTCCGTCCAGGAGCTTCATGGAACTGAGCAACGCATTCCTATCCGGATCGACCAGGTGTCGCCGGAAGCGATCCAGGCGGTGGTGGCCATTGAGGACCGACGGTTTTACGAGCACCGGGGTGTGGATCTTTACCGTATTGCGGGGGCCTTTTGGAAAAACTACCAGCAAGGCAGAATCGTCCAGGGCGCCAGCACCATTACCCAGCAGATGGTTGGCCTGGCCAAGCTGGACCGGCGGGAAAAAACATGGGAACGGAAAATCAAAGAAGCTTTGCTGGCATTAAAGGTTGAGCAGGAATATTCAAAAGACGAGATTATGGCGCTGTATCTTAACTGGGTCTATTTTGGCAGCGGGGCCTACGGGATCGAAGCCGCCGCCTGGGATTATTTCGGAAAACCCGCCCTCGAACTGAATGTTCAGGAAGGTGCGCTGCTGGCAGGCTTGATTCAAAGCCCCTCCCAATATTCTCCGCGCAGCCATCCGGAAGCCGCGCTGCGGCGCCGCAGCATGGTGCTGGATGCCATGGCGGAGACGGGCAGCCTGGATCCTGAAGAAGCCGCAGGGCTGAAGGATGCTCCCTTGAACCTGATTGCGGAAACACCGGAAGCATCGTATCAGTACAGCTCCTACACCGACCATGTCATTGATCAAGCCCTTGATGTTCTGGGTTTGGCGGGAGAAGACTCGATCGAGCTTTTTTCAGGGGGATATCGGATCTACACATCCCTGGATATCGAAATACAGAAAAAAATGGAAGAGGTATACAGTAAGCCGGAAAATTTCCCTGAAGGAGAAACCCAGGAAATCATCCAGTCTGCCATGGTGGTTTTGGAGCCTGCCACCGGTGAGATCAAGGGTATGGTGGGCGGACGGGATGTGCAAGGCAAGCGGGGCTTCAACCGGGCAGCCCAGGCCATGCGTCAGCCGGGGTCGGCTTTCAAACCCTTGGTTGTGTTTGGCCCTGCCCTGGAAATGGGCTATGGCCCCGCCACGGTGGTGGATGATTTCCCGAAAGCCTATCAGGTCAACGGAGAGGCCTGGTGTCCCCAGAACTACGACAGCCGGTATCGCGGCCTGGTTTCCATGCGGACGGCGGCAAAATATTCGATCAATATCTGGTCGGTCAAGATGCTGAGCCAAATCGGCATCGAGCATGGGATGGACTTTGCGGAAAAACTGGGAATCAGCACGCTGGTCCGGCAAGGGGCACAAAATGATCTGGGCCTTTCACTGGCCTTGGGCGGTTTGACCAAGGGCGTTACGCCCCTGGAATTGACCGCAGCCTACGGCACCTTTGCAAACCAGGGGATTTACGTCAAACCCTCCGCCATTCGCAGGATCGAAGGCCGGGATGGCAGCGTGGTCTGGGAAAATCCCCGGGAGAGCCGCAGGGTCATGAGTGCGCAGTCCGCCTATCTGATGACCAGCATGCTGCAGACCGGCGTCGAGGAGGGTACCGGGAAAATGGCTCAATTGGCAGACTGGCCTGTGGCAGGGAAGACTGGAACCACCTCGGATACCAAGGACGCCTGGTTTGTGGGCTATACCCCGCGCTTGGTGGGCACCGTATGGCTCGGCTATGATGCGCCTAAAGAGATGAAGCATGTGATCGGCGGCGGCCGGAACGCAGGGCCAATCTGGAAACAGGTCATGGAATCCGCCCATCAGGAATGGGAGCCTGGCGCTTTCCTGCGGCCGGCGGATATTGTGGAGGTGGCTGTGGATTCGAAAAGCGGCTTGCTGCCCAGTCCCCTGACTCCTAAAAATTTTATCGTCAAGGAGTTGTTCAATGCGAAGGATGTCCCTGTCAAGGTTTCCGACATCTGGTCCCAGATCATGATTTGCACTGAATCCCGCCAGCTGGCCACAGGCCATTGTCCTGCCACATCCCTCATGACCCTGTTCAGGCGGCCGGAACCCTTGAACCGTTCAAGTCTGCCTGAAGCCTTTCGCAGCGCTTTGCCCGAGGATCAGTCCTGGGCGATCCCGGTCACCGCCTGTACCTTGCATGGAAGCGCTGCACCGCCCGCTGCGACGCCTTCTTCGGCAAAGCCTGAAGAGGCGCGAAGAGGCAAGAAGGACCGTGAAGACAAACATGATTGAAAGAGGTGAGTTTGATGGATGAAAAGCTGCTGAAGGAATGTATCTGTCCGATGTGTCCAAGCTATGTGAAATGCAATGAGTCGTTGGGCTATTGTTTGCCGGGGATTCCCACCAGCCGTTGCATCAAATCGGAGCTTGGCTGCCTATGCCCCGGCTGTCCTGTTCAGGAAAAAATGGGGTATACAAAAGATTATTACTGCATCCGCAAAGATTGAGCCCGTTCATTGGAGGGAAAAGAAAGGGGGCGTTTTCATGGGGTTCCATCTTGAAACCGACGTGCTGGTGGTCGGGAGCGGAGCCGCAGCCTTTGCGGCCGCCGTGACCGCCAAAAACCATGGCGCCGAGGTGATCATGCTTGAGAAAAGCGCGCTTGTTGGGGGAACCACCCTGCGGTCCGGAGGCGGATACTGGATACCCAACAACCCTTTCCAAAGGGCCTTGGGCATCTCTGATCTAAAAGAGGATGCCCTGCGCTACATGGCAAGGTATTCCTACCCCCATCTTTACAATCCGGAAGCGCCCAGGCTTGGGCTGCCGGAAAACGAATACGCAATGATCGAAACCTATTACGACCACGCCTCCGAAATGGTCGAATATCTCGAAAACATCGGAGCGGTCCGGAGCATTCAAGAAATCAACTGGACGGGTCAGCCCCAGGTGGATTACATGGATCATCTTCCGGAAAACAAAGGGGTGCGGGGCAGGGTGCTTTACTCCAGAAATCCGGAGGGGAAAATGTCCTACGGGGGAGAGCTGATCCGGCAATACAAGGCATGGGCTCAAGCCAATGGAATCCGGATCCTGACGCAACACCGGGCGACTGAAATCCTGCGCAATTCCCAAAACGAAGTCATCGGTTTGCGGGTCCGGGTCAACGATGGGGAATCCCTGGATTTTCGGGCAAGGAAAGCCGTCGTATTCGGCAGCGGAGGTTATACCCACGATCCGGAGCTCATGCTTCATTTTCAGCGGGGACCCCATTTCGGCGGCTGCGCCGTTCCGAGCAACACCGGGGATTTCATCCGCATGGCCGGCGAGATTGGCGCAAAACTGGGCAACACGGCAGGGGCTTTCCGGGCAGAAATCGTTCTGGAACAGGCTCTGGGCGATCCGCAAGGTGTCCACAACGTCTTCTATATCCCGGGTGACAGCGTTCTGGAGGTCAACCGCTACGGACTGCGCTTCATGGATGAAAAACGCAATTACAACGATCGTGCCATGACCCATTTCCTCTGGGATCCCCAACGGGCCGAATGGACCCAGATGCTGGTCTTCATGATTTATGATCAGAGAACGGCTTCTTTGTGGCAGGGCTTTCCGCCCTATCCGGTCCGGGGGACGTCCGCGGACCATATTCTATCCGCGGAGACTTGGGATGAGCTTGGCGAAGCCATCCGTCAGCGGCTGGCGACCTTAGGGCCGCACACTGGCGGATTCAGTCTGGATGCGGGCTTTTCAGATCAGCTGAAAAAGACCGTCATCCGCTTTAATGAGTTTGCCCGATCCGGCATCGATCAGGATTTTCACCGGGGCGAATACGCCTATGACCGGGAATGGACCACCTTTCCGCCCACGAACCCGGCTGCCCAATGGCCTCCGGCGGGATCGGCCAATTACACCATGCATCCCCTTGCCGAGGAGGGGCCTTACTATACCGTGATACTCGGGGCCGGCACCTTGGATACCAACGGCGGCCCCATGATCAATCCCCAGGCCCAGGTCATGGACCAGGAACATCGGCCGATCCCCGGACTTTACGGTGCCGGGAACTGCATCGCTTCCCCCACCGCCAATGCCTATTGGGGCGCCGGCAGTACCATCGGACCGGCCATGACGTTCGGTTATATTGCCGGACTCAAAGCGGCGGCGGAGGCCGAAAAAGACATTGTCTAAGCCATATCCAATCATGCGGCAGGGAGGGGTTTCGATGATCAAACGTTTATGGACCATTCTGATGGTCACCGGGCTGCTGGCCGGGACAGCTTTCCTGGTGGCCTGCAGTGCAGCACAGGATTCACCGGCAGCCCCCGCCACGGAGTCTTCCGCGACTTCCGTGCAGCCGGATACTAAAAGCTTTACTTTGGAAGAATTAGCCAAATACAATGGCCAAAACGGCAATCCAGCCTATATTGCCATTGAGGGAACAGTCTATGACGTAACCAATATCCCTCAATGGAAGGAAGGGCTTCATGCGGGGCGATTTGAAGCCGGGAAAGACTACACCAAAGAACTGAAAAACCAGGCGCCCCATGATGCCGGAAAGATGAAGGAAGCGCCCGTGGTGGGCGTTCTGACCAACTGATACGGCGATCGGGAAGCATCGAAAGGAGGAGAGCCTCTGAAAAGCATGTTTTCAGCATTCTCAAAGGTGCACATGGTCATCGCACTGTTTGCAGGCCTGAACATTTTAATGGGCTTGGCCTTGACCTTCCCCATCCCGAATGTCAGACTGGCCGCGCTGGTTCATTTCTGGGCCGGAATTTTTCTTGTCTTGAGTCCGATGCTGGTCCTGCCCTTTTTGAAGAACCCCAAGCCGGTCTGGACGGCCTTTAAGGTGCGGCTGGCCCTTCGCAAGGGTGAATTGAATCACAGAACCTTGCTGGCGGCGAAGGTTTTTGCCTGGTTGTTCCTCTTGGGGATTGTGTTTTCGGCCTTGGGCGGGGTTTTCATTCGATCCGGCATGGCAGCGTGGCTGTTTCCCGAAGTCAACCTCTTGAAACTGCATGTCTTGGGGATCTATCTTCTTCCCTCGCTGCTTTTCCTGCATGTGGGCACGATGCTGCTGCTGCGCCGCGGGAAAACCCGGTAAACCCGGTCAACCCGCGGCTGTATGCCGCCTAACTTCAAGCGTCCGATCGGACGCTAAGGAGACAGGATTGCCCTTGATCCTTGATAGGTGTTGATCAGAAGAAATGCATCAAAGGAGGCGCAGAAGACTTATGTCAAAGTATTTGTTTTATGGTGCGTATACGCCTGAAGGATTAAAGGGCGTCATGGCCGAGGGCGGTTCGGGCAGAGTCGAGGCGGCAAAAAAAGCACTGAAAAGCGTGGGCGGCAAATTGGAAGCCTTCTATTTTGCTTTTGGCGAAAATGATTTTTACATTATTGTGGATCTTCCGGATAACAAAACCGCAGCGGCGGTGACGTCGGTTGGGAATATCAGCGGTGCTTTCAGCATCAAGGCGATTGTTTTGCTTACGCCGGAAGAGATCGATGAGGCAGCCGGAAAAACCGTCGATTTCCGCTCCCCGGGACAATAAGATCATACTTTTTTTATGAAGTGAGTAAAAAATTAATGCCTAAATGGTGTATAATACCTTTTGTGAATCATTAATGGACGGTCCGCACATCCGGGAAGAGGCAGGCGAAACCCGTCGGGTCGACGGGGCTTGCACGGCATCGTGCGGACTGTGTGCTGAAAGAATATAGGACATAGGAGAAGATGAATGATCAAAACAGGGTTCGATAACGACAAGTACCTCGATTTGCAGTCACAGAAAATACTTGAGAGAATCGATTCTTTTGGCGGCAAGCTCTACCTTGAATTTGGCGGCAAGCTATTTGACGATTACCATGCATCCCGCGTGCTGCCCGGATTCCAGCCGGACAGCAAAGTTAAAATGCTTCTGAAGCTCAAGGACAAGGTGGAGATCGTGATTTCCATCTCGGCGGATGATATTGAGCGCAGCAAGCGCCGGGGCGATCTGGGAATCACCTATGATCAGGAAGTGATGCGGCTCATCGATGCGTTCCGGGGGATCGGCCTGTATGTGGGCAGCGTGGTCATTACCCGCTACCGTGCCCAGGTATCCACCGACCTTTTCCAGAAACGTTTGAATGATTTGGGCATCAAGGTATACCGGCATTACCCGATCACGGATTACCCCAATGACATACCTCTGATCGTCAGCCCCGATGGCTATGGCAAGAACGACTATATCGAAACGACCCGGTCTCTGGTGGTGGTCACCGCCCCCGGTCCTGGCAGCGGGAAAATGGCTACCTGCCTTTCCCAGCTCTATCATGACCAGGAAAGGGGCGTCCTGGCCGGCTATGCCAAATTCGAGACCTTCCCGATCTGGAACCTGCCGTTGAAGCATCCGGTCAATATGGCCTACGAAGCAGCCACCACGGACCTGAATGACGTGAATATGATCGACCCCTTCCATCTGGAGGCCTATCATGCATCCGCAATCAATTACAACCGGGATGTGGAAATCTTTCCGGTTCTGAATGTGATGATGGAGCGGATCTCCGGCAAATCGCCCTATAAGAGTCCCACGGACATGGGGGTCAATATGGCCGGTTTCTGCATTACCGATGATGAAGCGGTCTGCAGAGCCTCGGAGCAGGAGATCATCCGCCGCTATTACCACACCAGCTGCGCACAGAAACAAGGTCTGGCGAAAAAGTCAGAGGTATACAAACTGGAGCTGCTGATGAACAGCCTGGGGATTTCAACGCATCACCGTCCAGTGGTCGAGGCTGCTTTGAAGCGTTCCGAAGAGACTGGCGGTCCTGCCGTTGCCATTGAATTGAACGATGGCCGCATCGTGACAGGGAAAACCACGCCGCTGCTGGGCGCTTCCGCCGCGCTGCTGCTGAATGCCTTAAAGGAACTGGGCGGGATCAACCATGACATGCATCTGATCTCACCGATCGTCATCAAACCGATCCAGATTCTGAAAACGGAGCACCTCGGCAATCATAATCCACGCCTTCACACCGACGAGATCCTGATTGCTCTGTCGATTTGCGCCACCACCAATCCCACGGCGGCCCAAGCCATCGAGCAGCTGGCTAAATTGCGCGGCTGTGAAGCCCATTCGACGGTGATCCTGTCGCATGTGGATGAAAACCTGTTCCAGAAGTTGGGTATCAACATCACCTGCGAGCCCCAATACCAGTCGAAGAAGCTTTATCATAAATAAGAAAAGTGCTTTTTGCAACTTGAATCCATAAGCACATAGCCCATGTTTTTAAGCGCCTGCAGGACAAGATCCTGCGGCGCTTTGTATTTTTCCGGAATGTTTTTAGCCTGAACGGCCGGTCGGATGCGGCCAGGAAGCCCGGCCTGAATGCAGACAATTCTGATAATAATTTGCGATAAGCCGGAGCCTATGATATATTTTGATTAACGACATCCCCCAAGCGATGCGATGAGGACGGGCGGTGAGATCGATGAAAAAGTACCTGCTTGCGATGGCCGTAGCCCTCGTTTTGTTATGCGGCTGCCTGAGCACCGTCTCCGGCGGATACGAGGAGACAGAACCGGGATCCTATGAAGAGGCGTTGCCCATGGACGCCCAAGTGCTGGTCGATGGCGCGCCGGTTGATTTTCGAGCCTACAACATCCAAGGCAACCATTATTTTAAGCTCAGGGACATCGCTTTCGTATTAAATGGAACGGCAAAGCAGATCGCCCTTGACTGGGATGAAGCGGAGCGTACTGTCCGGATACGGACAGGATACCCCTATACAACCACCGGAGGGGAGCTATCCGATCTCCAAAACACCCTCCGCAAAACCGCCGCGCGTTCCGATGCGGTCATCCTGGTGGATGGGATGCCTGCTAGCATCATGGTTTATAACATCGAGGGCTTCAGCTACTTCAAACTGAGGGACCTGGGCACGGCGGTTGGTTTCAGTGTGTCCTGGGATGATGCCTTACGCATGATTTCCATCGGCACGTCCCCAACCGCGCCTGACGCTCCGGCCGACAGGAAATTCGGCGAGTCAGCTTACGGTTATGTCGAATTCATCCAGAACCATCTGGCAAAGCGCGTTGCAGGAACTCAAAGAGAAAAAGATGCTGCGGATTATATTCTTTCAGAACTGGTGAAAGCCGGCTATGGGCCCGATCAGCTGGCAACGCAGACCTTTTCATTTGAAGAAGAGGGGCAATCCCTCCAAAGCCGGAATATCATCGCCAATTTGCAGGGGCAGAGTGATCAGCTGATTGTCGTGGGAGCCCATTACGACAGCATCGAAAGCTACGGCGTTGAGGACAACGGCTCCGGCTTGTCGGTTGTTCTTGAAACGGCAAACCGTCTGGTCAATGAGCAAGTGCCTTATACGATACGGTTTATCTTCTTTGGCGCAGAAGAGGGGAGGCCCTTGGCGAAGGGGGCGGCTTATTATGTAAGCACCCTCACGGAGTCTGAAAAACAGAACATCCTGCTGATGATCAATCTGGACAGCATCATGGCCGGAGACAAAGAATACATCTTTGGCGGCCGGTACCGGTCCAACGGAAGTGTGACGGATTTTTGGGCGGCAGAGCAGACCAAGCGGATTGCCGATGCCTTGGGCTTGGACATGTTGCTGGCCTCTGCCATGGATGCCAATCTAAATAGCCCCTCGGACCGCAGTGATCATGTCTACTTTATGGCTGAGGACATCCCTTATGTCTTTTTCTGGGCTGGGAATCTGGACCTGCTCCCGATCTCTGAGCTGCGCCAGACGGAGAAGCTGGGAAAAATACTGCATACAAGGTATGATGACTTGAACGTGATCAATGAACATTTTCCCGGACGCGCCAAGGCACACCTCAGCGATTATGCCGCCTTGCTCTACCATGTGCTGAAAGGGATCCGTCCCACCTGAGCACAGGCGCCCTATGAATCCATATGAAGGAGAAAAGCGAATGAAAAAACAGTTCCTGGGTCTGGATATGCTTCGGGGAACCGGGATATTTACGGTCCTATGGCTTCACTCGGCTTTTTACTATTTTGATGGACTCTATGAGCTTGATTTCAGCCATCCGCCGCTGATCGTCACGGTCATCGGTCTCCTTCTCATGTTTGCGGGGATGTTTGCGATCATCAGCGGAGCAAGTCACGGCATCCAGTACGATTATAAAATGCAGAATCTCGGGTATAGCGTGCCGAGGTTTCTGAAGTATAATGCGGCCAGCGGCCTCCTCGTTCTGGCCATTGCCTATGCGTATTTTATCTTCACAGGACCCGGCTTAGTGGATATTCCGAATCAGACCATGAACAACAGCATTTTTGTCGAGTGGATCAGGAATGGCCGTTTTAAAGGATTTAGCCTTGAGCGTCTGCTTTATGTGGACAGCCTGACTATGATCGGTCTGAATATTCTTTTGGCGGGTCCGATTTTTCTGTTGGTGGAGCATATTGAGCGGCGCCGCCGCCCGACGGCAAGACATGGGGTCTATTTTTTGCTGGGCATACTTTTTTTAGGTTTGTCCGCGCTGCGAATCCCCCTCTATGAAACCTATCTTGAGGCAGTCCAGCAGCAGGCCTACGGTACCGTGGCGGCATTGAATTGGTTTGTTAATAAAAACAACCCGATTCTGCCCTTTTTGGCATTCGGCCTGCTAGGGCTTTGGCTTGCTTCGATGCTGGTCCATTGCAATTGGAGGCAGACCCTGAAACGGGTGATTCCGGTTGCGTCGATCCTGCTGCTTTTGGGAGCGGCACTTTATGTCGGCTTGCCTGACACCATGCTGGAGCGGAGTATCGACCTGAAATGGTATGCCATTATGGTTGCGCAGATGGGCTTGTTTCCCTTACTTGTTTTACTGTTCGTCTGGTTCTTTGATCAGTGCCGCCCGGAAGGCGTTTCTGCCAGCAGGCCCATGCCTTTTCTTCAAGCCTTCATCTATCGGTTCGGCGTGGCCGGTTTGACCCCCTTCTTTTTTGAAAGCATCCTCAGCGCATTGGTGTATCGGGCGCTCAAGGGCCTCTTTCCGGGCATCCGCTTTGACCTGAGCGGTGCCCTTCTTTATGGATTATTATTGGCCGTCTTATGGGGTGGCCTGCTGATCCTTTGGGAGAAAAAAGACTACAAATACGGATTAGAGTATTTGTATTGCCGGATCCTGGGACGGTTCGGGGAAAGTGCCAAGGAGGCCAAGCTTAGAGGGGGTGCGGCATGATCAGAGGCATCGCGGACTATCTGCGGCTGAATTGGTGTAGGTATCACGCATCCCCGGAACGTCTGCGTAAGGACCAGGAAGCCAAGCTCCGTAAGCTCCTGAATTATGCCAAAGGGCATTCCGAATTTTACAAAAATCGGCTGGCAGGGTTGGAGGTCCGAACTTTGGAGGACTTAAAAGGCCTGCCGGTCATCAATAAGCAGATCATGATGGACCATTTTGACGAATTGAACACCTGCGGCCTGAAACTGGCTGAGGTTATGCGCGAGGCCTTGGAAAAGGAACGCCGAAAGGATTACTATGGCTATTATCAAGGGCGGTATGTGATCGGCCTTTCCAGCGGCACCAGCGGCAACAAAGGCATCTATGTGACGCCCAAGGCGCTGACCCAAAGGCTTCCGGCCGTATTTTTAGCCCGAAGCGGCATATCGCTGAAACATTTCCCCTTCCGTATCCTGATCCTTCTGCGGGTGTTCAGCCAAGGCTTTGCCGACATCCATTCCCCGCTGATCCGTCTCAAATACCTGAGCACCATGGAACCTGTCCAGCGGATCCTTCAGGCAATCAACGAGGCCCGGATCAATATTCTGGTTGCGCCCCCCAGTCTGCTGCGTCTCTTGATTCCCTGCCGGGATCAGATCGATGCACCTCTGGACCTTATCATATCCTGTGCCGAGGTCCTTGAAGAAGAGGAGAAAGCCCGCCTGAAGGCTGTTTTCGGTGTTCCGGTGGTTGAAATCTATCAGGCCAGCGAGGGGCCGATTGCCAGCCCCTGCCGCTGCGGCAATCTGCACATCAATGAGGATCTCGTCCTGGTCGAACTGTTGGACCAGCAGGGCGATCCAGTGGAAAAGCCGGGGCAGCGGGCCGAAAGGATGCTGGTGACCAATCTGGTCAATACCGTCCAGCCTTTGATTCGGTATGAGATGAACGATCTGGTGGAGCTTGGGGGGCCTTGCCCATGCGGCAGCGCCTTCCGGGTGATCCATAAGGTTTTCGGGCGAAACGACGATGTGCTTTTTCTCAAGAGGAACGATCAGACGCTGCAGCATGTTTTTCCCGATATGATGGCCCGTTGGATCATCACAACCAGCGACAACATCCGGGAATTCAAGGTGATTCAACGTTCGTCCTCATCGATTGAGGTGATCCTGGATTTACTGGATCCAAGCAGGGCTGCTCAACAAGGCATCATTCAAGACTTGACGCTGCGGCTTAACCGGGAGCTGGCAGCGTTGGATGTGGCCGTGGATCTGCGTATTCGCATCGAACCGATCGACCTGCCGGCAAACCGGTCGAAATATAAAAGGTTCCAGGTCGATCATGTCGGATGACGAAGAGCCAGCCTCAACAGGCTGGCTCAAACATTGCGGATGGACCGTCTCTGCCTTGGAACCTGGGCAAGGTTGTGCAAGCTCGTTAGGCAAATGGCAATCTTCGCATCTAACGATACATAACACGTCTAATTGATAACTATTCTTGACTGCATGAAGTGGTTGGCTTATAGTCCAATTAAGAAACCATCCAAACCAAACACGATATCGAAAGAGGGATAATCTATGAGCCAATATGGAGAATCCATTTTCAGTTTCTTTATGCCGCGAGTCAATCTGATGGGGGCCGGAAGCGCCAAAACCGTTGGGGAACAGGCAAAGAAATTCGGCAGCAAGGCATTGATCGTGACCGATGCTTTCCTTGCTAAAAACGGTATGGCGGACCAAATCCTCGAGCATGTCCGCAAGGCGGGGATGGAAGCCGTGGTTTTTCCCGGTGCTGAACCGAATCCTACCGATCGGAATGTCCATGATGGTTTGAAGGCGCTTCAAGATAACCATTGTGATGTGATCATCTCCCTTGGCGGCGGAAGTTCTCATGACACTGCCAAAGGCATCGGGATCGTCGCCGGAAACGGAGGCCATATTCGCGATTATGAGGGCCTGGATAAAATGACCCAACCGATGCTGCCCTTGATCGCGGTGAACACCACTGCCGGAACGGCCAGCGAAATGACCCGCTTCTGCATTATTACCAATACAGACACCCATGTGAAAATGGCCATTGTGGATTGGCAGTGTACGCCGAACATCTCCATCAATGATCCGCTGATGATGATGGATATGCCGGCTTCGCTGACCGCCGCAACCGGCATGGACGCTTTGACCCATGCCATTGAAGCCTATGTTTCGACTGCGGCGACGCCGGTGACAGACGCCAGCGCGCTGATGGCGATCCAGCTGATATCAAAAAACCTGAGACAAGCCGTAGCTAACGGCAAAAACTTTGAAGCCAGAGATAAAATGGCCTATGCGGAATTTCTCGCCGGCATGGCTTTCAACAACGCCAGTTTGGGATACGTCCATGCTATGGCCCATCAGCTGGGTGGTTTCTACAATCTGCCCCACGGCGTCTGCAATGCGATCCTGCTGCCCCATGTGGAAGAATTCAACCTGATCGCCTGTCCGAACCGTTTCGTGGACATTGCTAAGGCCCTTGGGGAAAATGTCAGCGGAATGTCCGTTCGGGAGGCTGCCGATGCAGCCATCCGGTCTATCCGGCAGCTATCCAAAGATGTGGGGATTCCCTCCAACCTCTCCGAGCTGGGCGTCAAATCTGAAGATTTGAGCATCATGGCTGAGAATGCCATGAAGGATGCCTGCAGCCTGACGAATCCTAGAAACGCCAAGGCAGAGGACATCGTCAAGATTTTCCAGAAAGCCCTGGTCTGCCAGTATGCCGAACTGAGAAAATATTCAGAGGCATCCAGAGCCTCCCACGCCCATGCCAGACATAGCGCGGACGTCCATGGGGACAACGGGACCCTGGCCCAGGAAATTGCATAAATCGTCTTGACGCGTCTGAGACGATGACCCAAGGCCTGTCCGATCCTCCAATGAGGTTGGGCAGGCCTTTTCTGTATTGAACAGGCAGTCCTGCCTTGCAGCATAAAATTGATTCAATCCTAACCTGCACTGTCAAATATGCCAAAACACCGAAAAAAAACAGTCCAAAACACCGAAACCCATTGCGCCTGAACAGACCTGTTTGTATGATTGATATGCGTGGGTGATGAGCTTGACGTATTACCTCAACAGGACAGCAGGCAAGAAACGCTTGGACAGGAACAGAGTTTGCCTATAAAAGAGAAGACGGCGTCTTTGTTGTTCCATTAGGATGTCTCAAAGACTGAGCGTGACCCAATCCGTTCGTATCTGATTTAAGGAGGCTGCGCAATGTACCAGACCATCATGGATTATATCGAAACGCATCAAGAAAACCTGATTAAAAATGTCAAAAAACTGGTTTCTATCGACAGCACCAATCCCGGTGTGTTCGAAAAAGAAGCGGCGGCCGAGCTGCAGACCCAATTGAGATCCGCCGGGATCAGCTTTGAAATCTATGAGCCCTTCGAAAAACGGGTCAGTGTCCTGGCACAAATGGATGCCTCACAGTCCCAGGGCGGCTTGCTTTTCAACGGCCATTTGGACGTGGTCCCCACCGGAGACCTCAGCCAATGGGAATCGGATCCTTTCAAACCAGAGATTCGCAATGGCCGCCTCTACGGGCGGGGATCGACAGATATGAAGGGAGGCGTTGCAGCCTTTGCCTTTGCCATGAAAGCCGTGAAGGAATGCGGCGCCGTATTGAAGAAGCCGGTTTACCTCCATGCGGTGGCGGACGAGGAATGCGGCGGAAGGGCTGGAACGGTCCACCTCATGGAAAACCACCGAATCCCGTCGGTCGATATGGCCGTCACCGGAGAGAGCTCAACCTTCAAGGGCGAAATGGCCCTGGTCAGAACCTGCGCCGGCATCGCCGCCATCGTGATCCGGAGTTACGGCAAGTCCGCCCATGCCAGCAAGCCCTATGAAGGAAACAACGCAGTGCTGAATATGGCCAGGGTGATGCTGGCCATCCAGGATTCTTTCAAGGTGCCCGAAAGTTCCGTGGATCCGCTGCTGCCGGCGCCGACCTTTGCCGTGGGGACTCAAATCAAAGGCGGCCTCAAGGTCAATATCATTCCGGAATACTGCGAGGCGATGATGGATCTGAGGACCAATCCGGGCATGACGAAAGAGGGCATCGAAGCGCAGCTTCGTGAAATCATTCAAAAGCTCCGGGAGGCGCATCCGGAAGTCAATGTCGAAGCAGAATGCACCATGTGGGACAACGCCGCCTTATTGGCCGAAGACTCCTTTGCAGTCCGAAAGGGCAAGGAAGCCATTCGGCGGGCGGTAGGGTACGAGCCGGAATGCAAAATGCGGTCCGGCGCCACCGATGCCCGGTTTCTCAATGACCTGGTGCCCTGCCTGGTGGCTTACGGCCCGGGGGATGTCCTGCTGGGAAATATCCATGGCAGCAACGAGAGCGTGGGGGTCTGGGACCTGGTGAATTGGGCCAAGGCCTACGCCAATTTGATCCTGAGTGTTTGCGTCGACGGGGATGTTAATGAATGAACGGACGATCCAACACAACTCGACGGCAGGAGGAAAATGATATGCGTCGTAAAGACAGGGAAATCAAATCCATCGATGGGGTTTTTGAGGTGGTGGACCGCTGCTCCATATGCCGCCTGGCCATGGTTGATGAAGGCAAGCCCTATCTGGTGGCCTTGAATTTCGGCTATGAACGGCAGGGGGACGACCTGATCCTTTATTTTCACAGCGCCCTGGAAGGGCGCAAGATGAACATCTGGAAAAAATCGCCGGAGGTTTGGTTCGAGATGGACACGGTCAATGAATTCATCCCGGGAACGGCAGAAAACCCCTGCGCCTATTGCTGGCGTTTTGACAGTGTGATGGGCAGCGGCCGAGTGGAATTCATCACGGAGCCTGCGGTGAAAAAATACGCCCTGGACAAAATGATCCAGCATTTGGAGAAGTCGGACAAAACCTTTGATTATCCCGAGGCCATGCTGGCCAGGACCTGCGTTTACAAAGTGGTTTCCAGGGAATTTTCAGGGAAACACCACGAATAGATCCATACGCATGACTCGAAGACGGATCAGTTGATTTGATCCGTCTTCCGCAGAAAAGCAAATGGGGCCCTGCAGAAGCTCAGAAAGTTTCTGCAGGGCCCTTTTTCATAGTGGGTCCATGGGGCGGATCAGGGTGCAAGTTCATTGAAAAATTTTGTTGAAAAACTAATGAAGTTCTTAATGTATTCCGGAAGATACCCGTTTTTGCGATAAACGATGTATAAATCCCGGCTAAACACAATCTCATCTAAAGGAAAGGCCAAAACCTTCTTCTGATGGATCAGATCCTCGATTGATTTGTAGGACAAAATGGAAATTCCCAATCCCTGGGCAATGCAAAGCCGCAGCGTTTCAGCATCGTTCATGTGCGCGAGGATATGTATATCGTCGGCGGCGATACCCAGCTGTGATATGAAACGCATGGTTTCTCTCTTGGTCCCGGAGGATTCTTCCCGCATCAGAAAGGGGTTCTTCAGCAGCTCGGCTGCCGGGGTATGGCGTTGCAGATGCGCTTGAAAGACCGGGGTGTTCGGGGTGACGATGACCAGCTCGTCCGAAGCGATGGGCACGAAGGTACAGGGTGAATCGATTTTTGTGCCCGCGAAACCCAAGTCAAGATTTCCTGCTGAAACTTTTTGTATGATGTCAAGGCTGTCGGTACGCATAATTTCAAACTGCATGTCCGGTGACCGCTGATGAAACGCATCCAATACTTGGGGCAAAAGACACTGCGCCGGTACGGAGGATGTTCCGATCCGAAGCAGCCTCTTGCTGCTGCAGGACAATTCGTTGAACGCCTTCTGTTGGAGCGCAAGGATATCTTTTGCATAGACATAGAGCCGCTCGCCTTCCGGCGTGAGATGAAATGTCCTTGTCGTTCGCCGGATCAGTTCGATTTCCAGCTCCTGCTCAAGCGCGGCAATATGCGTGCTTACGGTGGATTGCGATAAATGAAGTTTTTCAGCAGACGATAAGAAGCCTTTATGTTCAGCAACGCTCACAAAGATCTCCAGCTGTCGTATATCCATGCAGAACTCCCCCTGTAAGAGACGTCGACATAAGCCGATATTTGATGACCTATTCATTAACATACCAGAATATATCTAAAAAAACAATAAGTACATCGTATTTATCGATTATTTGTATTTCCAATACCGCACGATTTGCGTTATCCTCAAACAAGGATAATGCTTTGGCTAAAGGGGTGGAGATCCATGGATCAAACGAAACTTTTTTGCAAGGGCGGCGGCTGCACCGCCAAGCTGGGCGCAGGGATCTTAAGCCGTGTGCTGGAGCACCTTCCGCACGGGCCGGAAGATGCCAATCTTCTGGTCGGGTATGATAGCAAGGATGATGGGGCTGTTTACCGGTTAAATGCGGATCAGGCTTTGGTTCACACACTGGATTTTTTCCCGCCGATGATCGATGACCCATATGCCTTCGGACAAATTGCTGCGGCAAATGCACTCAGCGATATTTATGCTATGGGCGGCGAAGTCAAAACAGCGCTCAATATTGTCTGCTTTCCTGAGACCATGGACTTGAATGTTCTCGGCGAAATTATGCGCGGCGGGGCAGAAAAAGTTATCGAAGCCGGGGGGATCATCGCAGGCGGCCATTCCATTGCAGATTCCGACGTAAAGTATGGCCTCTCGGTCACAGGCGTTGTGAGCCCCGATCAATTTTATGCAAACAACACAGCGCAGCCTGGAGACCGTCTGATCCTGACCAAGCGTTTAGGCGTAGGCATCATCTGCACAGCGAACCGGGTCGGGGAAGCATCCCCGCAGGCCATGGAGGCAGCTGTCCAATCCATGACCACGATCAACCGATATGCGGCACAATGCTGTAAAGCCTTTGATATCCATGCCTGCACCGATATCACAGGGTTTGGCTTTCTTGGGCATCTGCATGAGATGATGGACGGGAAGCGCTCCTGTCATATCCATGCAAAGCAGGTGCCGATTTTTGAAGAAGCCCTGGTGTATGCCGATGAATTCCTGCTCACGGCTGCCGGCCAGCGCAACCGTAACCATGCAGAAGGCTTTGCGCGCTTTGAGGGTGTTCCTTTTGCCATGGAAGAAGTTTTACTTGATCCGCAGACCTCCGGGGGCTTGCTGATTGCCTTGGCCCAGGCGGAGGCACCGCAGCTTGTGCAGCAGCTCAGGCAGATTGGTTTGCCTGCGACAATCGTTGGGGAGATTGAGGAAACAGCCGATGTGGAAATACGAATAACAAATGATTGACATCAGGAGGAAGCCATCATGATTCAGGTGAATGCCATGGGAGATACTTGTCCAGTCCCTGTCGTCAAAACAAAAAATGCCATTCGGGACCTGAATGGCGCAGGTGTTGTGGAAACCCTGGTCGACAATGCCATTGCCGTACAGAACCTGACTAAAATGGCGAACCAAAAGGGCTACGGCGTCAAGTCGGAAAAGCTGGCCGAAAACCGCTTCAAGGTTATCATGACCATCGGTGAAGGTGCAGCGCCACCGGAACCAACACAAGACGAATGCTGTCTTATCTCGCCTCCCGGAACGCAGAAAAACACCGTGATTGTTATAGACGACGATCGGATGGGCGATGGCAGTGACGATTTGGGCAAGACCCTCATGAAGGGTTTCATCTACGCCTTAGGGCAGCTAGACACCTTGCCCAAAATGCTATTGTTTTATAATGGGGGTGTGGTCCTGGCCTGTGAGGGGTCCCCTTGCCTGGATGACTTAAATTCCTTGCAGGCACAAGGCGTGAATATCCTTGTCTGCGGCACCTGCCTCAACTTTTATGATCTTGCCGATAAGCTTCAGGTGGGCGAAGTCACCAATATGTATGTGATTGCCGAGACAATGACTCAGGCTGATCTGATCGTCAAGCCGTAAGTCGATGCGAGAGAAGAGATTATCGCTGATCATTGCGTTTGATGCGACGACCCAGGCGATGGCGGCAGAAAAATACTGCATCGAGCATCAAATCCCAGGCCGGCTGATTCCGGTGCCCCGGGAAATTACCGCAGGCTGCGGCCTTGCCTGGAAGGCATCGCCGGGAGATAAGGCGTGTCTGATGGCGGCCTTGGATGCGGCAGGGATCCATTGGACGGCGATGCACGAGATCGAGGTTTGAGAATGATGAACTATCTGATTGGGATCGACATTGGCTCGACCTGTGCCAAAACGATCGTCATGGACGAGGACCGGAGGATTCTCCGCCGGTTGCTGCAGCCGACCGGATGGAGCAGCCTTGATACGGCCCAGGCCATCCAGACCCAGCTCTCTGCCGAACAGATCGATCTGCGTCGTGCGGCCGTTGTGGCCACAGGCTATGGCAGGGTATCGGTACCCTATGCGGACCAATGCGTCACGGAAATCACCTGCCATGCGAAAGGCACCTGCTATATCCATGGGCTGCAGAACTTGATCGTGATCGATATCGGCGGGCAGGATACCAAAATCATCCGGGTTGAAAAGGGCATGGTGGCAGATTTCCTGATGAATGACAAATGCTCTGCCGGAACCGGACGGTTTTTGGAAATCATGTCCAATACCTTGGCCGTGCGTCCGGAAGAGCTCTGCAGACTTGCCGCCCGCGGCGGCAATGCCTCGATCAGCTCCATGTGCACGGTATTTGCCGAATCGGAGGTCATCAGTCTGATTGGCCGCGGCGAACCGCGGGAAAACATCGCCTTTGCGGTGGTGGATTCCATCGTTCAAAAGGTCGCCTCACAAGCCGGACGAATGCAGATGGAGCAGGCTGGGGTCTGTCTTACTGGAGGTTTATGCGATTTCCCTTATCTGCGCGACTCGCTGGCCAAAGCGCTGCGGTGCCAGGTTCTGGCCGACCAGGACGGTCGGTACGCCGGTGCGATCGGCGCGGCGCTCAGCGCTGCAGCTTTTGTAAAAAGAGGTGATCAAAATGATCTATCTGGATAATGCGGCGACCACACTGCAAAAACCACAGCAGGTCATAGACGCAGTGGTTCAAGGAATGACCACCATGGGCAATGCCGCCCGCGGCGCCCACCAAGATGCCTTGCAGGCAGCCCGTACCGTCTATAATACGAGGGTCAAGCTGGCGAAGCTCTTCGGCTGCAAACGCGCCGACCATGTGATCTTCACTTCAAATTCCACAGAGGCCCTGAATATTGCGATCTTCGGCACCCTGGGTGCAGGAGACCATGTCATAACCACCGATTTGGAGCACAATTCTGTCCTCCGGCCTTTATATGCTTTGGAAGAGGAACATCATGCCGCACTGGGCTTTGTTCGAGCCAATGCGGCCGGCAGCGTGGACTATGGCGATTTTGAACGCCTGATTCGCCCGGAAACACGGGCCATTGTCTGTACCCACGCATCCAATCTCACAGGCAACCGGCTGGATATTGAACGCATCGGCAGGATGGCACGGCAGAATGGATTGTTGTTTATTGTGGATGCATCTCAGACCGCGGGCGCCATTCCCATCGACATGGAAACCATGAACATCGATATTTTGTGTTTCACAGGTCATAAAGGGCTTATGGGGCCGCAAGGAACCGGGGGTCTGTGCATTCGGGAGGGCATTCAGATCCGCCCCTGGAAGCGCGGCGGATCCGGTGTCCACTCCTATGACAGACGACAGCCCAATGAATATCCGACCAGGTTGGAAGCCGGCACCCTGAACAGCCATGGCATCGCCGGGCTTTCCGCGGCGCTGGATTATATCCACGAAATCGGGATCGATGCCATCGGGCAAAAGGAAACGGCATTGATGCGCCGCTTTTACGAGGGTGTATTCAGGATTGAGGGGGTCGCCGTCTATGGCGATTTTTCCGATGCTCATCGTGCCGCGATCGTTACACTGAACATCAGGGATTATGACTCCGGCGCCGTGGCGGATGAGCTTTCGGAAGCCTATGGGATTGCCACACGACCGGGTGCTCACTGTGCTCCGCGCATGCACGAAGCACTGGGCACAACAGACACCGGAGCCGTGCGCTTCAGCTTTTCATGGTTCAATACCATCGATGAAGTGGATGCAGCGATCCAGGCGGTTCGCGAAATTGCCGAATCTTAGCGGCTTTCGATGGCCGCATCCTATCTTTGCCAGCAAGCGACAATGTAAAATATAAGGAGGAAATCAATGTGTCGGATTATGTAAAAATGTGGGAAGACCTCGGCATGGACCTTGAGAATCACGATCTTCTGTGTCAGGTGCTGCCCAACGCGGTGGGAGATGTGTTTCTGACGCAGGAGAACCGGCCGAAAGCAATGGATTTCTGGGATCTGGTAATTTCTGAAGTCCACGGTATCCGCCCGGCAGAGTTGATCGAAGAACAAAAAAAGGGACGCAAAGTCTTCGGTACCTTTTGTGTGTATGTGCCCGACGAAGTGATTATTGCAGCCAATGGCATTGTCACAGGTCTTTGCGGCGGCTCTCAATTCTGGGTTCCTGGCGGTGAAGCGGTGTTGCCGAAGAGCACCTGCCCCTTGATCAAAGCGTCCGTCGGCGCACGTCTCGGCAAAACTTGCCCCTATTTTCGGATTGCGGATATGTATGTGGGCGAGACCACCTGCGACGGTAAAAAGAAAGCCTATGAGATCTTGGGTGAAGACGTCCCTATGTACGTCATGGACGTCCCGCAGATGAAACGCGAAAAGGACATCCTCAAGTGGAAGGATGAAATCACCGAGTTTGCGAAGACCGTTGAAAAGTTTACCGGCAACGACATCACCCCGGAAAAGCTTTCTGAAGCCGTTCATATCATCAACGAAAAACGGAAGGCCCTGCAGCGGGTTTATGATTGCCGCAAGTCGGAATGTCTTCCGATCTCCGGACGCGATGCCCTGCTGGTGATGCAGATCGCTTTCTTCGATGATCCTGTTCGCTGCGCACAGACGTGCAACCGCCTCGCCGATGAGCTGGAACAGCGCATCAGGGACGGCGTTTCCGTGGTGCCCGCCGGCACCAAACGCATCCTGGTGACCGGTACGCCTTTGGCTGTGCCCAATTGGAAGCTGCACAACATCATCGAGACCAGCGGTGCCGCAGTGGTTTGTGAGGAGATGTGTACCGGTACCCGGTATTTTGAAAATCTCGTGGACGAGAGCAAAACGACGCTGGAGGAGCAGTTTATGGCTTTGTCCGAGCGTTATTTGAAAACGAACTGTGCTTGCTTTACGCCCAATACCGAACGCATCGACGACATCCTTCGCATGGTTAAGGAATACAAAGTGGACGGCGTGATCGACTGCAGCCTGAAATTCTGCTGCCTCTACGATACCGAAAAGTATTCCGTCTCCCGGGCTCTTAAGGAGGCCGGTGTTCCCATCCTGAGCCTTGAAACGGACTATACGGATACTGACGCTGAGCAGCTCCGCACCCGCATCGGCGCTTTTATCGAAATGCTCAATGGATGAGGGCAACCTTAAATATTACGTCCTCTTTGCCAATTATGAACAGGGCTTGGCCCTGCATGATCTGCTGATGCAGGATGATATTCCCAACCGAATCGCCCCTGCGCCGAGAGCGATCCAGGGAAAGCTGTCCTGCGGGATGTCGCTGCGGATCGATCCGGAGTGGATCGAACGGGCAAAGCTGTCGATCGAATCCCATGGGGCAGAATATCATGCGATCATTCCTCTGGCGGATCAGATCAATTCCCGGCGGGACAAGTACTGTTAAAAGACAAGCTCTGCCCGTCAGTGATCTGGAAAGCGCATATGTGAAGGCGTACTGATGAGCCCCTCAAATAAGGCCCTTAAAAGGCCAGTGTTTGAGGGGCTTTGTAATGAGAAAATGCATGATTAACATGAAAACGGAAGTCGTCCTTACGATTTTCAAGGAAAAGAGCGTTTACCGCGATGCTGTACTGGAATAATAAATCGGGTAAAGCGTAATGAGCTATTCTTGCAGCAAAGAGCTTGCCGGCTTCAATGCTTCGAGAGTGCCGTGATGCGCTGGCTGATGGGGGGATGGGAATAGGTCATTTTGACCACCAATGGGTGGGGCGTCAGATTCGAGAAGTTTTCCCTTGCCAGGACTTTCAGGGCGCTGATCATGGCGCTGCGGTATCCGGCGCCGGCGGCAAAACCGTCGGCACGGTATTCGGCCCGCCGGGAAATCGCCGACAAAGGGACTCCCAGGAGGATGCCAAAGGGCTCCATCAGGATGCTGAAAAGGATCAAAGAGAAGCCGTCATGGATGGCCGGGAAGCCGAAGGAACCCGCCAATGCGGTCGAGGACAGGAAAAAGGTCAGAAGCAGGAGATAGACGCCGATCTGCACCATGGCGATGAGGAAATTCCGCAGCACATCCTTGTGTTTGGCATGGCCGATCTCGTGGGCCAGAACGCTGACGATCTCATCCGTGCTACATTTCTCGATCAGTGTGTCATAGAGGACGATGTGCTTGAACTTTCCGAAGCCTGAAAAGAAGGCGTTGAGCCGGCCGGAGCGTTTGGAGGCGTTCATGACCGAGATTTTCCGGACTTCATAACCGGTGCTTCTGGCCAGTGCTTCGATTTTATCTTTCAGCTCGCCCTCCGGCAAGGGCGTCAGCTTGTTGAAAATCCGGACAAAAATCCGGGTGTAGAGAATATTGACCAAGAAGACCAGGAAAACCAGCATAGCCCAGGCGTATAGCAGAAAGCCGCGGCCCATGCTATGATAAAGGGTAAGCAGTGCTTTGAGGGCCAATCCGCCCAAAAGGAAGGTCAGAAGGATCGACTTCACTTGATCCAGAAGAAAGGTGCCGGCTGTGGATTTGTTGAAGCCGTAGCGTTCTTCGATGCTAAAGGTGCGGTAAGCCTGAAAGCCGATGTTCAGGACAAACATGATCAGGAAATAAGCCCCAAGGAAGAACAGGGTCTGAAGGATCGGGTCCGCGGTCAAGCTTTCGATCCGTCTGGCCAGGAGAGGGAAGACACCCGTGGCCAGAAACAGAATGAGGATTGAGGTGTTCAGGATTTTGACCACCATGGACAGACGGTGGTTCTCCATGGTGTAGCGCAGCCATTTTTGATATTCCTCTTTATTGTAAACATCCGCCACATTTTCCGGAATAGGCTGGCTGCGATAGCGGTAATTCATGATGGAAAGGGCAATATCAAAGATAAAGACGATAAGGATCACGGCAATGGTCAGCTGAAACATTGGAAACCTCCGAATTCAAATGGATTCTGAGCAAACGATGTATTTTAAAGCCGTTCAGGAAGGCCGCAAGGGGAGAGGATGTGTGAAGATGTCTGTTTCTGTACATGAGCGATCCAAAGAACCGGCCAGCCGATGGATCCGATGGGGGATTCCGGTGGCCTTCTTGCTTTCCAGCCTGATGCATTTTGTGTATGCCTGGTCCGGAGACCAGACATGGGTCGGCATCCTGGCGCCGGTCAACGAAAGCGTCTGGGAACACCAAAAACTGGCTTTCCTGCCGCTGCTGCTCTGGTGGGCCGCCGGATATTTCATCGCGGGCAAAAAAGGGCAGGTTTCTCCTGGCAAATGGTTTTTCGCCTGCGCGGTGGCCGAAGTGGTCTGCCCGCTGTTCATTATATCATTTTTCTACACCAAAACGGGAGCCTTTGGCCTTCATTCTTTGCTGCTGGATATTGCCTCGCTTCTGATTGGCCTGATCTTGGCCCAGTGGATGGGGCAGCATATCTTGCGCTATGCTGCGGAAAAGCCTTGGTTTGGACCCTGCGGGGCTCTTATCCTAACCGGTTTAGCCGTTATATTTATTGTTTTCACATTTGCACCGCCAAAGCTGCCGATTTTCATGGACAGCTTGACGGGGCGATATGGGATTTGAAGACGCCGACGAGGCATTGGGTTTCATAAGGATTCTCTGAAGGATAACTTAAATCGACAGGAGGCTTCCGGATATTGTTCGGAAGCCTCCTGATGCCATTCGTGCGGTCTATTTAGGACAAACGATTTTTGAAATCATCATACCCGAACCGGCGCACCGTTTCGGTGGTGCCGTCCAGCTTGTGCAGCAGGATGTCGGGCAGGCGAATGCCGTTGAAGGTGTTGTTCTTGACCATGGAGTAAATGGCCATGTCGCAGAATACCAGTCGGTCGCCGGGCTGAAGGGGCCGGTCAAAGGAATAATCTCCAATGATGTCCCCGGCCAGGCAGGTGGGGCCGCCCAAACGGAAGGTATAGGGTTTTTCAGCCGGCGCTCCTGCGCCCAGGATCCGCGGACGGTAGGGCATTTCCAGAACATCCGGCATATGGCAGGCCGCCGAGGTGTCCAGGATGGCGATGTCCATGCCATTGTGCAGGGTGTCCAGAACGGTCGAGACCAGGAAGCCGGCCTCCAGGGCGATGGCTTCGCCCGGCTCCAGATAAACAGTGACGCCATAGGTTTCCCGCAGGCGCTTGACGGTCCGGATCAACAGCTCCCGGTCATAATCCGGCCGGGTGATGTGGTGTCCGCCGCCCAGGTTCAGCCATTCCATGCCATGGAGATATTCCCCGAAAGAGGCCTCAAAGGCTTCCAGGGTCGTGACCATGTCGTCCGCATTTTGCTCACACAGGGTGTGCATATGCAGGCCGGACAAGCCTTTCAGCTTCTCCGGCTGGAAATTGGCTTTGGTGGTGCCCAGCCGGGAAAAGGGGGCGCAGGGATCATAGATCGCATGGCCTTCCTGGGTGCTGCATTCCGGATTGACCCGCAAGCCGCAGGACTTTCCCGCTGCCAAAGCCCTTGGGCCGAAACGATCCCATTGGTCGAAGCTGTTGAAGACGATATGGTCGGAAACAGCCAGCACATCGTCCCATTCATCTTCCCGATAGGCAGGGCTGAAAATGTGGGTTTCGCCGCCAAATTCTTCACGCCCGAGGCGCGCTTCAAACAATCCGCTGGCGGTGGTGCCGTCCAGATACCGGGCGATCAGGGGATAGACCCGGAACATGGAAAAGGCTTTCTGAGCCAGCAGGATCTTGGCGCCGCTTTGGGCTTTGACGTCCTTCAGAATTTCCAGGTTACGGAGGAGCAGCGCCTCTTCCACCACGTAGCTGGGGGTGGGAACATGATCAACATAGCTTTTCATCAGGGGACCAGCACCGGATTGAAATCCTCTTCCCAAGGCAAGCCCCACTTGTTAAGGGCTTCCATGAAGGGATCGGGATCGAACGATTCGACGTTGTAAACGCCGGGTTTGGACCAGGTGCCGTTCATGACCAGCATGGCGCCGATCATGGCCGGCACGCCGGTGGTGTAGCTGATGGCCTGGCTGCCCACTTCGCGGTAGCATTCCTGGTGATCGCAGATGTTATACAGGTAATAGGTCTTTTCTTTGCCATCCTTGACCCCTTTGAAGATGCAGCCGATGTTGGTTTTGCCGACGGTGCGGGGGCCCAGGGAAGCAGGATCCGGCAGGACCGCCTTTAAAAACTGCAAGGGGATAATTTCCATGCCATTGTAAAGGATGGGCTTGATGCTGGTCATGCCCACGTTTTCCAAGCATTTGAGATGAGTCAGGTAGCTCTGGCCAAAGGTCATGAAGAAGCGGATGCGTTGGATGCCCTTGATGTTGAGGGCCAGGCTTTCCAGTTCTTCGTGGTGCAGAAGGTACATGTCTTTCATGCCCACGCCTTTGAAATCGTATTCCCGTTTGATTTCCATGGGCTTGGTCACGACCCAGTGGCCGTTTTCCCAATACATGCCGTTGGCGGTGACTTCGCGGATGTTGATTTCCGGATTGAAGTTTGTTGCGAAGGGATAGCCATGATCGCCGCCGTTGCAGTCCAGGATATCGATTTCATGGATTTCATCGAAATGGTGCTTCATGGCATAGGCGCTGAACACGCCGGTGACGCCGGGATCAAAGCCGGAGCCCAACAGGGCGGTGATGCCGGCTTCCTTGAATTTCTCGCGATAGGCCCATTGGTACTTATATTCAAAATGGGGATTGTCCTTGGGCTCATAATTTGCGGTATCCACATAAGAGGTCTTGGTGGCCAGGCAGGCATCCATGATGGTCAGGTCCTGGTATGGCAAGGCCAGATTCAGCACCACATCCGGCTTTTCTTTGTTGATCAGTTCCACCAGCCGGTCCACGTTTTCGGCGTCCACCTGGGCAGTGGTGATCTTGACTTTGCCGCCGCCCAGTTTCTCTGCCAGATCGTCGCATTTGGATTTGGTCCTGCTGGCGATGCAAAGGGCATCAAAGGCCTCTGCGTTCTGGCAAATCTTGTGGATGGCCACACTGGCAACGCCGCCGCAGCCGATGACTAAAACTTTTCCCATGATAAAATACCTCCAATCATTTTAAGTCTTCTCTGGGAACGGATTCTGCAGATAAGGTGAAAAATAAAAACGCTTAGGGACAGCCACTGCCGGAAAGGCAGAAACCACACTAAGCGCGACGATCATGAAAAACCTTTTGTTTTAGCTCCCCGGGCACAGGGTATCCGGTCCGCCCGGCAGGATAGAGCTATCTTTTCAGTTTTCGGGGTTTCAGAGTCTATATAGCAAGGAATTACTTTTACTACTCTTATTGATCGTTTCACAAGTGTGATGTGCGGAGCCGCCCCCGGCTCAATCAATAAGGCAACAAAGTTGCCAAGTTCGGCTTTTGACCCAGCTGTCCGAATGGCCTCGATTCTCTGTCCGGATCAAAGAGAATGGTCAAAATATTCTTTGCTGAAAAGGCTCCGAGCCTCTTTCAATGAAAACGATTATATCGGAAAGCAAAGAATTTTTCAATGGCTTTTTAAATATTTATTGGACCGGGCCGGTGCAGTGAAAACGTTGCTGAAATGGACCCCGGAAATGGTGTATGATGGAGAAAGAACCGGCCGCCGATGCCATGACGGAACCGCGGCAGCAGAAAATACAAGGAAAGAAGGGCTTTGCATGACTAAGCGATATCTGACCAAATCCAGATTCAAACTGGCCATGGAATGTCCGGCCAAGCTTTATTACACTGGAAAAGCAGACTATGCGGACCGGAAACTGGAGGACCCCTTTCTGGCTGCCCTGGCGGACGGGGGGTTCCAGGTGGGGGAACTGGCAAAGTATTATTTACCGGGCGGCCATGAGATCATGACCCTTGACCATAACGAAGCGCTGCGGCAGACCGGCGACCTGCTGCGGGCAGAAAACGTGATTCTGTACGAGGCGGCCTTCCGATTTGAAAACCTGTTTATCCGTGCCGATATCCTGATCAAGACGAAGAGCCGTCTCGATCTGATCGAAGTCAAGGCAAAAGCTTTTGATCCGGCAACGGATGACTTCCTGACCCGTCAAGGGACCTTGGCTTCGGAATGGAAGGAATACCTGTACGATGTTGCTTTCCAGAAGCACGTGGTCCGTTCCGCTTGCCCGGACAGTTCGGTGTTTGCGCATCTGATGTTGGCTGACAAGGCTGCCCGCTGTCCGACGGATGGCTTGAATCAGAAGTTTAAAATCGTCAGGGATGCCGCGGGCCGCAAAGGCATCCAGCTGGTCCGGGCCCTGACCGCCGAGGATCTGTCCATACCTATGCTGCAAAAAGTCAATGTGGATGAGATTTGCGATTGGATTTACAATACGCCCGTCCAAAATGAGTTATTCACAGGCAGCTTCTTGGATTATGCCGATTATTTGTCGGAGAAATACGCTTCGGATGAGCCGATCCCCATGCCGCCGGCTGGCCGGTGCGCCAAGTGCGAGTTCAGAGCCACGGAAGAGGAAGCTTCGTCCGGCTTGAAAGATGGCTTCAAAGAATGCTGGAAAAACCGGCTTGGCTGGCGCGATGCGGATTTTCTGGACCCAACGGTCCTGGAGCTGGCCAATTTCCGGAAAAAGGACATGATGATCGCCAGGGGTGTGATCAAGCTGCGGGACCTGGATATTTCACACATCGATCCGAAGCCGGACGGCAAACCGGGTATTTCCCAGAGTCAACGGCAATGGCTTCAAGCGGCCAAGGTCCGGGATCAGGATGACAGCTGTTGGATCGACCGGGAAAATCTGAAGCGGGAAATGGATTCGTGGAAATACCCTCTTCATTTCATTGATTTCGAAACAGCGCTGACCGCAATCCCTTTCAATCGGGGGAGGCATCCGTACGAAGGCATTGCCTTTCAATTTTCCCATCATATGGTCCATAAGGATGGACGGATCGAACACCGGGGCCAGTATCTGGATGCCATGCCGGGGCATTTCCCCAATTACGATTTCATCCGGCAGCTGAAAAGCCAGCTGGAACAGGACGAGGGCACCCTATTCCGTTATGCGGCCCATGAGAACACCTATCTCAATCTGATCCATCGGCAGCTCAACGAGGACCCTGATGAGATACCGGACCGGGCGGCGCTTTGCGGCTTCATCCAATCGATCACCCATTCCGTCAGCGGCTGTTTTCCGCCATGGAAGGGAGACCGTGATATGGTCGATCTGTTGGAATTGGTGAAGCGTTACTATTATGATCCTTGGACCCATGGCTCCAATTCCATAAAATATGTGCTGCCGGCCATCCTGAACCGGTCGCCCTTCCTGCAGAAGAAATATGCAAGGCCGATTTACGGTGCGGAGGGCGGCATTCCCAGCCTGAACTACCGGAATTGGACCTGGATCGTTGTTAAGGAAGGGAAAACGGAGGACCCCTACCGTCTGTTGCCGAAGATGTTTCAGGACCTGACCGACAAGGAAAACGAACTGCTTAGCGAGGATGATGAGATCCGAAACGGCGGGGCGGCGCTGACCGCCTATGCCCGGATGCAGTATGAAGAGATGTCGGATTATGAACGGGAACAAATCCGCAACGCTCTGTTGAAGTACTGTGAGCTGGATACTTTGGCCATGGTGATGATCTACGAGGGGTGGAAGGCAATGCTCGAATAGGGACCCGCTGCGTTAGGCAATGTTTTAGACAAATCGTTGAATTCCGACAAACTTTTATTGGAAAATCAGTGGAAATATGGTACGATTATTTAGCAGAAAATTCAGAAAAGGAGGCCATGACGATAGGGGCGTATTTGGACGCTTGTCCCTATCCGAGCCGGCAGCGTAACCGACCTCATGTGTCGGTTTTTATTTTTAAATCATAATGAGCAGGGAGGAGGCAGACCACAGATGGCACCGATGCCTTGGAAACGGGAAAAGGGCGAAGAAAGCCCGGCTTTGTCAAAAAGCATGGATCAAAACCTGCAGCTTGAACTCAGACATATGGAGACCGCCTTCGAAACCTTCCGGCGCACCTGCCCCGCCTATGATGCCACCCGAAAGCTGGATGAATTGCGTTCGACCGAATACGGCCGGCTGGATCGGGACAAACAAGTTTATCTGGATTATACGGGCGCAGGTTTGTATGCGGATTCCCAGTTGAAACAGCATATGGAACTGCTCAGCAAAGAGGTTCTAGGGAATCCCCATTCCAAAAACCTTTCCTCGATAAGGGCGATTCAGTATGCGGAGCGCGCACGTACAAAAGTGCTTCAGTACTTTAATGCAGACCCCGATGAATATATGGTTGTTTTTACGAACAACGCCTCGTCCGCCCTTAAGCTGGTTGGTGAATCCTATCCTTTTGGGATAGGCGGGATATATCTTCTGACCAGTGACAATCACAATTCAGTGAATGGCATCCGTGAATTCGCGCAAGCCAAGGGCGCCTCCGTTCGTTACACGGGACTGTGTTCCCCGGAGCTCTGCGCGGATGAGGCCGAGCTGCGTGAAGCCTTGGCTGCCGTTTGCCCGGGGGGGCACAAATTGTTCGCCTATCCGGCCCAGTCCAATTTCTCAGGCGTCCGGCATCCTTTGGAATGGATCGGGGAAGCTCAGGACCAGGGATGGGATGTGCTGCTGGATGCTGCCTCCCTCGCAGCCAGCAGCCCCCTGGACCTGAGTCGATGGCATCCAGATTTTGTGCCGATATCCTTTTATAAAATATTTGGCTATCCAACCGGGATCGGGTGTTTGCTGGTCCGGAGGAAGGCTGCCGCAAAACTGCGGCGACCTTGGTATGGGGGAGGAACGATCGTCTTTTCTTCCGTGTCGGCCTTCGATCATTATCTGAATCCAGGGCCTGCAGGGTTTGAAGATGGCACCGCGGACTTTTTAAGCTATCCCGCCGTTGAATTCGGTTTGGATTGGATCGGATCGATCGGGATCGATACGATCCAGACCCGTGTTGCATGCCTGACCGGCTGGCTCATCGACCAGCTGCTGCTGCTCTATCACCGCAACGGAAAGCCGCTGGTCCGGTTATATGGACCGCAGAATATGGATCGCCGCGGCGGAACCGTGCAGATGAACTTTTTCAATGCCTCCGGGGCCATGATCGACTGCTATACCATGGAGAAGCTGGCCAACCAGGAACGCATTTCCCTGCGCGCCGGCGATCACTGCAATCCGGGCGCCCGGGAAGCCGCCATGGGGATCCGGCGGGAGGACCTTGTCCCTTGCTTTTCCGACAAGGAACATAAGACCTATGAGCAATTCCTGAATGGCCTTGAGGGCAAAATGACCGGAACATTGCGGGCTTCTTTGGGTTTGGCGTCCAATTTTGCTGACGTTTATCGTTTTATCCAGTTCGCCAAGACTTTTATCGATTATCGGGCTTAGGAAACATATCATGCAGGGGGGATCTTAAGCGGTTTCGAACTGGGCATAATACAGTTGGGCATAGAGTCCGCGCCGTTGCATCAGCTCGGCATGCGTTCCGTCCTCCAGGATCCGGCCCTCCGACAGGACCAGGATACGGTCGGCATTCTGGATGGTGGAAAGGCGATGGGCGATGATGAAGCAGGTTCGGCCGGACATCAGATGGAGCAAAGCACTCTGGATCTGACGCTCGGTCTGGGTGTCCACATTGGAGGTCGCCTCATCCAGGAGCAGGATCTTCGATTCCATGAGGATCGCGCGGGCAATGATCAGAAGCTGCTGCTGTCCTTTCGAGAGATTGACGGCATTGTTGCTGAGCAGGGTATCATATCCTTCAGGCAGCGATAGGATGTCCTCATGGATTTTTGCCATTTGGGCGGCGCGTACCACTTCTTCACGCGTGGCGCCAGGTTTGCCGTATGCAATATTTTCAAATAGGGAGCCATGGAAAAGCCAGGTATCCTGCAGCACCATGGTATAGGCTTGTCGCAGGCTATGTCTTTGGATATCTCTGACATCATGGCCGTCGATGGCGATGGAGCCGGAATCCGCATCGTAGAAACGCATCAGCAGATTGATGATGGTGGTTTTTCCGGCACCTGTCGGACCGACGATGGCCACCACGGAGCCCGGAGAGACCTCAAGGCATAAATCATGGATCACCGGCTTGCCGGGCACATATCCGAAATGCACATGCTCCATCCGGACACTTCCCTGGATCGCTTTCAACGCCACCGCATCCGGCCGGTCTGCCGTTTCCGGAAGTTCATCCATCAGGCGGAAGACCCGTTCCGCAGCGGCCAGCGCCGATTGCAGGTCGCTGGTGATGTTGGCAAATTCGTTGATGGGTCCGGAGAATTTCCGGGAATAGAGGACAAAAGACGACAAACTGCCTAAGGAAAGCCCGCCGCCCATGTACATCAGGGCGCCGAAGATGCTGATGAGCGCCATGGAGAGATTGTTGATGAAATTGACGGACGGCCCGGTGATGCTGGCAAAACGATCTGCCTGATAAGCAGCTTCCATAGCGTCCTCGTTTTTTTGATCAAAACGGCATGAAAAATGGGCTTCCCGATGATAAACCTTGATGGTTTTCAAACCCCCTGCGGATTCTTCCATAAAACCATTCAATTCACCGGCCTTCGCAGATCGGCTGCGGTACAGAGGCCGTACTTTTTTTGCGCGGTATCTGGAAAAGGTGACGGAAACCGGAACGGTCAGCACAAAGACCAGCAGCAGCCGGGGGGATAGAGTCAGCATCATCCCCAAAGAAACCGCCACGGTCAGAAGGCTGGTGAGGATCTGGAGCAGATCGCCGGACAAAGAGGCATTGAGGGTATCGATGTCATAGGAGATCACACTGATGATGTCGCCGGCCTGTCGGGTGTCAAAATAACGGACGGGAAGCTCCGCCAGCTTGGCAAACACGTCCCGCCGCATGCGGCAGACCACGTCGCGGCTCAGCCGGATCATCTGGATAGACAGAAGGTAGCTTAAGGCAAAGGACAGGAGATAAAAGGCAATCATCCATGCCGTGTACCGGAACACCGATGAAAAATCCACCCGGCCAGTGCCCGGCGCGATGGCATCAATGGCATAACCGGAAAGTTTCGGTCCGGCCAAGGCCAACAGGTTGCTGAGAAGATTCATGAAGAGTACAAGCAGGAGCAGCCATTTGCTGGCATAAAAGTATTTCCAGAGTCTGCGAAGGATCAGGGTGGTTTTGACGGTGGTTTTTTCATACCGGCCGCTTACAGAGGCGGTGCGCTCCGGCATCGGGGGCAGTTTTTGGTTCATCGGCTCGCCACCCCCATCTGGACCTCAACCATATCGCGGTAGCTGGCACAGGAGGCCAGCAGCTCAGGATGCGTCCCGTATCCGATCATCCGGCCACTGTCCAGGACCAGGATCTTATCTGCATTCTTGATCGAGCTGATCCTTTGGGCGATGATGATTCTAGTGGTGTTTTGGTATCCAACGGCCAAACCACGGCGCAGGGCCGCGTCCGTTTTATAGTCCAGCGCGCTGGAGCAGTCGTCCAGGACCAGGATCTCCGGATCCGCAGCCAAAGCCCGGGCAATCAGCAGCCTTTGTTTCTGACCGCCGCTGAGATTGGCGCCCTTCACGGATAGAAGGCTTGAAAAGCCCCCGTCCATATCAGAAACATAATCCATCTGAGCGGTTTGGGCAGCCGCTTCAACGGCTGCGTCGCCGAGGGGGCGCCCGAAGTCGATGTTATCACGCAGTGTGCCGGTCAAGAGAAAGTCGTTTTGGAAAACCACACCGAATTTTGAATAAAGGATTTCCGGCGCCATGCCTTGGATGTTTTCCCCGGAGATCCGGATCTCGCCGGAATCGGGATCATACAGACGAAGCAGCAGGCTCACCAGGGTGGATTTACCGCTGCCTGTGGGTCCGATGATCCCCAGGGTCTCGCCTTGCCGGAGGCAGAAGCTGATATCCTGAAGATTGTCCTTGATTTTATTGTAAGAGAAACGGACCGATGAGAATTCGATATGGCAGGGGCTGGGACGGCGATCGCAGGGCTTGACAGCCAGGTCTGCCTGCATATCAAGGATTTCCGCGATCCGCCGGGCGCTGGCGGCACCCTTTGAATAAATCACAAAAAGGCGGGGCACTCTCATCAAGGCCGTGATGATGATGGTCAGGTAGCTTAAAAAAGCGATGATGATGCCGGGCCGGGTCAAACCGGCTTGGACTCGGAAGGCACCTGCCAGAATGACCAGGGCGAGGCCGAGATTCAGGAGAAGGTTCATCCCGGGATTGGTGACCGACATGACGATGCCCGCCCGCTGTTCTTTTTGGGCGAGTTCTTGATTGATCCGCTCAAACCGAGCTATTTCATCGTCGCTTTTGGAAAGTGCCTTGATCACCCGGATCCCGTGGATGTTTTCCCGAACAGTCCTGACCAAGAGGTCCAGGGCTGTCTGGACCTGGCCATACATCGGAACGCCGATGCGGGAGGTGTACCAGATGATCAGCCCCAGGAGCGGCAGGGTGCCTAAAAGGACCAAGGTCAGAACGGGCTCCAGAATTGCTGCGATGATCATGCCGCCCAACAGCAGAATGGGCGCCCGGACCAGGAGCCTCTGCATGTTGTCCAACAGCTGATGCACATTGTAGGTGTCACTGGTCAGGCGGGAAATCAGGGACGGAAGGGTCAGCCGGTCAGCCTGGCTGCCGGACAAGTGGAGGACCTTGTCATAAAGATCATGACGCAGAGCGGCAATGACATTGCGGGAAATTTTCATAGCCATCCGATTGGCAATGATATTGGTCACAAGAGCCATCAAGGCGCACAGGATCATGCCGCCGCCCCAAAGAAGGACCTTGAATATATCCCCGGATGGCGCCGCATCGTCAAGGATGGCGGACAACATCCATGGTAGGAACAATTCCAGGACCGTCCCGGCAAATTTGATGAGAAATTGCAGGCCGAGGATAGCCCGATGAGGCCGGATATAACTCAGGACCGTTTTCATCGGCAATACAACCACCCTTCAGATCAATTGACAAAACATGATACAATATTATCAGAATAATCATATAAATAGAAAGGGGATCGATACGATGTTATGGAAGTGTTCAGTCTGTGGTTACACGCATGAGGGAAACGAAGCCCCTGAAGCTTGTCCGAAATGTGGAGCCCCTAAAGAGAAATTCAACCCGCTTTCCGAAGAAGACGCCCAGAAAATCTACAGCTCCGACCGTACCAATGATATCCACATGGAAATCATCCAGCTTGCCATGAAAATCTACGACCTGGCCCAGGAAGGCATCGAAATCGACCTGGATCCGCCCTGCGTGGGGGTGTTCAAGAATGCCGCGGATGAAGCTTGGGTCATCAAGCAGCGCAGCAAAGCGGAGATTGCCGGCCATATGAGCAGAGGGAAATGGTAACCACCGAAGGAAAGAGTCCGGGATTCCGGGCTCTTTTATGTCGTTGAAGTTCATTGGTTTCATGCCGTTTCAAACTGCGAATGGTAAAGCTCATAATAGAGGCCCTTACGCCGGATCAGTTCCTCATGACTGCCTTGTTCCGCAATACGGCCTTTGGAAATGACCAGGATGCGACCGGCTTTCTGGATGGTGGACAGCCGATGGGCGATGACAAAACAGGTGTGGCCTTCCATCAGCCGGAGCATGGCGCTCTGGATCTGACGTTCAGTTTGTGTGTCCACATTGGAGGTGGCCTCATCCAGAATCAGGATTTTGGAATCCATGAGGATCGCCCGGGCAATGACCAGAAGCTGTTTCTGTCCTTTGGACAGATTCACGGCATTGTCGCTGAGCACCGTATCATAGCCCTTCGGCAAGGACAGGATGTAATGATGGATCCGTGCCATCTGCGCGGCCCGGATCACCTCTTCCCGGGTGGCGCCTTCTTTTCCGTAGGCGATGTTTTCGAAGATCGTCCCATGGAACAGCCAAGTGTCTTGCAGGACCATCGTATAGGCCCTGCGCAGACTCCTCCTGGTGACCTTCCGGATGTCATGGCTGTCAATGGCAATGCGGCCTGAATCCGCATCATAAAAACGCATCAGAAGGTTAATAATGGTGGTTTTGCCCGCACCGGTGGGCCCGACGATGGCGATCACGGCACCGGAGGGTGCCTCCAGGCTGAAGTCCCGGATGACGGGACGGTCCGGTTCATAGCCAAATCGAACCCCCTCCATCTTGACATGGCCGAAAACCTCCGTCAGTTCGGCTGCATCCGGGACATCGGCAGGCTCCGGCGTTTCGTCGATAAGGCGCAGCACCCGTTCCGCCGCGGCTAGTGAGGACTGAAAATCGCTGACGATGTTGGCGAATTCATTGATCGGTCCTGAAAACTTTCTGGAATAGAGCACAAAAGAAGAGATGCTGCCTAAAGAAATGCTGCCGCCCATAACCATGACTGCGCCAAAAACGCTGATCAGCGCTAAAGAGAGGTTGTTGATGAAATTGACTGAGGGCCCTGTGATGCTGGCGAAATAATCTGCCTGATAGTTGGCTTCCATCGCGGCGGCATTTTTTTGGTCAAAGCGGCTGATGAAGACCTGCTCACGGCCGTAAGCTTTTGTGGTACGATGGCCGCCCGTCATTTCTTCGGTGTAGCTGTTCAGCTGACCAAAATTTTCGGAGCGGGTCCGGTACAGAGAACGCACTTTTCGGGAGCGGTACCGGGTAAACAGGACCGATGCGGGGATGGTGACGCCAAAAACCAGGATCAGGCTGGGAGAAATCGTCAGCATCATGATGAAGGAGCCGGTTACGGTAATGGTGCTGGTCAGGATCTGGACCAGATCGCTGGACAGGGAGGTGTTGATGGTGTCGATATCGTAGGAGATCACACTGATCACATCCCCGGTCTGGCGCCGGTCGAAAAATCGGACCGGAAGCTCCGCCAGTTTATTGAAAACATCTCGTCGCATCCGGTAAACCACGTGGCGGCTGAGTTTGATCATGATGACCGCCAGAGCATAGCTGAGGATTGAAGAAATGATATAAAAAACCATCATCATCGTGACATAACGGTAAACCGCAGGGAAATCCACATGGCCCGGGCCGGGGGCAATCGCGTCGATGGCATAACCGGAGAGCTTGGGTCCTGCCAGCGCCAGAAGGTTGCCGGTGATGCTCAAGGCAAAAGCACCCAGCAGCAGCCATTTATAATGATAAAGGTATTTCCAAAGGCGTTTCAGGATGTATGAGACTTTGATCGATGGCTTTTCATAGGTGCCGCGGCCGGAGGACCCGCCCATCTCCATTCGGGGTTGCCTGGGACTCAATTACACCACCCCCATCTGGATCTCATAGATCTCCCGGTAGCTTATGCAGGCTTCTAATAGCTCTTGATGTGTGCCGCAGCCGATGATGTTGCCTTCATTGAGAAACAAGATCTGATCAGCCCCCATGATCGAACTGATGCGCTGGGCCACGATCACGGCAGTGGTTCCCCGAAAATCTCGCGCCAATGCCCGGCGCAGCGCTGCGTCGGTTTTATAATCCAGGGCACTGGCGCAGTCATCCAGAAGGAGGATTTCGGGGGCGGCGGCAATGGCTCGGGCGATGAGCAGACGCTGTTTCTGACCGCCGCTTAAATTGGTGCCTTTTTCGGTCAGCATGCCGGAGAAACCACCGATTTTTTCAGCAATGAAATCAACCTGGGCGGTCCGCGCAGCCGTATGAATTTGATCCTCACTCAGAGAACGGCCAAAATCAATGTTTTCCCGGATCGTATCCGCCATCAAAAAATCATTTTGAAAAACGATGCCAAACTTCGATCGCAGCTTTTGGGCGTTCAGACCGGCGATGCGGTTTCCGGATATCCGGATCTCTCCTGAATCCGGATCATAAAACCGCAGCATCAGGTTCAGCAGGGTGGACTTGCCGCTGCCCGTGGGGCCGATGATGCCCAGGGTCTCCCCGTGTTTCAGTCTGAAGGAAACATGGTTCAGATTGTTTTGCACCTTGTTGTACGAGAAACAGACATCATCGAATTCAATATGGTATTCGGCCGGCTGAGGGTCAGGGTCTCCTTGGAGCATATCGTTGGGGGCATACAGGATCTCAGCGATCCGCTGCGCGCTGGCGATGCCTTTGGAATAGATGACAAACAATCGGGAAACCATCATCAGGGCGTTGAGGATGATGGTGAAATAGCTTAGAAAAGCGATGATTTTGCCCGGTTGGGTCAGACCGGCGTCAACCCGGAAGGCGCCTGCCAGGACCACCAGGGCCAGGCCAAGATTCAGCATCAGGTTCATGGCCGGATTGGTGACGGCCATCAGGATGCCAGCCCGTTGTTCCCGATCGATCAGCTGAAGGTTGATGGCGTCAAAGCGGTCTTTTTCATAGTCGGTTTTGGACAAGGCCTTGATCACCCGGACGCCGTCCATGTTTTCCTGGACTTTGCGGACCATCTGGTCCAGTGCGGACTGGGTGGCCGTGAATAAGGGGATTCCTTTCCGGGAAACATACCAGATCACGGCTGCAAGGAGCGGCAGGGTCCCGATCAAGACCAGGGTGAGGACCGGTTCCAGGGACAGGGTGATGAGGATGCCGCCCAACAGCAGGATCGGCGCGCGAATGCCAAGTCGTTGCATGCGATCGATCATATGGTGCAAATGATAAGTATCTGTGGTCAAACGGGAGATCAGAGAGGGGATCGTAAATTGGTCAGCCTGGCGGCAGGAGAGATAGGAAGTTCTTTCAAAAAGGTCGTGGCGGAGCTTTTCGGTGATGCGGCGGGAGATCCCGGTGGCCATCCGATTGGCGGCCACGTTGCCGACCAGCGCCAGCAGAGCGCATAGGACCATCAGTCCGCCCCAGGAATAGACCCGCACCAAATCCCCTGTGGGAACCACATCATCCAGAAGGGTGGACAGGATCCAGGGCAGCAGCAATTCAACGATGGTGCCTGCGAACTTTATGACAAATTGCAGACCCATCATGGGCAGATGCGGTTTAAAATAATTCAGCAGATTTTTCATCAGCGGTCCAGCCTTTGGTTTGAAATGGGGTGCATCCTTTTATTGAAATGCGCTAATTTCATACTATCATAGGCATCGCCTTTGGGAACAGGGATTTTCATCGAATATTCCTTAAATCGCAGGGCGATGTTGTTTATTGACTGAATATTACGTATAATTTAAATGGGCAAGGATAAAATCAAATCTGGAGAGGGTGACGCTGATGCGGACCAATCACCGACTGACACAAGCTTATCAAAACGCCCGGGTCGAATATTTTGATGAGAATTCCAAATATATCTTTTTCAGCGACTGCCATCGGGGAGACGGCAGCCCTTCGGACGAATTCACCAAAAATCAGGTGATCTATCTCTATGCTTTGGAGCACTACTTTAAAAACGGCTTTATTTATGTGGAGGCCGGTGACGGCGACGAACTCTGGGAACACAAGCAGCTGAAACACATCAAAAATGCCCATTATGATGTCTTTGAAATGTTCCGGAAATACCAAAAAGAAAACCGTCTGATCATGTTGTACGGAAACCACAATATTTACTTAAAAGACAAGGAATATGTTCAGAAAAACCTTCACGTATTTTTTGACGAGTATAAGGAGGCGTACTACGAATTCCTGAACGGGATCGAACCCTGTGAGGCGCTGCTTATGAAATATAGGAAAACCGGTCAGGAATTTCTAGCCGTTCACGGCCAGCAGGGCGACCTGACCAATGATCAGCTTTGGTTTTTCACCATGCTTTCGTTGAAATATTTTTGGCGCTATATGCATGCCTTCGGCTTCAAAAATCCGGCGAGCCCGGTGAAGAATGTCCATAAGCGCCATAAAATCGAAAAAAGCTTCAATCAATGGATCAAAAAGAAAAGGGTTGCCTTGATATGCGGGCACACCCACCGATTTAAGTATCCCAAGCCGAATGACCTTCCGTATTTCAATATCGGCTGCTGCATCTATCCCTCCAGCATCACCGGCATTGAAATCACAGACGGCATCATTCAGCTGGTACGCTGGCGGGTTCGTTACAATGAAGACGGGGTTCTTCAGGTCAACAAAAAAATCGTGCGGGGGCCTGAACCGATCGAAAAGTTTGATATCCGCAAAACAAACCTGCAATATCGATCTGCCTCCCGTTGACAATAAAAAACCCTCCGCAGCGGTGTTGCGCCGCTGCAAAGGGGTGGGTTTGAACAATGATGATCCAAAGACAGCGGCCTATGACAGCATATCCTTGATTTCTTTGATGGCGGCATAGCCTTTTCGCTGCATGGCTTCGGCCGTGATATGACTGACGGATCCGGAGCGCAGGATCGCGGTCGAGGCATCTTGCTTGGACTGCAGAAGAATAAATCCGTCGTTTTTCAAGAGAGAGAGGGCGTTGTTGAGCGCCGACTGGTCATGGTTCTGGAACAGGGACTTCAGTTCCTCATATTTGAAGCATTCCCGTTCTTTTTCTTTTTTTTCAATAACCATGTACTTCAAGAGCTGTTCAGCAAGTGCGATTTTTTCCATGTGCAACGCCTCCTGTTTTGTAAAGATTTTTTAATTATACGGACTGCCTATATAGGTGTCAAGACAACACGACGCCCAAAAGGGGGAGTGGGTCAATTATACATGTGCAGAAAATTTGGAATATTAAAAAAATATGTGCTATTATATAAATGGCATAGGTTGGGCCCGGAAGGAAGGGCTCAATAGAAACTGCGGGTGCATTGGATAAGCGAGGAGGTATTCGGATGAAAAACAAACGGTTGTCGATGATTCTGATTATAATGATCGTGTTCATGAACTCAACCGCCGCCTTTGCAATAAGTACCGACGACATCGTGGTCCTCTATACCAACGATGTCCATTGTTCAGTGGACGAGGGGATCGGGTATGCCGGTCTGGCTGCCTATCAGAAAGACATGGAAGCGATTTACGGCGCGTCTGATGTGACCTTGGTGGATCTGGGCGATGCGGTCCAAGGGGCCGCCATCGGGACCCTGTCCAAAGGCGAACTGCTGGTGGACATCATGAATGAGGTCGGTTATGACGTTGTGACGCTGGGAAACCATGAATTCGATTATGGCATGGCCCGGGCTCTTGAATTGATGGAGATGCAGAACGCAGAGGTCGTTTCCTGCAATTTTACGGATCTTATGGAGGCCCAGCTGGTTTATGAACCCTATGCCATCATCGATTATGGCAATGCCCAGGTTGCTTACGTGGGCATCACCACCCCGGAATCCTTCACCAAATCAACGCCCGCCTATTTCCAGGACGAACAGGGGAATTATATTTATGGCTTCTGTGAGGATGCCACCGGGGCAGCGTTGTATCAAGCTGTTCAAGAGGCCGTGGATGCGGCCGTATCGGAAGGCGCCGATTATGTGGTTGCCCTTGGGCATCTGGGGGTTGATCCGGACAGCGCCCCCTGGCGTTCCTATGATGTGATTGCCAACACCACAGGCATCGATGCCTTCCTTGACGGACATTCCCATAGCGTTATCCCCAGCGAAATTGTGAAAAACAAAATCGGCAGGGAGGTTGTGCTCTCCTCCACAGGCGCCAAGCTGACCGCCATCGGCAAACTGATCATTGACGCGAATGGTGATATTACGACGGAGCTGGTGACCGATTATACGGAAAAAGACCCTTCCGTGGCCGAATTTGTCCAGAACATCAAAGACCAGTTTGAAGACATCCTGAAAACCGTCGTGGCCCGAACCGATGTGGAGCTGACGGTGAACGATCCCAAAACCGGCAGTCGGATGGTGCGCACTTTGGAAACCAATCTCGGGGACCTTTGCGCAGATGCTTACCGGAGCGAAATGGGGACGGATATTGCCTTTGTCAACGGCGGCGGTGTCCGGGCCAGCATCCCGGCGGGCGATATCACCTATGAACAAATCATTGCCGTTCATCCTTTCGGAAACATGGCTACCGTGGTGGAGGCCACCGGCCAGGAGATCCTGGACGCCTTGGAGATGGGCGCAAGAAGCGCTCCCAACGAGAATGGCGGATTTTTGCAGGTATCCGGACTGAGCTATGAAATCGACGCCACCCGGAAGTCCAATGTGGTCCTGGACGAAAAGAAAAATTTTGTGATGGTCGACGGTTTGTATCGCGTGAAAAACGTCATGATTGGCGATGCGCCGCTGGATCTGAACAAAACCTACACCTTGGCCTCTCATAACTATATGCTTAAGAGCGGCGGCGATGGGATCAATATGTTTATGGACAATGTGATCCTGCAGGATGAGGTGCTGATCGACAACCAAGTGCTCATCAACTATATTCTCATGGAGCTTGACGGCATTGTCGGAGAAACCTATGCAGATCCCTACGGCTCGGAACGCATTACGGTCTGGCGCAATCCCTTTGCGGATGTTGCCAAGGGCAGCTGGTACCATGACGCGGTGGTTTATACTTACACCAAGGGCATATTTGCCGGTCTGCCGGACGCTGTATTCGCCCCGGACGCGCCCATGACCCGGGCCATGTTTGCTGCGCTTCTATACAGGGATGCCGGATCCCCAGCCGTGGCGCAGAAGGCTTCGGCTCTGTTCCAGGACTGTCCCGACAATGCCTGGTATGCCCATGCCGTGGTTTGGGCGGCTCAAAACGGTATTGCGACCGGGAAGACCTCAACAACCTTTGAGCCTGCCGCGGCTTTGACACGGCAGGAGATGGCAGAATTCCTTTATCGGTACATTCAGAACCAAGGCGGCGGCTTTACCGGCATGTGGATGTTCTTGCTGGATTATACGGATCGGGAAGCGATCTCCGAATCAGCCTATGAAGCCGTAGCCTATTGCAGCATGAACAAGCTGTTGGTGGGGGTGGGTGAAGGCCGTTTCGCACCGGAGGAGGTCACGACGCGCGCGATGGCTGCGGCCGTCATGCAGCGGTTTGAAGGAATGCAATAGAGCAGAGGCCGTCGGCTGAAGCCGTTGACTTTCGCTGCGCATGGACTGAAGCCAAGGTCTGGAAGCCCGCTTTTCGATAAGGCGGGCTTCCTTTGACAGTCTAAAATGGATTGGATAGGGGAAGTCATTGTGTATCATTATGGGGATGGTAAAATGAAACGGATCGTCCTTGGAGGGGTCATCCTGGTCCTGATGATTGCGGTCATCCTGTTCCTCATCCTACAGCCTGGTGGAAAACAAGGGATGCCGCCGGAAGGCCAGGATTCGCGAATCTATAAAAGCCTGTTGGTGTCACTGACGGATCCGCCCGATGGCCTTATGGCCGCCAAAGGGGATGGGAGCAATGAGACAGCAGCCATTCAGGCTATTTTTGATTATGCGGTGGAACATCAGCAAATCGTTTTTATCCCTCCGAATCACACCTTTACTGTGGACGGCCTGCTGATTGCAGGAAAAAGGGACTTCACGATCCTGGGTTATGGCACGTTAAAGCTCAGGGACAAGGCTGCTGGACCGATCCTGAAATTGACCGAATGTCATGGATTCCAAATCAGCCGTTTGCATACGGATGGGAATATTCAAGCGAACGCCGGTCCCGACGGCAAGTTCAACCAGGATCTCCACTCTCTTGCTATTACCCAATCCTATAACTTCAAAATCGGAAGCCTCCATGATGTGAATCCGTCGGGGGACAGCCTGTACTTGACCGATGTGGCCAATGGGACCATTGATTCCCTTGAGGCGCGGGCTGAGGAACCTTCCGGCCGAAATGCCCTGACGATCACCAAAGCCCAATATGTGACCGTCGGCTCCATAATCAGCGATCAGGTAGGCTATCCGAAAATGCCCGGGGGGATCGCCCTGGAGCCTAATCATAAGGACGACGATATCCAGAACATTCTGATCCGCCAAGCTGTGATTCGTTCAGGTGCGGACAACGGGGTAGCCATTACCAATAAAACCGGTGCGGTGGTCAAGGACATTGAAATCAATGCCCAGATCATCAAGCATGGGCGCTCGGAATCCTCAGCGTTCAAACTGAACAACGTTGAAAACTTCAAAGGCAGGATCCGGATCGAACAGGAAGGCGAAACGCTGTGTGACGGCGCCAGCGTGACAGGCTGCAAAAATGTTCAGGCGGAACTGGAAATCGATCAGGCAAAATTGGGTCTGGGCATCGGACAGAATTCATCCGGAATCCGTCTGACCGGGAAAATCTTAGGAACAAAAGAAGCCGGCTTGGCCTTATGGGAAGGGGTCAGCGACAGCGTCATCGATATGGAAATCAAGCAAACCGGTCTGGATGGGACCAGCGGACGGGTCAAGATCGCGGACCGGCTGGAAAACGTGATATTTAAGGGAGACTATTCCTTTGACGGAACCGGGGATTATTGTTTCTGGATCGATGGCATCGTGCTGAACAGCTATGCTGAGAATCTCAATACCAGCGGCTGGAACCACCAAAACCTAGTGATCGGTTCCGGGCTGAATAAGCTTGCTTTTCTGCGGACCACGGCCCAACGGACGGATATTGCTGCATTTCAATCATCGAGCGGGGGAGAGCTCTGAAGGAATAATCAGAAAATACTGGAAAATTATGTTGGGTATGGTATACTGAAAGCATAGCAGGAAATCGACGGTTGGCTTCCTTACCTGCGGATAATAATGAAGGGGAGTGTTATGAATGCCGAAGATGATTAACCCCCAAAATAAATTCTTTTATCGGGGCGGCAAGTTGAACCAAAAACGTCATGTGGACATGACGGAAGAGGAGCTCGCCCACATCGCAAGGTGTACCGGTGAGAAAGCCGGCCATCCTTGCAAAAACCCGGTGTTCAGATGCTCCGAGTGCGGAAACTACGGTTGTGCCCAGGAAGTCGCTGAAAAATGCACCGCTCAGGGCTTCAAGAATGACCTATGCCTGCATTGCGGCGCAAAAGACACCAGGATTCCGATCATGGAAGATGAGTTGCCAATGTACGTCGCAGAGTGGGAAAAGAACGACATTTGATGGCATAAAGACTCTAAGTGACAAAGATGGCACGCAAAAAGTGCCATCTTTGTCAATCTTGAGGGAACTTTTTTATCCATTGTTGCGTCTGTATATATGATTTCACACTAATGCAGGGTATAATATAAATGATGTGGAATATTGAAATGAGAAGGGGTGTCCAAAGAATGAAAAAAATGCATCTGGGATTCCTGTTTGTCGTTGCCGCATGGCTGTTCATCCTGCCCATGGCGGCCTATGCCACGGTGAGCGAGGTGGCGGTGGACGTGGACCCTTTGACGGTCGGCACGGCGGCGGCGTACACCATTGATTTCACCACCGGGCCGGAGGGGGCTTTGCTGGGCGGAGAGGATACCATCACCATCGCCTTTCCATCTGGCACCACGGTCCCAAGCTCCATATCCACCAGCCGGATCCAGGTCAATGATATCGCGCCGAAAGCAGTGTCCTGCAGTTCCACGAACCGCACCGTACGGATCACCTTGAACGACAGCCTGGACATTGAGGCCAGTTCGCCGGTCAGCGTGGAGATCTTATCTTCGGCCAACATAAAAAATCCATCCACCACCGGGACTTACAGTCTCATGGTGGAAACCTCCAAGGAGGATGCGGCGGTAGAGTCCAATGATTATGAAATCATATCGAAGGTCAGCAATTTCAGCGTCACCCCATCCACCACTTCACTGGGAGCAGCCGCTGAATATGATGTGGTGTTCAGGACCAGCAGCGCCGGGGCATTAAGCAGCGGCGACTATATTTACCTGCGATTTCCTGCAGCCTACACGCTGCCCTCCTCGATATCCACCAGCCGCGTGGAGGTCAACAACCGGACCCCAAGCGCGGTGACGGTAAACAGCACTTCGGACCCGGAGGTTATCGCGATCCGGCTGTCCAGCAGCATTGGCAACAGCACCACCGTCACGGTGGAGATTGCTTTGGCGGCCAACATCAGAAACCCATCCACTGAGGGCACTTATTCGATCTCCCTTTATACGGAGAAGGACACCGTTCCGGTGACGGACACGGTGACCGTTGCCCAAAGCATTAGCCAGCCCACCGTGACCCTTGCATCTTATCAGGCTAACGTGGCCACCCAATGGACGACCAAATTTTATGTCAGCTCTGACGGTGCCCTGACCGGGGGGAGCGATTCCATTACCTTGAAATTTCCTGCGGAAGCTTATTTACCGTCCTCCATCAGTGAGAGCAATATTACGGTCAATGGTTCCTCCGTCTCGGATGTGGCGGTGGACCGGGCGGCCGACACGGTGACGATGATCATGCCTGTCAGCAAAAATGTGGCCAACAGCGGCCTTGTTACCGTCATCATCAAGAGCGGCGCTGGCGTCAGAACCCCTTCTGATGCGGGCAGCTACTATTTGTACGCCTCCACCTCAGAGGACACGCCGCTGGTCCGATCCGGAGCGATTACCATTACCGAAGCCGCCATCACGGACCTGGATGTGGATCTTTCCACTTATGCGGCTGGTGAATATACAGATATCGATATGACTTTTTATCTCAGCTCCAATGGTGCTTTGAATGGCACAACGGATACGATCACCATTGAATTCCCCTCCGCCTTTGATTTGCCCAGCGGGACCCTGACCAAATCCTATATGACCGTCAACGGCAGAGCAGTATACGACTATGACGTCTATACCAGCCGATTGGATCTGACGGTGCCTTCGGACATCAGCGACAGCGCCAAAGTCACTCTGCATCTGGACGATGCGCTCAAGATCAGGAATCCGCTGAGCTCCGGCGATTATACCCTTGTGGTATACACGTCCCAGGACCCCACCGAAGTCACCAGCAATGAAGTGACCATATCCGGGGCGGCGCCTACGGTGACCTTGTCCAACAGCGGCAGCAAGACGAACGCCCAATACACCATCGGCTTCTATACGGAAGCGTCCGCACCGCTGAGCTACGGGGATACCATCCGGGTCCGGTTTCCTTCCGGGACCACGGTCCCCGGAAGTATTTCCACATCCAATGTGACGGTCAACGGAAGCAAACCGGCCAGTGTGACGGTCAGCGGATATAACGTGACGGTCCGGATGCCGGATGCTCTGACCATCAGCAGCGGGTCAAAAGCAACCATCGTATTCAAGGAAGCAGCCGGCATCTATAATCCATCTTCCACAGGCACCTATTATCTCTATATCTTGTCTTCTGAAGAGGATGCAGAACGGAGATCGGCGGCTTACACCATTACCAGCAACCGAGTGGTGACGCTGACCATCGGCAGCACAAGGGCCACTATTGACGGCCAGGCTTACACCTTGGATGCTGCTCCCACGATCATCAATAACTATACCGTGGTTCCGATTCGTTTTGTTGGCGATGCGCTGGGTGCAAAAACCACATGGGATCCGGTGACCCGCTCGGTCCGGGTTGAATACAATTCAAAAGTTATCGTCTTCCTCATTGACATAAGGACTGCGATCGTCGATGGAGCGCCTGTGACGCTGGATGTCCCGGCCACCATCATCAACAGCCGGACCATGATCCCGATTCGCTTTATCAGTGAAAGCTATGGCGCCAAGGTTGACTGGAACGGCGCCACACGGCAGGTGACAATCACCCGCTGATTGGATGCCGGACTGGCATTGCAACCGATATCGCTTGAAGAAGCCGCCGGCCCAGGCCGGCGGCTTCTTTCCAGACAAGCTGCGGTGGGCCAGGTTTTTCATATGAATCATTGTTGAAACATTGAACATAGAGATAATCTGGTCTATAATGTTAATAATAAGAATATTCCGAAAAAAAGGAGGTTTCCCTATGGAACTCGTTAAGAATTTAAGTGAGATCATTGAGAATATCAAGACTTTGGACGAATATTTGCAGGATCAGGCCAAAAGGGATTTTGCCTTGAAGCTGATCAGGGAGGGAGCCAATTTTATTGCGGTCAAAGAGGACCGGGGATACCGTTTCTATCCAAGCCGCTATGTCGGATATAAGGAAAACAATCACGAAGCCTATATGAAATACAACCTTGATGAAGGAAAGGATGCAGGCTCGATCATCAGCCAGATTCTTAAGCATAATCCTAAGACATCCCAGGATATGGAAAATGCCTACAAGGCTTATTGCGAAGAACTGGGCTTCATGGCTGCGGGAAAAGGGAACGGCGGCATCGAACGCCGGTTTTGGATCATCGGACTGGAGGAATAGGCCAACTGATTCAACTGAAAAGAAACGCATTGAAGCATGACATCCCGGAGTGGACAGAGCGTGTCCACCTCCGGCGTTCCGGCTTGATCTAATCAACATTTAAAATTCAGAAAAGCCCCTGTACCGATGAATCCGATGATGGATCCATGGATGCAGGGGCTTTGATGATTCTGTGCGCCAAAGAAATTGGTTTAAGAGCCGGCCTCCTGAGTCAGGAGCTCATACTCATTTTCACTGAGGATTTTGCCGGTATCCAGCAGTAGGATGATTTTCTGATCCAGATTCCCGATGCCGGTAAGGAAGCTGTTCTTCGCTTCCTGATTGATTTTCGGGGGGAGAACGATGGCTTTATCGGGAATATCGGTTACCTCATCCACGGCGTCGACAATCAGTCCGATGCTGTGCTGCTGAATGCTGGTAACAATGATGCAGGTGCGTTCATTATAGTCGATTTCAGGTTTATGAAAGCGGCAACGCATATCAACTACTGGAATGATGTTGCCCCTGAGATTAATAATGCCTTTGGCATACGCAGGAAAGTCCGGAATTTCTGTGATGTGCTGGATCCCCACAATTTGGACCACGTCGGCGATGGGGATTCCAAAGAGCTGCTGTTCAGTCCAGAAGGTCAGGTATTTGTCTTGGATATCTTGGTTCATTTCAGGATCAAGTGCGGCGCCGGACAAATTCTCAGTCATGATTTTTCCCCTTTGCATGATGGTGTCTTGTCGAGGTCAGCAGTTTGCAGCAAGCGTTCAATATTTGTCGCTCGTCAGCGACAGGAGCGCAGGGTCGGTATCCATCATACCGGTTTGGACGGCCTTTTTCTGTTGATTTGCTGCCGGTTTTAGTGACGCGGAGGTATGGACCGATGCCACGTTTTCGGTTTGTTGTTTTAAATTAAAGCGATGGACGAGTTCCCTCAGCATTTGGGCTTGGCCGGTAAGTTCTTCACTGGCGGCGGCGCTTTCTTCGGAGGTGGCGGAGTTGGTTTGGATCACGGAGGATATCTGTTCAATCCCCTGGTTGACTTGGGTCACAGCACCAGCCTGTTCGTTGGATGCGACCGAAATCTTCTCGATCAAAGCTACGGATTTCTGGGCGCTGGTCACCACATGCCGCAGCGAATTGGCCGTTTCGCCAGCGATTTTTGTGCCCTTTTCCACGGCAAGAATTGAGCTTTCAATCAAGGACGTGGTGTTTTTTGCAGCTTCCGCGCTTTTGCTTGCAAGGTTGCGGACTTCATCGGCCACGACGGCAAAGCCTTTGCCGGCAGCGCCGGCCCGGGCGGCCTCCACGGCGGCATTCAGGGCCAGGATATTGGTTTGGAAGGCGATATCGTCGATGGTCTTGATGATTTTGCTGATTTCATTGGAAGCGGCCGAAATCTCTGCCATGGCGCTGATCATCGTATCCATCTGCGCATTGCTTTCAAAGAGTTCCTTGCCGGCCTGGGTCGTGATTTGCTCAGCTTCGATTGCGTTTTGGGCATTGTTCTTGATTTGCTGGGAAATCTCGGCAATGGTGGCGGAGAGTTCTTCGATGGAGCTCGCCTGTTCAGCAGCACCTTGGGAAAGGGCTTGGGACCCGACGGCAACTTGTTCGGAACCTGCCGCAACCTGGCGGGCACTTTGGCGGATCTGATGCATGGTTTCGTTGAGAGACAGGATAATGCCCTTGGTCGAGGTTTCCAAACCTTTAAAATCCCCTTTATAAACACGGGTCACGGTGGTGGCATAATCGCCTTTGGCAATCTCTCCCAGATGATAGGATACATCGGAAATGGCACTGTTCAGCGCTTTGACCACCTCGGCCAAGGAGGATAGCAGCAGACCGGTTTCATCCTGGTTGGATGTCGAGGGCACTTCGGTCTGAAGATCCCCCTGAGAAAGAAGCTTTAAGCGCTCCGCGCATGCCTTGATGGGCTTGGCAATGCTGCCGGCAACCTGGAACGAAAACATTGAAGTGATCCCAATCAGGAGAACGTCGGTCAGTACCGTCAAGCCGATGGCCATGCTATAGGGAATCGCGCCGGAGCTTCGCAGGCTGATGATCCAGAAGCTGACCGAACTAACGGCAAGGGCGACGACCGTCGCGGACAGGATAGAATTCAACAGAATCTTGTTGCGGATGCTTTTCATGGGATGGACACACTCCTTATTCCATATTGTCTTTCATTGGGGCCTATAATAGGTTATTCGGCGGATACAAAAAAAAATTCAACCAATGCGGGTAAAATCGATATTATTATTTGAAGGATTCCTTCAAACCCAAAAGAGAAAAGTTTCACAAAATGGCCTGGAGGCAGGTTTGCGGTTGTGAACGCCGCCAGCCTCTGATATGATAAAATTGATCAAAAGAGGAAGGCGCGTAAATAGATATGCAATATCGTAAAGATAAAAAAGGAAACGAACTTTCCATCCTTGGCTATGGCTGCATGCGGTTTACCAAGAAGGGAATGGGCATCGATCTGGAGAAAGCCCAGCAAGAGATCCGGCGGGCCATCCAGGG
>ENA-OSEO01001229-OSEO01001229.1-sediment-metagenome-genome-assembly--contig:-NODE-1229-length-49851-cov-7.064331_pt1 | contig 49851 bp, 43 predicted proteins | sample MGYA00237883_ERZ534232 | MGnify/ENA metagenome assembly ERZ534232
GCCATCCCTGCTCTTGCTCGTAGTATGCACAACTCCGTGGCTCGGTGCCAATCTCGATGCCGTTTTTCGACACTCTCCTGGCGGGCGGCGTTTGACGGCATACTGTCGCCGTACTAGAATGCCCTCAGTTCAAACAGAATAGCCTTCGGGGCAGGGTGAGACAACAGTCAAGTCCCTACCGGCGGTGGGGCAGCATACAGCTGCCGAGCCCGCAAGCCAGTTTCTGGTGGATCCGGTCAAGCCGGAGCCGACGGTATAGTCCGGATGGGAGAAGGCACCAATAGAGCCGTATCTGTTCATGACGCCCCGTCGCTATTCAGCACGGGGTGTTTCTATTTGATCATGCATCGCCCGCTATCAGCACCCGCTACCCTCAAAGCTCGGGTAACACGGACAGGACGCCGGCTGTTGCCTGTGGCCGTTTTTCTATGTCTGTGCGCTCTCTGGGAACTGATCGTGTATCTGGGAGATTATCCTGCTTTTTTCCTGCCCTCTCCCCGTTTGGTCTGGGCCCGAGGTCTGGTAGCACTCCGCGATGGCAGCCTGCTGATGCATACCTGGGTTACCCTGCGGGAAGTTTTTGCCGGGCTGGCCGTGGGTCTTTCAGTCGCGGTCGTCCTGGGCTATCTGCTTGCCAGATCTCCTGCGGTGGAGCGCCTGGTAGCCCCCTATCTGGCGGCTTCCCAGGCCATTCCGATCGTTGCACTCGCACCCCTGCTTGTCATCTGGTTGGGGCCGGGAGCTTTGTCCAAGATCGTGGTGTGTGCCCTCACCCTCTTTTTCCCGGTGCTCATCAACACCATCGTGGGCATACGCAGCGTTGATAGTGAACTGGTGGAATTGCTGCGCTCTCTGCAGGCCACGCGCTGGCAGTCCTTTATCTATCTGGAGATACCAGCGGCGTTGCCCGTGCTCCTGGGCGGGCTCAAGATCGGGGTGACCCTTTCCGTCATTGGCGCTGTTGTGAGCGAATTCGTCAGCGCTGACCGTGGCCTCGGCTTTCTCGTGAATCTCGCGCGAGGCCTCTTTGACACGCCGTTGATGTTTGTCGCTCTCTTTACGCTGATGGCCATCGCTCTGGCCATGTATCTTGCTGTATCTGCGCTGGAACGCCATGTATTGCAGAGGCAGGGCAGGGGGTGAATCGCTGCCCCCTGACTGCCGGGAGAAAGAGTAACCATGAAACGTGCCGCGAGTCTGATCATTGTGCTGCTTGTCGCGATCGCATTGCTGATGGGCTGCGGTGAGCGAGAGCCATCGGCTCAGGTCACCATTGCCATGGGCTTTATACCCAATGTGCAGTTCACGCCCATGTATGTCGCCATCGAGAACGGCTACTTTGCCGAGCAGGGTGTTGACGTCGTGCTGGACTATGGCATGGAAACCGACCTCTTGCAGCGCCTGGGTACGGGAGACCTGCAGTTCGCCATCGCCAGTGGAGATCAGGTCGCCCTGGCGCGGGCGGCCGGACTCCCCGTCACCATGGTAGCCAACTGGTACCGCCGCTTTCCTGTGTGCGTAGTGTCGCTGGCAGAATCGGGTATAGATAGCCCGGAGGATCTGGTGGGCAAGATGGTCGGCATCCCAGTCCTGGAAGGCGCCAGCTATATTGGGTGGCAGGCGTTCTTGCGCGAGGTGGGTCTCTCCCCGGAGCAGGTAAACCTGCAGCCTATCGGCTACACACAGATTGCGAGCCTCACTGAAAAGAGAGTCGATGCTGCCGTGTCCTACGCCATGAACGAACCCGTTCAACTCGTTCAAGCCGGTTACAAGATCAATGTCTTTTACCTGGACGAATACACGGGCCTGGTCTCTAACGGGCTGATCTCCAGTGACGCGATGATCGACGCCGATCCGGATCTGGTGCGCCAAGTCGTTACAGCCTTTGTCAAAGGGATCGAGACGACTCTGGAGAGTCCAGACGAGGCCTTTGCCATTACGCGCAAGCACATTACGGAGATGGATGACACTACCGCAGTGCTTCAGCGCGCGGTACTGGACGCCTGCCTCCTGTTCTGGGAGGCTAAAGAGGTCGGCTACAACGATCCGGCAGCCTGGCAAGAGTCTGCGCAGCTGCTCCAGGATCTGGGCCTCATCAGTGGGGACGTTGCTGCCGCGGAGATGTACACCAACGAGTTCCTGCCGCAATGAGCGAGAGACCGATCCTGACGGCCCAGGGGCTACAGGTCGTCTTTGAGTCAGAGGACTCCCGGCTGGAGGCGCTCCAGGAGGCCACCTTTGATGTGCTTCCAAACGAGTTCGTCTGCATCATCGGGCTGTCCGGTTGTGGCAAGTCGACGCTGCTCCGCGCGCTGGGGGGACTGATCAGGCCAACGAGAGGACAGGTTCTCCTGGACGGCCAGCCGCTTACGGGCCCACAGCGGCGGATCGGATTTGTCTTTCAGCAACACAATCTCATGCCCTGGCGTACCGCTTTGGGGAATGTATCGCTCCCCCTCGAGCTGCAGCGGATCCCCCGGCACGAGGCCAGGGCGCGCGCGAGGGAGATGCTGGCCCTCGTGGATCTGCAAGAGTTCGCCGGGTCACGCCCGCAGGAATTGTCGGGCGGGATGCGCCAGCGCGTCGCCCTGGCACGCGAGTTGGTCTATGACCCGGACGTCCTCCTGCTGGACGAGCCCTTTGGGGCACTCGACGCCCTCACCCGAGAGCAGATGAACCTGGAGCTCTTGCGCATTTGGAGCGCCCGCAAAAAGACCGTTGTGATGGTGACACACAATATACAGGAAGCAATCCATCTCTCAGATCGCGTGCTCATTATGACCTCGCACCCCGGGCGCGTTGAGGGCGAGGTGAGGATCGACCTCCCCCGCCCCCGCTCGGTGGACGACCTCTATGCGCCCCGCTTTGTGGAGCTCGCCCGCGTCCTGCGCGCCTCTCTCCGCTGAAACCCGCCAACAAGGGGCTGGCTCTAGGCTGTCTCGATACGATTGAGCGACGCTTGTGGGACGCTTCGGGGATCGCGTACGAGCCAGTGCATGTAAAGCACGCCCGCGAGCGACAGCACAATCGCGACACCGAACATCTGCTTGTAACCCGCTACATCCACCAGCCAGCCACCCACAAGTGGGGCCAGTAGCACGGGCAGCGCCTGCACCGTGCTGGCAAGCGCCGAATAGGTTGGCATCTCATCTGGCGGTCCAAACTCCATCGTGATCGCCATGGCAGAGATCATCCCTGAAGCCATCGAGAGGTTGGATAGGACAAAGACGAGGTATAGCCCCGTGCTGCTGGCCGCGAATATCGCTGCCACCAGAGCCGCCACCAGAAACAGGCCACTCAACTCCATGAGAAGCTTGTGCCCAAAGCGATCGCCAATCTGGCCCAGCAACGGGGTGCTCACCGATTGGGCAATCAGCGCTGCCATGGTTAACCCCGCCGCAAATGTATCCGAGATGCCAAAGGCCTCCCTGGCATAGACGACGTAGAAGGCCGTTCCCATGGAGCCAAGCACCGAGATCGTGCGGGCGATCAGAAACCGGCGGAAATTCTGATCTTTCTTGAGGATGCGGGGCAGGTTGCGCCAGTACTCCCGGGCGTCCGTCTGTGGCACAGTGACGGCAACCACAGGTTCCCGGTTCATACGCATGACAAACCAGGACACCATCTGCACCATAAAACAGAGGAGGAACGAAAGGCCAAACGTAAAGGGATATTCCCAGCGCTCAAAGATGAATCCTGAGAGCGCAGCACCACCGACGCCCAGGAGACCGCCCAAAGCATTGCTCGTTCCAAACATCAGGCCCCGCCGTCGCACCGGAACAACCTTGGCGATCATCTTTTTCCAGGCAGGATTGGTCACCCCGCCTCCCGCCATGGCCAACGAGAGCCCCAGCAAGAGCACTGTGTAGGCAAGTGCTGGCGGAGCACCGGGCCACAAAAGGATCATCAGGGCGATAGCGCCATATGGGATCCGTTCGAGCAGATTGTAACGCACCAGCCATGGCTTTATGTTTCCCATCGACTGGGCATGACGCGCCAAAAGCAGCTGAGGCACAAAGAACATGCCATTCTGGAGCGCTGGGATCAGGCCGATTAATACTGCCGAGCTGGTCAGATAACTGGCATACAGCGAGATGACGGTGGACCCATAGACAAAGCTCATGGAGAGCTGGAACAAGGCAGAGACCATGACATTGACCCAAAAGTTCCAGGACAGATTCCGGTCTACCTCTGCCTGCACCGACGCTGACTCTGCAGGTGCCGGTCGTAGTGTCACAGATTACCCCTTCTCGCCGCCGGCAACAGAGGCCGCCAGCATCCCACCCCGTGGATCACCGCGCGGCTCCCTGACCAGCAACCGCATCACGACAAAGCCGGCCAGAGCAAACATTAACGCCACACCAAACAGCAGCCTGAATCCGCCCACATCCACCAGCGCGCCGCCCAGCAGAGGCGCGAGCAACGTGGGGACTCCCGTAATGGTGCCCGCCATGGCGGTAAAGGTCGGTATCTCGTCGGGAGAGGAGAACTCCATGGTAATGCCCATCCCGGCGATGGAGCTGGCCTGCAATGCCGCGCTGACAAGGACAAAGGCCGGATACAGCCAGATCTCACTCGGAGCCAGGGCGATCATCACAATCGCAGCCGCGATGATGATCCCCGCGATCTCGAGAAGCCACTTGTTACCCCTCCGGTCGGCCAGCCGTCCCATGAGCGGGGCACAGAGACTCTGGCCGATTAGCGCCACCATCGTCAAGTTACCGGCCATCGCATCAGAGATCCCAAAGGTCCGCCGGCCGTAGACGATATAGAGCGCTGTCCCCATCGCACCGAACGTCAGCAGTGAGGTGCCGATGAGATACCGCACAAAGTTCGGGTGTCCCTTGAGCATGCGTGGAATGTTGCGCCAATACTCTCTGGCGCTCGGTGCAGAAACCTCCGGTGCCCGTGCCGGTTCGCGGTTCAGCGTCAGCGAGATATAGGAGATCAACTGAGACAGAAAGCAAAGGCCAAAGCTGATTCCGAAAGAATACGGGTAACCGTAGGTGGCCAAGATGTGCCTGGACAGCGCTGCTCCGCCGATTCCAAGCATACCGCCCAGAGCACTGCTCGTCCCGAACATGGTGCCGCGCCTGTCCACAGGAATCACCTTGGCGAGCATGGCCTTCCACGCTGGACCGCCCAGTCCCCCGCTTCCGGTCGCTGTGATCAGTGCCAGCATCAAGATGGCATAAGCCACCTCACGCGGCGCGTCCGGCCACAGAAAAATCGATAAAGCCACAATCGAATAGGGTAGCCGCTCAAAGATGCTGATCCGTACCAGGAGCCACTTTTTTCTGGGAAGGGTCTGGGTCCTGCGGGCAAGCAGCATCTGAGGCAACAGGAACATCACGCCCTGGATCGCAGGAATCAAGCCGATCAGAACCGCTGAATCGGTAAGATAGCTGGCATAGAGCGACAGCACTGTCGTGCCATAGATAAAGCTCATCCCCAGGTGGTAGAAGGTCAGGTCGAGGACGTTGACCCAAAAGTTCCAGTTGGCATTCTTTTCCAGATAGACCTTGTACTCGGCATCAGACAAATAGACAGACATGTACTCACCCGCTGGAGTATTCTTGGATCACCCTACGCAAAGCAAAGACCCTGCCACCGCTCCTGGCAGAGTCCTGCGTAGATTCGTCATCGCTCGCACGTTGCGCCGGGTACGCGAGCCTCCGGCGCGGCAACTGCCTGGGGGACACTCTGGATCGCGCACGGCAATCCAGGTCCCCCCTCTTTAAGGAAGCAGCACTGCCTTGAGCGCCTCTCGCCGTTCCACCGCCTCGAGGGCATCGGTGGCCTGGGCCAGGGGAAACCGGTGGGTAACCAGCCCCGCCAGCCGGTGCGGATGCTGCCGAATCACGCTGATCGCGCGAAGCGTGTGCCGGACATCGCTCACCCAGACACCCTGGATGCGCACGTTCTTGCGAACGACCTGCTCAAAGGGCGCGAGGGTCATCTCGCCGACCGGCGTACCGAAACCAACCAGCGCCAGCGCACCGCCAGAGCGTACGAGATCCAATCCCTCACTGGCGGCAGAGACAGCGCCGGACGCCTCAATGACCAGATCGGCGCCGCGGCCGTGTGTCAGGTCCAGAACCGCCTCGCGACGCTCGGCGGCCGAGGTCGCATGCCGATCCAGTAACGTTGTCGCGCCGGCATCTCGGGCAAGCTCGAGCCGGCCGGCTGTTCCGCCGATCATCATGACATGCTCGGCACCCGCAGCTCGCGCCAGGGCCACCGAGAATACGCCCACAGGACCCGGCCCAAACACGACCACTGTGTCGCCGGTGTGCAGGTTCACAAGATCAAAGGTATGCGCCGCAGTCGCACCAGAACAGGAAGCAACCACCATTGTCGCGGGATCATCCGCTTCCGTCAGCGGGATGATATCCGTTCGCGCATCCAGGATGATGTGCGTGGCATAGCAGCCATTCAAAAAGGGAGGCGTCTGTGAAGAGCGATGTATTCCATAGGCCCACCGCTCCGCGCAAAGAGATGGCTCGTGCAGCACGGCACAGTGATAGCAGCGTCCGCAGGGAACCCCGCGCTCCCATGAGATGATATCGCCGGGCACAACTGGCTGCCCCAAGATGTCCCGTCTCGGGCCAGCCGTCTCCACGACGCGCCCCACGCCCTCGTGGCCAAGGATGATCGGCAAAGGGGTACGCGGATCCTGGCCGCGCCACATGTGGACATCAGATCCACAGACACCAGCGGCGACAACCTGTACGAGGACCTGTCCCTGAGCGAGGGGCGGCACAGAGATCTCGACTAGCGCCAGGGGAAGATCGAACTGCTCCAGTACAGCGGCCCGTGCCTTCATCGTGATAGCTCCGTCAGCGTAGAGTTGGCCAAAGCCACGCCTAGTCGCGATTCAGGAGCAACTGCATCCAGGCTCTCCAGTTGGGGTTATCGAAATAGGAGAGCTCTTGCACGCGATCGGTGAGGCTGGCCCCTGTCTGCTCTATGGTAGCGCTGGCGTCGATGGCGGCAGCGGTTCCGTCCGAAGGCACAAGCCTGACGGCCAGGACCTCCGGAGGCACCTGACCGGTCTCCTTGAGCGCTTCATCGATCCATGCCAGGGATTGGCGTCGTTCAATCTCGAGCAGCAGATTCTGTCGGTCGAGTTCCATTTCTGCGATCTCGACCCGGAGCTCGTCGCGCCACACGCGCAGGCGGTAGGTTCTGATCGCTTTGCTGGCAAATGCGCCGATGAAAAAAACGATAACAGCGAGGGCCATCACCCCAACCACCTGGGTTACAGTGATGGGGCGCGGACCACGGGAATCTACCATGTCTCACCTCTGCCGGAATAATAGTGAAAGCCGGCTTGCGCGTCAATGATGCCGGTGACGATGCCCAGCGAAATCCCAGCCCTGGGCTGGTCAGCCGATTTTGTGCGGACAGCATCTTGAGCCTTTACCCGTTTCTGTGGATGTGTATAATGGGGCCAAGTCGTGGTCTATTGCCCTGTGGATAGCTCGCGTCTAGCCTCGCAGACTGTGCGAACGGTCAAAGGAAGTGTTATGGGTGACCTGATTCTAGTCGTCGATGACGACCCGGTCGCAGTGGTGGGCATCGAACGGATACTGAGCCACAGCGGCTTTGAGGTCAGCGTCGCGCTACGCGGCGTGGATGCGCTGACCATCGCGCGAGAGCAACGCCCCGCCGTCGTCATCATGGACATCATGATGCCGGGGATGGATGGAATAGAAGTCGCCCGGCGCATGCGTGAGATACCCCAGCTGGCACTCTTGCCCATCCTTTTCCTGACTGGTCGCGGAGAGATCGATGACAAGATCGCCGCCTACCAGCAGGCCCAGGCTGACGACTATCTCACCAAGCCCTTTGATGTGCGCGAGTTGGACCTGCGGGTCAAGGCCCTCCTGCGCCGGGCCACACAGACAGTGCCACCCGAGGCCGATGAAAAGCTGACAGTGGGGTCACTGGTTCTGGATATGCGCACCTATGAGATCATCACGCCAGACCGCACCGTGCTCCTGACTCCCATCGAGTTTGAGCTCATGCGCTTTCTGATGAGTCACGCAGATCACGTCTTTTCCACCGATCAGCTCCTGGAGGAGGTCTGGGGATATCCGCCCGGCACGGGGATGCCCGATCTGGTGCGTGTGCACATCAAGAACATTCGCGACAAGATAGAGCCAGATCCCAAAGTGCCAATCTACGTGCGCAATCTGCTGCGGCGAGGGTACATGGTTACTTCTGAGCAGCGCACCAGCGCCTGAATGCGAAGTGGCCCTAAAAGACAAGACCCCTCTCTTTCGAGAGGGGTCTTGTCCTGCGTGTCCTAGCAATCACTCGGAGGTGATGCTAGGACACTACTCGTACTACAGTGTTCCATCTGCACATCACCTCCTTATTTTAGAGTGCAATTTAGGTCCGGAGGACGTACCTCTCAGACGCCATCATCATAAGCGATCCATGAGCGGTTGTCAAGCCAGACTCGCCAGCAGCTACTCCGGTACACATGCAGGCGTGTGCTATAATCCTAAGCAGGATGGCACCCTGCTGTTGGGGGGATAAAGTGTTTACAGATCATACTGTCAGTGGGTTTCTCGATGAACTGGCCTCGGCGGACCCTGTGCCTGGGGGAGGCAGTGCCTGCGCTCTGGCTGGAGCAACTGCAGCCGGACTGGTCAGCATGGTATGCAATCTCACCGTGGGCAAACGCCGCTACAGAGACGTAGAGTCATCGCTCCAGGATGTGCTGGCGCAGTCCGAGATGCATCGCTCGCGACTGATGCAATTGCTGGAGGACGACACGGAGGTCTACAACCGCGTCATGTCTGCGTACCGGATGCCCACAGGCACTGACGCGGAGTACGCCGCCCGCGACCAGGCGTGGCAAGCGGCACTGCTGGATGCTGCCGCTGTCCCGATGGCGATCGCCCGCGAGTGCCTTGGCGTTCTGATCCTGGCGGAAACCGCTGGCCAGCTGGGCAACCCCTGGGCCGTCAGTGATGCTGGCGCCGCCGCGCTCCTGGCAAAAGGGGCGGCGCGCGCGGCCGGGCTCAGCGTAGAGGTCAACCTCAGAAGCATGCAAGACGAGGCGGTTGTGTCCTGCTACCGGGATGACCTGGCATCGCTCGAGCAAGAGGCCCACAGCATTTGCCAGCGGGCACTTGCCGCTGTACAGGCTCGGATGGGGGCATGATCGTGTCGAACTGTGACGAAACCGGGGACCGGGCGGTATGGATGGATGGTCGTGAACTCGCCAGGGCGATGTTCAAGGACCTCGCGAGCCAGTTTGCGCAGCTGACCAGTGCCTCTGGGGCTCCAGTGCGGCTCGCCATCGTGCAAGTAGGCCAGGATGCGGCTGCAAGCAGTTATGTGCGCGCCATAGTACGCAGCTGCGACCGTGTAGGCGTCACGCCGCGCCTGATCACCCTGGCCAGCGAAGCCAGCCCCATCGCGCTGGCTGACACGCTCCATGTCCTGGCTGGGGATAGCGAGACGGCTGGGATTATCATCCAGTACCCTCTCCCTGAACCCTTGGCACAGGCCGTCCGCGCGCACATACCCGCGCACAAGGATGTCGACGGTATCCACCCTCTAAACGCGGGCCTGCTGGCCCTCGGCGATCCCTCCGCCCTCGTTCCGGCCACACCGCTTGGCGGTATGGCACTGCTCCATCACTACAACGTGGATCTTGAGGGAAAGCACGCTGTGGTGATCGGCAGAAGCCCGGTTGTGGGCCGCCCGATGGCTCAGCTCTTGCTGCAGGCGCACGCAACCGTTACCATCTGCCACTCCCGCACGCAAGGCCTGGGCGAGATGACGCGCTCTGCAGACATTCTCGCGGTAGCCACTGGTCGCCCCCGGATGGTAACGGCAGCGATGGTCAAGAAGGGAGCCACCGTCATCGACTTTGGCGTCAACTTTGTCGATGGTCAGACGGTCGGAGACGTGGACACGGAGCCTGTAGCAGAGATCGCCGCGCGCATCACACCTGTCCCCGGTGGGACCGGCCCCATGACCAATGTGATGCTGATGCAGAACACGCTAGACGCTGCCAAAAGACAACGATCTCAGGACTGATCGCGCTGCGCCGCGAGCTCGCGTAGCTTGAAAATGATCCACACGCTCAGCGCGGCAAACACGAGGTTGACGCTTTCAGCGACGGCCAATCCTGCCAGCTGCGCCAGGCCCGGGACAATGACCGCGATGGACGTGTGATAGAGAAGTGCAAAGCCGAACCAGCGTTTCTGGCGTGATACGATGCTTTCCATGACCAGCAACGCCCAGGCTACCTGGTGCGGCAGCGCCAGCACGCGCTCCAAAGCCACCACCAGGGGCTGCGTCCAGGTGACATTGCGCGCGGCAAGCAGCGCGAGGGACGTTGCCCCGGGGGAATCGGCACCGATCTCGCCAGACAGCAACGGTCCGGCCAGCAGGTATGCCACAAAGCTCACAAAGGTCAGCCCCGCTATCAGCCACATGGTCTCTAGAGCATTGTGCCCCAGACCAAAAGCGACGCCATTCCGCCAGGTCATTCGCAGGTCCCTGCGCGGAAACAAATAACGATAGCCGACTGCCCGACCTCCCTCCTCAACCAGCGCAGTCATGGCCGCCATGGCCATCAGCCACACAAAGGCCCCGCTGGATGAAGTCACCCTCTCGCCCCAGACGACGTCGATAAAGGCACTAAAGGGAAGCCAGGTGAACATCTGGAATACAGCGAACACGAGGGCACCGTAGGCAAACAGCGCCCAGGGTGTCTGCATTCGGCGCCGGTAGATCAGGATAACCCCTAGGGGGTAGCCTACCTGTATCAAGAGTGATACTATAAACGCAAAGATAATGGCAGTCTGCAAGAGTCCTCCCTGACTGTTCAGACGCTCCTGGGAGGATTATAGCAGTCACAGCCGCGCCAACAAGTCGGCAGGGTCCCCTTGGACGCAACGTTGGTCCCTGGGCGAGGATTATGAGAGGAGTATGACATGAACACAGCACAGATTGCGGATCACGCTCTCGATCAGGGTCAGGGCATCCTGCGCCTGGCGCCAAACTGGGTTCCTCGAAGCTTTTGCATCCCTGGCCGGAGACTCAAGTTGCACCCCGATGACTATTACGCGCTGGGCGCCGATCGCGGCGGCATAGATGAGCGTTGGTTTTCCTCCACCATAGCAGCTGACAATGGCCCCGGAACACCATCAGACGAAGGACTGAGCTATGTGGTGTTTGCCGATGGGCACGATCTGCTGCGGGTGCCGCTTGCCGAGATGGTGGTGCTGCAGGGGGCGCGCATCATCGGGCAGCGGCTCATGGATGCCTACGGCCGCTGGCCCATGTATTCCAAGTTCTTTGACAATCTCGGGCCGCTCCCGCTGCACATCCATCAGATGGCCGCGGACGCCGATCGGGTCGGCCAGCAGCCCAAGCCCGAGGCGTACTATTTCCCCACCCAGCTGAACAACCACCCTGGCAGATTCCCGCACACCTTTTTTGGGCTGGAGCCGGGTACAACACGCGATCAGGTGCGACAGTGCCTGGACGCCTGGAACAGTGGGGACAACAAGATTCTGAATCTCTCCAAAGCTTACGCCCTTGAGCCGGGCTCGGGCTGGGATGTCCCAGCCGGGGTGCTTCACGCGCCGGGCAGCCTGCTCACCTACGAGCCGCAAGCCGATAGCGACGTCTTTGCCATGTTTCAGTCGCTGGTGGACCTGACGCCCATCAATCGGAGCCTGCTCGTCAAGAATGTGCCCCCGGACCGCCAGGGCGATCTCGACTATATGGTCGACATGCTGGATTGGGAACTCAACGTTGATCCCGCGTTTCGCGAACACCGCTTTGTGGCTCCAAAACCGGTTCGGGATGAACAGGAGATGCAACAGCGAGGCTATGAGGATCTCTGGATCGCCTACCGCAGCCCGGCCTTTTCAGCCAAGCAGACGACGATCTTCCCGGGGAGGCGGGTTACCCTGGTAGACAGCGCGTGCTATGGCCTCATCGCCGTTCAGGGTCACGGCCAGCTTGGCACGTGGGCAATCGAGACGCCCGCGATGATCCGGGTCGGCCAGCTGACGAACGATGAGTTCTTTGTGAGCGAGGATGCGGCGCGACAGGGCATCGTGGTCGAGAACAGGAGCGACAGCGATCCGCTGGTAATCCTCCGCCATTACGGCCCTGGCAATCCCGATCTCTAGTCGCCCCAAAAAGCAGGGGGCGGGCTGCCGGAAATCCGGCAGTCCGCCCCCTGTGTGTCTCTTCAGATCATTCAAGCTCGCGCTTGAACAGCAGCCCGCCCAGACTCAGGGCGTACAGCGCCTTGCGGTCACCGTCGCCATGCAGCGCCAGCGAAACAAAGCTCTTACCCTCGGCACCCTCTGAGAAGGTGTGCCAGGTGCGGCCACCATCGGTCGACCGATAGACGCCATTGCCCGTAGCTGCGTACAGCACTCCGCCATCATCGATCTCGCCTGTCGCGAGGATGCTCAGGACATTGGCCCCAGCCGGGTCCACAGCAGTGCTGATCCAGACGTCCTTTGCTTTCCGCAGAGGTCGCAGACAGAAGGGCCCGGTGGCCACCACTGCCTGATCAGCCACCTTGTCGGTGGCGTCCGCCGGCATGGTGATATCCATCCAGCGCGACTCTGTCTCCTGCGTGGTGACCTGGTGCCAGGTCCGCCCTTTGTTGCGTGAGCGCCAGAGCACCACCCTGCCCTTGGTCCGACGCGTGGCAGCCACGGCAGTCCCGGCGTAGATGGTGTGATCTTGCTCGAAACCTGGCGATGCCACGATGGTCAACACTGCCTGGCTTTTGCTTGGCCCGTCATCGGCGAGGGCCCACGTGGCACCCCCATCCTTACTGGTCAGATACTTGCCCTCGGAAGTTCCGGCCCAGCCCAGGCCCTCACCCGGGACAATAGTGACCGTGCTCACGCCGGACTGCTCGCTCCTCACACGCCATGAGCGCCGCGAGCTGGCCAGCTGCAGAATGCCATATTCGTGACTGCTCGCGAACACAGCGCCATCACTGCCTACGTGCAGCGACGTGATTGGCAGATAGTCATCGAGTCCTTCCATCGCTGTCCACGTAACGCCGCCATCGGTGGACGTATAGACGCCCTCCTGTGGCCCCATGGCATAGAGCGTTCCGTCAGCCGCTTGCAGCCGGGCAAAGCCACGGGCAACGATGCCACCTGCAGCAGCCCAGGTCTGGCCACCGTCCTCAGACTTGAAGACGCCCGCATCGTGAACGCCAGCAAGCACAACGTTCCGATCACCCGCCAGCGAGAGGACAGAGCCCGGGACTTCCGCGACCCGCTCCCAGGTTTGGCCTCTATCCGAGGACCGATAGATACCATTGCCCACGCCCGCGAGCATTCTGCCGCTCTCGGCAAAGTCAGGATCAAGCCACAGGCAGTACACGGGGCCCTCTGCGATCTGCTCGTGAACCAGCGACCAGCGCCGTCCGCCATCGGTAGATTGATAGAGCACGCCGGCCTCGGTACCAGCAAAGACTGTCTGATCCTCCATGAACGCGGGACTGACCGCCAGGGCGTCGACGAGGTCCTCCTCGGTCACCAGTTCGGTTGCGCGCCAGGCACGACCACCGTTTCTGGAGATATAGACGCCTTCCTCGGTAGAGGCCCACATGGTCTCATAGCGCGACCAGTCCGGCGAGACTGCTACAGCAAACACAAGCATGCTGTTCAGCCCAAAGCTGGCATCTTCCCAGGTCTTGCCGTTGTTGCGCGTAACCATGACACCGCCGCCATCCATGGCGGCGAACGCCGTACCGTCGGTGCGAAAGTTCGGGGAGCTGACCATTCCGGTCACGGTCCCCTCGACGTCCCAGCTGGGCTTGCCCTTTTGCCAGGACTTGCCATAGTCCAGCGACACAAACAGCCCTGCATCCAGCGAACCAGCGAACAACGCGCCGCTGGGCGTCACGGTCAGTCCGCTGATCAACGGTGTCGTCAGGCCATTCAGCTGTTGCTCCCAGGTCTGGCCTCCGTCTCGGGAGGCGAAAACACCGCTTCCGGTGGCAGCCCAATACCCGGGGACATCCTCCCTGGGCGAGATGCCAACGGCAAAGACGGTACCGCCATCTACGATGGGCCCCAGCAACTGCCAGCCATCTACAGAGCAGTCTTTGTCAGTAGAGATCATGGGTTAACGCTCTCCTGTGGTTTTCGATGAATAACGAGTGCATCGGTAGTCAGCAGCATCAGTGCGCCGCTCACTCCGTGCTCCAGAGCCCGCCGCGCCACAATGGCAGGATCGGCGATGCCCTTGTCGATCATGCTCACGATCTGCTTGCTCACAGCGTCCAGGCCATAACCAGAACCCAGTCGCTGCGCATCGCTGATCGCGAGCGGGGGGTGTACGCCAGCGTTCTTGGCGATCTGGCGCATCGGCTCCTCAAGGACCTGCGCCAACACCGAGACCCCGATGGCTTCATCCCCCTCAGCCTGAACGGCTTTCACAGCGGGAATGCAGGCCAGATAGGCAGCACCACCACCGGGCACGATACCGCTCTCCATTCCAGCCTCCACCGCCCTGATCGCATGTTTGGCGATCTCCGTCAGCCGCGTCCGTTCGGAAGGCGTGAGCGCCCCCACCCGCAGTTCGGCAATTCCCCGCGAGAGCTGGCTGGTGAGAGTACGCAATGTCTCGCGCTCCTCCGGGTCCCTGGTCACGCGCAGCCTCTCGCGGAGACTCCCCATTCGGGCTTGAATCGCAGAGTGCGACCCGCGGCCGCCGACGATGACGAACTGATCCTTTTCGACCACGATTCGATCAGCGTAACCCAGGTCATTTACGGTGATCATCTCGGGCACCAGCCCGGATCTATCATTCAGAGGCTGCCCCCCTGTGAGCACCGCGATGTTCTCAATGGTGCCGCGCCGTGCGTCTCCGATCGGTTTCAGGCTGGCGACTGTCGACTGCACCGTCTCGCGTTCGTTATTGGCCACCAGGGCTCCGATGGCCTTGTCAGCGATCTTTTTGCAGATTACAAACAACCGCTTGCCACCCAGCTGCGCGACCAGATCCAGCAGGTGAGCAGCCCCCTCTGCGGTGTCAATGACCAGGTCGGCGACCAGAACGTGGACATCTTCCAGCACCGCAGTCCGCTGGACCTGATCGGTGAGGAGATAGGGGGAGACGTAACCGCCTTCGAACCGGGCACCTTCCCGGTAGGCCCGGTCGTGGTAAGTGGCGACGTAGGGGACAACGACGATCTGGGCATTGGGACCCAGGACGTCATAGATTTCGCCCAGGAGCTTGCCGATCTCGGCATCTCCTCCGGCTGCCGTGGCCACGGCCGCGATCCGGTCTTCGTCATCCAGGGGAACGGCCAGATCCTCCAGAGCGGCAAGCGCCGCGGCGAGCCCCTTCTCGATGCCTCTGCGCAGAATCATGACGTTGGCGCCTGCGGCGATCACGCGTTGCGCTTCGCGCGCCAGAGCATAGGCGATGACGGCCGAAGTGGCACTGCCATCACCCACTTGCTCGCGCATGTTCCACACGATATGTCGCATCAACATGGCGCCAGGGTCTTCAGTGGGCTCCGGCAGTTGGATCACTCTGCGAACCGCGGTTGCGGCATCGCGGAGCAACTCGATCTCGCGCGTGCCGTCGCGTTCGTTTGCGATGGCACCTCTCACGGGTCCCAGGGTGAGGCTCACCAGGCGCCCCACGGTCTCAAAACCGCGCAGCATCCCGATACGGCTGGCCTCTCCTAGAAGCAGCTTTGGCTTGGGCATGGCAGACACCTCATTGTCTCCGCGGCTTGCACTTTCTGCCGCGCGTGCGGCCAGTATAGCATTATTCATACCGCGCGCCAATGTAAGTATTTTCGCCTAGATGTGGTTTGCCGCTGATCTGTACACCGGGTATAATAAACATGTCGGGTTAACCCATGGTCAAAAGGAGACAGTCTATGCCAGCCAAAGTCAGCATCCGCTATTGCACCTCTTGAGGCTACCTCCCCAGGGCCGCCAGTCTGGCGAGCCAACTGCTGGATCAGTACAAGAACCGCCTGGAGCAGGTAGCGCTGGTTCCGTCGATGGGTGGGGCCTTTGAGGTCACCGTGAACGAGGACACGATCTACTCCAAGCTAGAGACCGGCCGTTTCCCGAGCGAGTCGGCCATCCTCGGCGACGTGGGCAAAAAGCTCAAGTAGCTTAGTATCGGGCCTCAACAGGGGAGCTATCATTATTGAGCTCCCCTGTTTCTTTGCTCACACGGCATCGCTATACAATGACGCCCATGACGATCAAGGAGTATGTGATGGTCAAAGAGATCCGCCTCGCCATAATCGGGTTGGGAAACATCGGCAGAAACCTTCTGGACATCCTGCTCGCACGGCAGGAGGCCATCAGCAGGGAGTATGGATTGCACATTTCGTTGGTGGCCGCTGCCGACTCATCCGGGGCAGCGCTAGATGACCACGGTCTGGACCTTGCGGCCCTCCGCGACATCAAGCTCGCACGACAGGGCGCGGCCACCTACCCTGGAGCCGGGCATCCCGGCAAGACAGGGTTGGAGATGCTGCACGATATGGCCTTTGACGTGCTTATGGATGCCTCACCCACCAACATGGTTGACGGTGACCCGGGCATGAGTTGCGTGCGATACGCTCTGGGGGAAGGACACCACGTCGTGATGGCGGACAAAGGCCCTCTGGTGCTCGCCTTTGGCGAACTCACTGCTCTGGCACAGAGCACCGGCGCCCGGCTCCTGTACAGCGGCACTGTCGCCGGAGGTCTGCCCACGGTGAACATCGGTGTTCGCGATCTGACCGGCTCTGGCGTGACGCGTGTGGAGGGGATATTTAACGGCACGACCAACTATATCCTCACCAGGATGGAGAACGAGCAGATCGACTATCCCGAGGCGCTGGCCGGAGCCCAGGCTGCCGGGATCGCCGAGGCTGATCCGACCCTTGACGTCGACGGCTGGGACGCAGCGAACAAACTGGTGATCATCGCCAACAGCGTGCTGCGCCGCCCGACAAAACTAGCCGATCTGACGGTCAAGGGCATCCGCGACGTCACGCTCGCCGATCTGGAGGGCGCGCGTGCGCGAGGTCAGATCATCAAGCCTCTGGCTGTGGCTGAGTGGGATGGGTCTGACTACAAGCTCTCGATCGGACCGGTAGCACTCGATGCCAACCACCCTATGGCACGCACCGGCATGTGGGACATGGGCGTGGTCTATCACACAGACTATATGGGCATCATCAGTGCGGTCATCGAGGAAAAGGGCCCTGTGCCGACATCTGCTGCCGTGCTCAGGGACATTATCAATATCTACGCCGCTCGCTAAATCAGCGTAACGCTCGCGGGCCCTGCCGACGAGCGGGCGCATCCAGGAATTTGATGGCGATATCGGCGATGGCCGCGACGATCAGGCCCCAGGAAGCCATAAGCACGACGATGAGCCCGAGATAGACAAGAGGGCTCTGCTCGGAAGCTTCCACAAGCAGTCGCAATAGAGATACATACATTGGATACTCCTCATCTGCCGCTCCAGCCGAGACAATCGGACGGCAGCGATAGTGATCGATGCAAGGCTCTGGCCAGACCCTTTTCTCAGGCGCTCCTGGATTGGTACGCCACCCATATGCGGCGCCTGCCATGGCGGCTGGAGCCTTCGCCCTACCACACCTGGGTCTCGGAGATCATGCTCCAGCAGACACAGGTGGCCACCGCAATTCCCTACTACCAGCGTTTCCTCGCGCGCTTTCCCGATGTCGACACGCTTGCCGCTGCCGACCTCGGCGAGTTGCTCGCGCTCTGGCAGGGGCTGGGCTATTACTCGCGAGCCCGCAACCTGCACGCCGCCGCGCGCGATGTCGTACGTCTCCACGGCAGCCAGCTACCTGACGGCCGCGCCGCTCTCCTGGCGCTGCCGGGTATCGGTGACTATACCGCCGGTGCGATCCTCAGCATCGCCTACAACCTGGATTATGTCGCCGTTGACGGGAACGTCAAACGCATCCTGGCCAGGGTGCTCGACTATGATCGCGAAATCGCGTCGAGTGCCAATGCCGCTGAGTTGGCCTGCTGCGCTCGCGCGCTCTTGCCTTCGGGCCAGGCGAGCACATTCAACCAGGCGATGATGGATCTGGGCGCCACCATTTGCACGCCGCGCCAGCCGCTCTGCGATACCTGCCCGGTGGCCATCTATTGCCTGGCCCGGGAAAGCGGGGTCCAGGAGCAGCGCCCAGTACGAGCCCCCCGGGCAACGGTCCCCGTGCGCGAGATGGTGGGGGCCATAGTGGAGCGCGCAGATGGCTTCTGGCTTGCTCTGCGCCGCAACCCTCAAGGACTGCTTGGCGGGCTGTGGGAGATACCGGTGTATGAGCGCTACACCGGTGATACCCTCCCACCTGACGCCAGGCTCATCGCCGCCCTAGCAGAGACGCTCCACCTGGAGATCACCACGCCAGGCGCGGCCTGGCTGGTCACCCACGCGTACACCCACTTTCGCGTCCGTCTCACCCTTTACCGATGCGTCGCACAGAACGTGCCCGTTCTGGTGTCTCATGACACCTGGAATGCGCTGCAATGGCTGAACGATGCGAACATGCCAGCCCACGGACTCACAGGGTTGACGCTCAAGGCCCTGAGAGCGGTCCAGGCGCAACGCAACGCGCTACTCTAGGTCTTGGCCCGGAATCCCCGGCTCGGTCATGGCATAGGCATCCAGCACCTCATCCAGCGCTTTCGCCGTGAGATAGCCGTGCTCAAGCACGACCTGGCGCAGCGAGATGCCCCGCTCCATAGCCTCCTGAGCCACCTTGGCCGCCGCAGAGTAGCCGATATGCGCATTCAGAGCAGTGGCCAGCCCGATACTCCTCTCTGCCAGATCCTGGCAGCGCGCCTGGTTAGCGTCGATCCCGACTACGCACCGATCGGTGAACAGCGCGATACCGTTGGACAGAATCTCGAGCGATTGGAGCAGGTTATAAGCGATGATCGGCGTCATGACATTCAGCTCCAACTGCCCGGCCTGGGCAGCCGCCATGATGGCCACATCGTTCCCCATGACGTGAAAACAGACCATATTGAGCATCTCTGCCATGACCGGATTGACCTTGCCTGGCATGATGGATGATCCCGGCTGCATCGCGGGCAGGGTGATCTCATAGAGTCCGGTGATGGGACCGGAGGACAGCAGACGCAGGTCATTGGAGATGCGGGTGAGGGTGACCGCTGCTGTACGCAGCGCCGATGAAAGATCGGTCATATCCGCGGCGCTCTGCATGGGCTCAAAGAGATTGCCCGCGCTCTCAAAGCGTATTCCGGTGAGCTCCGACAGGCGCCCGACCATGCGCAGATGATACTCGGGATGGCTGTTCAGTCCGGTACCCGTGGCCGTGCCGCCGATTCCCAGACGGTGAACCATCTCGAGCACCCGCGCGATGCGTTGCCGGTCCAGGGCCACCGCGCGCGCATACCCGCCAAACTCCTGCCCAAGACGCACAGGCACGGCGTCCTGCAGATGCGTTCGGCCAGGCTTGAGAACCCGATCGAATGCCGCGGCCTTGACCTCAAGTGCCGCCACCAGACCATCGAGCGCCTCGAGCAGCGCCAGTGACCGGATAGATGCCGCCACGCGCAGCACAGTCGGGATGACATCATTGGTGGACTGCGCCATATTGACGTGATCGTTGGGGTGCACAGGCCGGTAGGAACCACGCTCCCCGCCGAGGGCCTCGTTCGCCAGATTCGCGATCACCTCATTGGCGTTCATGTTGTGGGACGTGCCCGCACCGGCCTGGAAGGGGTCCACGACGAACTGGTCGTGCCACGATCCGTCCACGATCTGGGTCGCCGCATCCGCAATGGCGCGCCCAAGCTCTGCATCCAGCATACCGAGCGCGACATTGACCTCGGCCGCGGCCCGCTTGACCAGCGCTGTCGAGGAGATGTACACAGCCGCCTGCTTGAGGCCGCTTACCCGAAAGTTGTCCACGGCCCGCTGGGTCTGGGCGCCCCACAACGCATCGTCAGGAACCTGCACGGGTCCGAGAGAGTCCGTTTCCGTCCGCATCGCGCCTCCTCCCACTATGTCATTCCTGCAGCGCGGTCACGCATCCTGCTCCGAGACCGCCGCATCCTCCTCCATCGCCATGGCCATCAGATAGCCGCGGGCACGCTCGGTCCTGTCAAAGCGATAGACGAGCGACCAGAACCGCGGTGAATGATTGGACTCGATCAGATGAGCCAGTTCGTGCACGATCACGTAATCCAGCACGAAATCGGGAACGCCCTTGAGGCGGTCAGAGATGCGAATCGTCCCATTGGCCGGGGTGCAGCTACCGAATCGCTGTGTCTGGTTGCTCACAAAGCGGATGCTGCGCCAGTTCAACGCACCATCGAAATACGCCCGATTGTGACGCTCCGCCCTGGCCTGCAAATCGGCATCGGACCGAAAGTCACGTTGGCGAGCGCATCGCCGGCTCATACGGCCCACGAGGTCAGTCACGGCACGATCCAACTCTGCGTCGGCCAGATTCGCCGGTGCGCGAATCTCCAGAGTCTGCCAATCCAACAGGCGGCCGCTGATCGTCTTTTTTCGGCGTTCGCTGGTGATGATGCGAACGCGAAACCCATCGATTAGCCTCTCGTCCGCCGGCCGCTGCGTCACCGGATGACCGCGAGAACCCCGCCTCGCACCAGGCACGCGCATCCCTCCTCAGATCCCTCTGGGAATAAAACAGCCCCCGGACCGAGAACGGCCGGGGGACTCTGTGCCGAGAGAGGGATTTGAACCCTCACGGATCTAATATCCACTACGCCCTGAACGTAGCGCGTCTGCCGGTTCCGCCATCTCGGCTGCACATACGAATAGTAGCATTCCGCGGCGTTCCTGTCAAACAAGAGGCCTTCAAAAACGACTAGTCGAAAATCGGCGTGATCAGACCCTGATCCCTGGCCTCGGTATAGAGCATCCTCTGCAGCGAGAGATGCCACTGCGGGAGTGTCGCGAACCGCTCCCCCGAGCTGGACATGGGCGCTATCTGAACCCCGTATACACCATCGTCCACAGCAAAGGTATAGACGGGTTGGTACAGCAGCAGTGAGGGAACATCCTCAGCAAAGAGCTCTTGAAACCGTTGGTACAGGCTCCACCGCTGATCCATATCCGCGGTCCGCCGGGCCTGAGCGAGAAGCGCATCGGCTTCGGAGCTGATATAGTTGGCAAAGTTGACGCTATCCTCGTTGACCTGGCTAGAATGCCAGTATGGATAGGGGTCAGGGTCTGCCGGCAGGCTTTGCCAGCCACTCAACACCGCATCGAATCTCCTCAAACGCAGCTGCTGGCCGACCAGATCCTCCCACTCTGCATATTCCGGGATCGCGCGAATGCCTACCTCAGCAAGTTGTGCGCTGATCATGTTCACCATGGCCACGCGTGAGGCATCATCGACGTTCGTGGCCAGTCGGAACTCGAGCTTGAGATCGCCCCGTTCGCGCACACCGTCGCCGTCATCATCAAACCAGCCGGCCTGTTCGAGCAGCGTGTGGGCTTTGCGCAGGTCTCGCGTGTACGCCGGCACCCCCTCGTTGTACGCCCACGATTGCGGCAGAATCGGGCTGTCGATCACCATACCCTGCCCCTGCAGGATCTCGTCCACGAGCGCCTGCCGATCCAGCGCCCACATCATTGCCTGGCGGACCAGCCTATCCTGGAAAATCGCCCGGTCCAGGTTCAGAAAGACGACGTTGTAGCCCGATAGCGGCGCAGAGTAGAGTGTGAGATCGGGGTCTTGCTGCACTGAGGCCATGTGACGCGGCAGGACCCGCCCCATCCCCATGATCTCACCGCGCTCCCTCGCCTCCATAACAGCTTCCGCATCGGGGTAAAAGTACAGTTCCAGCCGGTCGATATAAGGTCTGGGCCCATAGTAGCCATCGTGACGTGCCAGCACGACGCGCTGCGAGTCGATATCCTCGACCTCGTAAGCCCCTGTCCCCACAGGAGTCGCATTAAAAGCGCTCTGGCTCAACAGCGACACATCTACACTGCCGAGAATATGCGCGGGCAGCAATCCGATCGATGTATAGTCAAGGAACGGGGCAAAGGGCTCACGCAGGATAAAGCGCACAGTGTGCGTATCAAGCTGCTCCACCACAACTGTTCGCCACATCGTGGAGATGAAAGACATCCCCTCATAGCCCTCATGCTGCATGACGTTGACGGTAAAGACCACGTCCGCCGAAGTCACGGGGGCGCCGTCGTGCCAGGTGGCATCTTGACGCATGAAAAAGGTATAGACCATGCCGTCGCCAGAGATCTCCCAGCGCTCGGCAAGATCTGGAATCACCTCGCCCTGAGAATTGACGCGGGTCAAACCAGTAAAGATGAGGGAAACCAGGTCCTGGTCAACGGGGTTGGCCTGGCAGAGCACGGGGTTGATGAGCATCGGGCTGCCAGCGATACCTTCGGTATAGGTACCTCCAGCCTGAGGCACCATCACCGTCGTAGCCGTTAGCGCTACATACCCCAGCACAACTGCCAGGATCAGGACGGCCACTAGCGCGATCGCGACCTGGAGTCGGACGCGCCCCGAACCTGTTGGCTGCATCAACCGGTCCTAGATCAACACGGTGATCAGCGACGTAATAAAAAACGTCACTGCCAGGATGATGGTCAGGTTATGAAGCGTCTTTTCAATGCCGCGTCGCGTGCGGTACACGCCGGTGTCGCCTCCGAGGAGGCCTCCCAGACTACCCTGCTTGCCCTGAAGCAGAATGACGGCAATCAACGCCACAGACACAATGATCTGAATGATATCGAGGTATACTTGCAAGATGGCCCTCCCGCCTGAATCCAGAGGATCCCTGGAACACGCTCGCGATTATAGCATGCAGCCTATCCACGGACAACAAAGGACCCTCTACCTGAAAAAGCGTATGGTGCCGAGTCACAGGTTCAAGGGCTCCTGGCAAGGCGGATCTGCATCCTGGTCATGCAAGTCGTTTTGGATGAAGCAAGAAGTTTGACATCCCGCAAGCGATCGTGTACAATCCGGAACGCTAGAGCAGTGCCGAGGTAGCTCAGTTGGTAGAGCACTTGACTGAAAATCAAGGTGTCCCCAGTTCAAGTCTGGGCTTCGGCATCTGACGGTAGACCCGTCACCGACGCGGAAGTGGCTCAGTGGTAGAGCATCTCCTTGCCAAGGAGAGGGTCGCGAGTTCGAATCTCGTCTTCCGCTCCAGCCACGGCGCGGTTCCTTGCTCTTGCTGACAAGGAACCGCGTCCCATTGCGGCGACGTAGCCAAGTGGTTAAGGCAGGGGTCTGCAAAACCCCCACCATCGGTTCGAGTCCGATCGTCGCCTTGGATGCTCTGTCCAGTAGAATTTCGGGAGGGTCAAGTTGGCCAATACAGCTTCAGCTATTAAGCGTGTGCGTCAGGAAGCCAAGCGTCGGGCACGGAATCACAATGTCAAGTCGCGGATGCGCACGTTCATCAAGCATGCGAACGAAGCGATCGCTCATGGCGACCCTGATCTGGCGGCGGACGCCGTCCGTACCGCCATCAGTGAGATCGATCGCGCCGCCTCCAAGGGCGTGATCCACAGCAACAACGCATCTCGCAACAAGTCTCGCCTGATGATGCGCCTGAACGGCCTGTCGGAGTAATTCCAGGCCGCGGTATCGTTCCGCTCGCGATGCAATGAGACCATCGCTCCGCCGGAGCGATGGTTCTTTGCGTACAGGGGCAGAACCATCGAGCCTGCAGCGACATGGAAGGATCGTGATGTGACAGGACAGGCCAGCGCAGATCGGACGATCGAGCTGGGTCACCCCAGCTATTTCTGGCGCGCCGGGCAGCAACGTCGCCTCGAGATGCTCCAGCTCTACGTGCCGATCGCGGGACGCCGTGTGCTGGATGTGGGTTGCGGTCTCGGTCTCTATGTACAGCAGTTCGAGGCGTTGGGCGCGGAGGCGCACGGCGTTGATCTGGATGCGGAGCGGATAGAACGCGCACGCAGGATCAGCCCGCTGGTTAGGCAAGGATCCGTAGAAGCACTGCCGTACCCCGATGACTATTTCGACCTCGTCTTTGCGAATGAGGTCCTCGAGCACGTCGACGACGACCGCCAGGCGGTCCAAGAATCCTATCGCGTCACCGCTCCTCAAGGATTCCTCGCCTTTTACGTGCCGAACCGCCTCTATCCCTTTGAGACCCACGGCTGGTACTGGCGCGGTGAATACCGCTTCGGGAACATCCCCCTGATCAACTACCTCCCCAACGTCCTGCGTAATCGCCTGTGCCCTCACGTGCGAGCATACACGCGCAGGCAACTCAGGAGCCTGTTCGCCGGCCTGCCAGGTGAAATCATCTTTCATCGCGGGGTCTATGCCGGCTATGACAACATCATCGCCCGGCATCCTCGGCTCGGAGCGGCCATCCGAAATGCCAGCTATGCGCTGGAACACACGCCTCTCCAGTGGCTCGGGCTCTCTCATCTCATCATCTTTCAAAAGGCAGGGTCACAGCAGGCGCCGCCGGAAGGACAGCCATAGATGCCCGTGAGATTTCTACCGCAGGACACCTGGCACGATACCTATGACGGTGAGACGGTCCTGCAAGCCGCCGACCGGGCCGGACTTGCCATCGAGCGTGTTTGCGGCGGACGCGGGACCTGCGGCAAGTGTCGCGTTGTCCTCGCAGAAGGGACACTCGGGGCCTGTACCGAGGCAGAACTGCGCAACCTCTCAGAAGATGAGCGGCGTGACGGGTACCGCCTGGCCTGCCAGGCTCGGCTGGAGAGCACATCTCGCGTAACCCTGAGCATTCCGGACGAGGCGCGACACGAGACCATACACATCCTGGCATCGGGCATTGACAATGGCCGGCCCGTCGATCCCTGGGTCACACGGCATTATCTCCGCGTCCCAGCTGCCGAACTGGAGGATCAGACCGCTGATCTGGACGCGCTGGAGCGCGCGTGGCGCGCTGTTGAGACCGCCCCTTTAGGCCTGAGTCTGCATGCCCTGCGCCAGCTGCCTCGCGCCCTGCGAGAGGAGAACGGCCTGGTCACTCTGACCCGCGTTGATGAGATGATCGTTCGCGTAGAGGGCGGGCGCAGAAGTGAGCCGCTGCTCGGCATGGCCTATGATATAGGCACCACTACCGTGGTGGGCTACCTCATGGACCTCACCACCGGCGAGGAACTCGCCGTCTCGTCCGAGCTCAACCCTCAGACGAGGCATGGCGACAATGTGATCTCGCGCATCCAGTACGCCGATGAGGTAGCGGACGGTCTGGAGACACTGCAGGTTGAAATCGCCGGCGCGTTGAATCGTATCCTCACTGCGTCCACAAAAGAACAGGGGCGGCGGCCCGAGGAGGTTCTGGCGGCAACCGTCGTTGGCAATACGACCATGCAGCACCTGCTCCTGGGCGTGAGCCCGTCGCATCTTGCCCAGTCGCCCTATGTTCCTGCATATACTGGCGCCCAGCGGGTGCAGGGCGCGGAGATTGGACTGCGATCCGATCCCGGTGCGCACGTGTGGCTCCTGCCCAATATCGCCGGCTGGGTGGGCGCCGACACCGTCGGCGTGCTGCTCTCCACCGGCATCTATGACGAAGCAGAGCCGGCGCTGGCGATCGACATCGGCACCAATGGGGAGATGGCCATGGGTTCGCGCGACAGGCTGGTTACCTGCTCCACAGCGGCGGGCCCCGCCTTTGAGGGGGCACACATCTCCTGCGGGATGCGCGCCTCTGCGGGCGCCCTCGATCAGATCAGCATAAGAGACGATGTACGCTGGCACGCCATCTCGGACGGAGCCCCACGCGGCGTTTGCGGGTCGGGACTGGTGGATGCCGTTTCGGAGCTGCTCAGGACGGGAGTGATCGACCGCCAGGGACGCCTGCAAAGCCCCGACACGATCGCGGATCATGGTTACCCGGCATTGGCTGACCGCGTGCAGGGAGAGAACCGACACCGGACCTTTGACCTGGTACTGGCCAGCGAAGGCTCGAGCGGTCGACCGGTGCAACTCACACAGCGTGACATACGCGAGCTGCAGCTGGCCAAGGGTGCCGTGCGCGCCGGTATCGAGATTCTGATGACAGAGCTGGGGCTGGAACCTGAAGATATCCGGAAAGTGTATCTGGCGGGCGCCTTTGGGAACTATATTCAGCCAGAGAGCGCGCTGGGGATCGGGCTACTGCCGTACTTTCCGAATGCCACCCTCATACCGGTTGGAAACGCGGCAGGCTCTGGCGCCCGGTTGGCACTGCTCTCACACCGCGAGCGAGCTTTGGCCAGCAAGCTGCTCGAGCATGTCGAGTATCTGGAACTGTCGGGGCGGCCAGATTTCCAGGACGAATTCGTCAACGCCATGCTGTTTTAGCGGTAGTGTAGCTTTCGATTTTCTTTGACAGCCCACAGCACATCGAATATACTCCAAGAGGCTACGGGGGCGCGGAGTCGTCCGCTTTGGCCTGTCTACCCGGATAGGCTATCCGCGTTCGACCCGCCGATACGGGCGTCATACACACACATATATACAAGGAGTGCGATATGGTGATCAAGGTAGGCATTAACGGGTTTGGGCGCATCGGCCGCCAGGCATTCAAGGCTATCGTGCAGAACTATTCAAAAGAGATGCAGGTCGTCGGCATCAATGACCTGTTCCCCCCGGACAGCTTTAGCACTCTCCTCAAGTACGACTCGATCTATGGTCATTTCCCGGGGACGGTCGAGAGCGCGGCAGACGGCCTGATTGTCAACGGCAACAAGATCCGATTCTCCGCCGAGCGCAATCCCGCGGATCTGCCCTGGGGCGAACTTGGCGTCGACGTCGTCATCGACTGCACAGGCTTTTTCACCGATGGCAACAAGGCCAAGGCGCACATCGAAGCCGGCGCGAAAAAGGTCGTTATCAGCGCCCCCGGCACAAACGTTGACCTGACCGTCGTCCTTGGCGTGAACGAGAAGATGTACGATCCCGCCAAGCACACGATTCTCTCCAACGCCTCGTGCACGACCAACTGCCTGGCTCCGGCCGCCAAGGTCGTCAATGACAACTGGGGCATCGTCAAGGGTCTGATGACTACGGTGCATGCGTACACGGGCGACCAGGTATTGCACGACAACTTCCACAAGGACCCGCGTCGTGCCCGCGCCGCAGCGCTGAACATCGTCCCCACGACGACTGGCGCAGCCCGCGCAGTCGCTCTGGTGATCCCGGACCTCAAGGGCAAGTTTGATGGTATGGCGATGCGTGTCCCAACGCCGACGGTCTCTATCGTTGACTTTGTGGCCGAGCTCGAGAAAGAGGTCACCAAGGAAGAGCTGATTGCTGCCTTTGACAAGGCCGCAGAGGGCGAACTCAAGGGCATCCTGGGCGTGTCACACGAGCCGCTCGTGTCCACCGACTTCCAGGGGGACACCCGCTCCAGCATCATTGACGCAGACTCTTGCTCCGTTATCGGCGGCAACATGGTCAAAGTCATCAGCTGGTACGACAACGAGTGGGGCTACTCGAACCGCCTGGCCGATATCATTTCCTACATTGGCAAGCAGGGCTTCTAGCTCATTACCTGGCTGCTAAAAGGGGCGCCGGACGAACGTCCGGCGCCCCTTTTCGTTTCAGGCTAGGCAGGGGCCTGCCCCCCGCGCCCCCTCCGAAGCCAGACTTTCTGCAGGAGCGCATACAGCGGCCCGAGGTACACATAGTCGTAGGCCCCGACGTATCGTACGACCTCGCCGCCAAAGCCCTCCTTAAAGCGCTGCACACCCTGCAGGTCGTCTTCCTGCGCATCCGGGCCGATGTCTGAGATACCCCACAGATCGTACTGCGTGGCCCCTTGTGATTTGGCCCACTGCATCGCACGCCATTGGAGCTGGTGGTTTGGCATCAACTCGCGGCCCGAGTTGCTGGAGGCGCCGTACATGTACCAGGCCTGTCCGTTGTAGGCAAAAGGCATCAGCGCCGCCAGAGGCTCATCATCACAATAGGCGAGCAACAGGCAGACCCGGCCCCGGGCCGCAAAAAGCTCATATGCGCGCTCATAATAAGCGCGGGAGTGAATCCCAAAGTTGTCACGCTCGCCCGTCACGCGCATGAGATCATAGAACGTCCCCAGCCCTTCCGGCCCGGCATCCCACACATCCACGCCTCTACGCGCTGACAGGCGGATATTATAGCGCCACTTGCTCTTCATCCGCGCCAGAATGGCGTCCTCATCATCGTCAAGATCGACGATGACCGTGCGCCGCGGCTGGATCGTGATGGGGCCGGGGCGAAAACCGTGGCGCCGCAGCCAGGCATGGCGTCCGGGCTCGTTATCGAGCCACTCGGGCTCTACCTTGAGCATGATCGCGCGCATCCGGCGCGACTGTGCGTGCACAGCCTCCCAGAGAGCCTGCTCAACCTCTCCATCCTCGCTGCAAAGCACAGGACCCTTGGCGATATAAGCCATGGCGAAGGGTCCCAGCCGCCGGTACAAGACCTGAGCGCCGGCCACCAGGGCGCCATCCTGTTCTACTGCCACACGCCAGGGTGTCCAGCCAAAGGCCCCTTTGAGTTGACCCCAGCTCCAGGTCTGCAGCAAGTGCCCATTCGGGTCCTGTGACACCAGGTCATCCCAGGCTTGCTCGCCCAGACCATCCTTCATCGAGTCGATACAGCGCATAGCACCTCCGAACTTGATCTCCACATCAGGCATTATAGCATATGCCTCTCACGGGCCAGCGCTGCCGCCTGGCGCCTGGCCGGCTTTGACCCGCCCCCTCCCGCCCGCTATACTCCCCGTGCAGAGAAGGGACAAAGGGGTGGCAAGGATGCGCGTACTGATCACCGGCGGTGCAGGATTCATCGGGTCGCATCTGTGCGATCTGCTGCTTGCCCGCGGGCATACCGTGATCTGTCTGGATAATCTGATCACGGGAAGCCGCGACAACATCGCCCACCTCGTCGATCATGAGCGTTTGCTCTTTTTACTGCATGATGTCACTGTCCCGATTCACATCGATGGCCCTCTGGATGCCATCCTGCATCTGGCCTCGCTGCCCAGCCCGGTGGATTATATCGAGATGCCCATCAAGACCCTCAAGGTGGGTTCGCTGGGCACCCTCCATGCCCTCGGACTGGCCAGAGCCAAAGGCGCGCGCTCTTTGCTGGCCTCGACCTCCGAAGTCTATGGCGATCCCCTGGTCCACCCACAACCCGAGACCTATTGGGGCAACGTCAATCCGATCGGACCCAGGGGCGTATACGACGAGTCCAAGCGTTTCAGCGAGGCTCTGACCATGGCCTACCACCGTACCCACGGCCTGGAGACAAGGATCGCGCGCATCTTTAACACCTATGGTCCCCGGATGCGAATCAATGACGGACGCGTGGTGCCCAACTTTGTGCAGCAGGCGCTTCGCGGCGAGCCTCTCACCGTCTACGACGATGGCACGCGCACGCGCAGCTTTTGCTATGTCAGCGATCTGGTGGAGGGCCTGTATCGCCTGCTCATGTCGGACGAAGTCGAGCCGGTCAACCTGGGGAACCCGCAGGAGATCACCATCCTGGAACTGGCCAAGACCATTGTTGCGCTGACAGGGAGCGCATCGGCGATCACCCTGGTAACGCCTGGAGACGCCCGCACGCAGGATGATCCGCAGACGCGCCAACCGGACATCACCCGGGCCCGCACGCTGCTTGGTTGGGAGCCACGGATCGATCTCCAAGACGGGCTGCGTCGCACCATCGCGCAGCTGGCTCAGGTGGTCTAGATGTTCCCCCTGAGTGCGGCAGCTACGAGCCAGGATCGTCCATCCCACGCTCTGTATAGGGCCAACCGCATCATGCGCTCCGCTCTCGCCATGGCAGCCCTTGCCAGCCTGGGCCTGTTTCTGGCACGAGCGCCGCTCACATGGGCCGTGGTGCTCCTGGCGGGGACAATCGGCGGCCTGCTCCTGCTCATCAGACCGGTCATCGGCCTCTATGTGCTGGCCATAGCGATCCCCTTCGGATCGGTTCGCACGCTGAGCGCGGGCGGTGTCAGTCTCAGTCTGGCGCAGCCTGTACTGGCGCTGACGCTCGCCGCCATGGTGGCGCAGATGCTGGCTCAGCGCCGCTTTGCGGCGTTGCGCTCCGGTGTGATGCTAGCCACGATGGGACTGGTGGGCGCTCTCGCCCTATCGGTGTTGCAGGCCGGCGATCTGCGGGCAGCCGCGACCGAGCTGCTCAAGTGGATCGAGTTTGGCCTGCTGCTGGCCTTTGTTGCCATCACCGTCCGTGAGCAGCAGAGCCGGTGGCTGGTCGCCGCCCTGCTTTTGGCCGGGCTGGCCGAGGGCCTCCTGGGCATCCACCAGTTTCTGCGACAGGTGGGGCCACCAGGCTTTATGCTGTTCGGGCGTTATATGCGCGCCTATGGTACCTTCGCCCAACCGAATCCCTATGGCGGCTATCTCAGCATGCTTTTGCCATTGGCCTGCGCCATAGTTGTGACACGGTGGGGCGTGCGCGATCCCGGACAGCTGCGTTCGCTCTGGGCCGACCGACTGCTCTGGCTGCTGGGGCTGGCCTCCTTTGCGACCATGTTCGCCGGACTAATCATGAGCTGGTCGCGGGGCGCCCTGCTTGGCGCGCTGGCGGGCCTGGCGCTGGTGTTGCTGGCGCTGGCCAGGCGCGCCTGGCCTCTATTCCTGGCGCTGGGCCTGGCAGCCGTTGTTCTGGCCCCCCTGTGGTCACCCCTGGTACCTGGCGACTATCTCTCGAGACTGGACGACACCACCGCCTATCTGGGGCAGGATCTCGCCCTCGTCGAGATCGACGACGCCAATTTCGCGGTCATCGAGCGGCTGGCCCACTGGGAAGCCGCGTGGCGCATGTTCTCCCGCTCCCCGTGGATCGGGGTGGGTATCGGGCAATACCCCGTGGTGTATCCATCGGTCTCCCTGGCTCGCTGGCAGGACCCGCTGGGTCACGCCCACAACTACTATCTGCACATGCTCGCCGAAGCAGGAATCCTCGGTCTGCTCGCCTACCTCAGTCTACTGATCGCCGCCATGTCCCTCGCCTGGCGGCAAGCGCGCCGCACCGTGGGCTGGCCACGGGTGCTGGCGCTGGCCACGCTGGGCATGCTCGGACACGTCATCACCCACAGCATGGTCGATAACCTGTATGTGCAGGACATGTATTTGTTGGTGGCCCTGGTCCTGGGTATGCTCCTGAGCGGTCCGAGTCCGAAACAACCAGAGCCCGCCGGCACAGACTGCCTGGAGCGGCACAAGTACAGATCGGAAGTGGCATGACATCGAGAGGGATCTCCGCCAAGATCACGACACTGCTGCACGAGCAGCATGCAGAGGTCGCGCGCTTTCTCAAGTTCTGTGTGGTGGGCGCCATCGGCGCCGTCGTTGACTTTTCAATCCTTAACTTTGGCATCCAGGTGCTGGGTCTGCCCAAATGGCTCGCCAACACCTTTTCCTTTTTCGCTGCGGTGTTGAGTAACTTTTTCTGGAACCGGCGCTGGACCTACCCCGAGACGCGGGGCGATCCGATCGGGCCGCAGCTCAGCAAGTTCTTGCTGGTCAACGTCGGCGGCTATGCCATCAATCAGGCGATCTTTCTCTCCATGGACCGGTACGTGTTTACCGACTGGGGGCCGCTGGGCTATAACCTGGCCAAGGTGATCGCCATCGGGGTGGTCCTGTTCTGGAATTTCGGCGTCAACCGCGTGTGGACCTACGGAAAGGTCAAGTGATGCGCATAGGCATCGACTATACCGCGGCCGTGCGCCAGAGGGCGGGCATCGGGCGCTATGCCCGCAGCCTGATCCGCGCCCTCGCACGCCTGGACCACGAGAACGCCTATGTCCTGCTCAGTGCCGGCAAAGAGGCAGAGGGGGAGCCCTGGCCCGCGAACTTTAATCTGCGCACGCTTCCCCTGACAGACCGGCACCTGTCCATCCTCTGGCAAAAGCTGAGGCTGCCGCTGCCGGTGGAATGGCTCACCGGCCGCCTGGATCTCTTTCACTCCCCCGACTTTGTGTTGCCGCCGGTGCACAAGGCGCGCACGGTGCTCACTATTCACGACCTGTCTTTCCTGCGGCATCCGGACTGCTCCTCCCCTGCCTTGCTCGAATACCTTATGACAGCCGTGCCGCGTTCGGTGGCGCGTGCCGACCTTATTCTGGCGGACTCGCAGAGCACGCAGCAGGACCTGATCGAGCTCATGGGGGTGGATGCAGCGCGTATTCGGGTGGTGTATCCGGCCGTGGACGAGACGTTTGTGCGCAGTGATGAGGCGGGCGTGGCGGCCGTGCGCGCGCGCCATCAGATTGATGGGCCCTACATCCTCAGCCTGGGCACGCTCCAGCCGCGCAAGAACTATGTCCGGCTGATCGAGGCCTTCCGCGTGCTCAAGGAGACAAGCGGCATCCCGCACAGGCTGGTGATCGGCGGCGGCCCGGGCTGGCTGTATGAGCCCATCTACGAGACGATCGAGAGACTCGGGCTTCAGGACGAGGTCCAGATGCTGGGCTTTGTGGACGAGCGCGACCTGCCCGCGCTCTATACTGGCGCCGACGTCTTTTGCTTTCCCACGCTCTACGAGGGCTTTGGCATCCCTGTGCTGGAGGCGATGGCCTGCGGTACCCCCGTGGTGGCATCCAATACATCGTCGCTGCCCGAGGCCGCCGGGGACGCTGCCCTGCTCGTTTCGCCCACCGATACCGAGGCCATGGCACAAGCACTGGGACGCGCAATCGACGATACCCATTTGCGTGCGCAGTTGGTCCAGTCCGGGCTCAGCCAGTGTCAGCGCTTCTCGTGGACTGACTCGGCCAGAGAGCTGCATTCAGCCTATATGGAACTATTGCATGGAGGCAATCATGTTTGAACTTGCTGAACGCATGTCACGTTTGGGGACCGAGTCGGCATTTCAGGTGCTGGCCAAGGCCAGCGCCCTTGAGGCCCAGGGCAGGGACGTTATCCATCTCGAGATCGGCGAACCCGATTTCGCTACCCCTGGCCACATCATCGACGCCGCGTGCCGCGCCCTGCATGAAGGCTGGACGCACTATACGCCCACGCAGGGCATCCCCGAGCTCGTAAACCTGATCGCGGCGCAGATCGGTGAGCGGCGGGGGCAACCGGTGAGTCCCGCACAGGTCGTGGTGACGCCCGGTGCCAAGCCGATTATGTTCTTTACGCTGCTCGCCCTGGCGCAGCCGGGCCGAGAGGTGATCTACCCCGATCCCGGCTTTCCCATCTACAAATCGATGATCGACTTTTGCGGCGCCAAGGCCGTACCCCTTCCGCTGCGGGAGGAGCTGGATTTTCGGTTCCAGCTGGACGATCTGCGCCCATTGATCAACGAGCGTACGGCGCTGATTATCCTGAACTCGCCGCACAACCCGACCGGCGGCATCATGGAGCCCACGGACCTGGAAGAGATCGCCAAGCTCTGCGTAGAGCACAATATCCCGGTGCTCTCCGATGAGGTCTATGAGCAGATCCTCTACGACGGCGAGTTTCACAGTATCGCCACCTATCCGGGCATGTCCACCAGTGAACGCACGATCATCCTGCACGGCTTTTCCAAGACTTATGCGATGACCGGCTGGCGCCTGGGGTATGGCGTGATGCCCGAGTGGCTCGCGGAGCACGTCAAGCGGCTGATGGTGAACTCGAACTCGTGCACCAATGCCGCCACGCAGTGGGCGGGCGTCGCGGCGCTGACGGGTACTCAGGAGCCGGTGGCTGAGATGGTGGCCGCCTTTCGGCAGCGGCGGGAGGTCATCGTCGCAGGGTTGAACAGCATTCCAGGCATCACCTGCCGCATGCCTAGAGGAGCGTTCTACGTGTTCCCGAACATCACGGGCACGGGCCTGTCGAGTCAGGCATGTGAGGACCTGCTCCTGCAAAAGGCCGGGGTCGCCACGCTCTCAGGGACGTCATTCGGGGTGACGGGCGAGGGCTACCTGCGCCTGTCCTATGCCAACTCGGTGGAAAACATCGAGAAAGCGATCGAGCGCATCCGTACGACGCTGGGCGACCGGTAGCGTTCGCGAGACCTCAGCTATAGACTTCGGGCTTGAGCACGCCGACAAAGGGGAGATTGCGGTACGCCTCGGCGTAATCAAGCCCGTACCCGATCACAAACTCGTCCGGGATCTCGAACCCCACATAGTCCACGTGCAGGTCCACCTGCCGGCGCGCGGCTTTGCTCAGCAGGGTGCATACGCGTATGGACGCCGGCTGGCGGGAGCGCAGGTTCTCCAGCAGATAGGTCAGCGTCTGGCCCGTGTCGACGATATCCTCCACCACCAGGATGTGGCGCCCGCTGATGTCCGAGTCCAGGTCCTTGAGGATGCGCACCACCCCGCTGGATTCGGTGGCGTTGCCGTAGCTGGAGATCGCCATAAAGTCGATGCTGTGCCGCAGGCCCAGAGCCCGTGTCAGATCGGCCAAAAAGACATAGCCGCCCTTGAGTACACAGATCAGCATGGGGTTGAGCCCGTCATAGTCGCGGGAGATCTGCTGCCCAAGTTCGCAGATCCTGTTCTGCAGGCGCTCCTCGGTAATGAGGATGTGGTCCACATCGCCTAGCTGAATATCGTTCTCGGGGTGCTGGTGCTGTGCCATAGCGCTCCTCCGCGTTCCCATGAGATGGCGTGCGCCCATTCTAGCCAAGGTCGCGCGCGGCGCAAGCGCAGCGGCTGTCCCTCCGGCGGGCGATTCAATCCACCCGGCAGATGAACCCCTTTAGATAGGCACCCTCGGGGAAGGAGAGCAGCACGGGATGATCAGCCGCCTGCCCCAGCCGCTCCAGAATCTGAACGTCCCGGTCCGCATCGATAGCCGCCCCGAAGACGACCTTCTGGAAAAGCAACTCATCGACAGCCCCCGAACAGGAAAAGGTCGTCAGTATTCCGCCGGGGCGTAGCAGGTGCATCGCCTGCAGGTTGATGTCTTTGTAGCCTCGCGTTGCCGACGGGAGCTGCGCCTTTGAAAAGGCGAACTTGGGCGGGTCCAGCACGATCACGTCGAAACGGCGCGCCTGGTCGCGCATGGTACGCAGAACACGAAAGGCATCGCCGGTCACGTTCTCGCAACGCTCGGCCGGAACGCCGTTGAGTGCCATGTGCTCTGCCGCCGCCGCCAGGGCATCCGCCGAGCTATCCAGGTTCACGATGCGGCTGGCCCCTGCCGTGCCCGCATACACCCCAAAGCCGCCGGTGTAGGAAAAGGCATTCAGCACCTCCGCACCCGGGCAGTACGCCGCCACCCGCTCCCGGTTCTGGCGCTGATCCAAATAGAATCCAGTCTTGTGCCCGCGCAGCAGATCCACCCGGAAGAGGCGCCCCTGCTCCTGGATCGCCACGGGCTCCATCGGAATCTCGCCGCGCAGCGGTCCCACAAGATCGGTCAGTCCCTCTCTGGGGCGCACATCCACATCGCTGCGCTCGTAGATGCCCCGCGGCTCCAGCAGCTCCATGAGCACGTCTGCGATCTCGTCCTTGAGCCGCTCGATGCCGGCGGTCAGCGATTGCAGCACCAGCCACTCATCGTAGCAGTCGACAATCAGGCCCGGCAGGCCGTCGGACTCGGCGTTGACCAGCCGGCAGGCCGTGGTGTCGGCCAGCCCGGGCAGCCTCTGGCGGCGCGCGATCGACGCCTCGAGGCGTCGCCTCAGAAAGGCGCGATCGATCATCTCGTCTGCATCCCAGGAGAGGATGCGGATGGCGATCTGGGAGCGCGGGTTGAGGTAACCCAGCGCGCGCACGGCCCCCTGAGCATCCGCGATCTGCACGACCTGGCCCGGCTGTATGCCGCGGTCCAGGCGATCGATGGCGCCGCTGAAAATCCAGGGGTGCCGGTTCTCCAGCGCCCGCTCCCGTCCCTGCTTGAGCCGGACCGTAATCATGATTCCTCCCCCAGGGGCGCCAACGGCTCGAACCAGATGTGCAGCACCCGCTTTGTGTGCTCGGTAATCGCAAAACGCCGGTCCACCCGCAGACCCGCGACCCAGACCAGCGCGCCGCACCCCTCCAGGATCGGCAGCGTGTCGCGCTCCCGGGCGGGGACCTTGCAGTCGATCATCAGCTCCTTGACGCCCTGTGAGCCCCGCATGCCCAGCGGCAGGAGACGATCGCCGGTGCGCCGCGGCCGCAACCGCAGAGGCCACGGGAGGCGGTCTACATCCAGCCACGCATGATAGACCCCGAAACCCCCGCGCCAGGTGGCGGGCAGAGCGGCGCGATCGAGCACCTCTGTACAGACGCGCCAGGCGCTCCCGGGCAGCGCGGTATCCCCTGGAATGGCGAGCATCAGCGTGCCGTCAACGCGCGGTATGTCCTGCACAGGCCACGAGATACCCTCTCCCGCCAGCATGATGCGATCATAGCCGATGGTGAGGACCAGAGCAGGGGGAAGCATCGCGCGGGCGCCCACCTGCCCGTCTCGCAAGATGGCCAGTCCACTGGCGATGTGCTCCCACGTGAGGTCGCGTACCGAGCCCGTCAACGCCAGCACGCCGCGCCGCAGAAGCGCGCGCTGCAGGGGTAAGGACTGCTCCACCAGCCGTCCTCGATCGTAGAACACCCTGTCAGCGTCGGCCTCGACGACCACCTCACGCCAGGCTTTATCCGTCGCACGCTCGATCAGTGCATAGTCGCCGGCAAGCGCCTCGGCTGTGCGCCCGAGCGTGGCCCGGATGTTGGGATTGTAGGTCTCCAGCCCGGGCAAGAGTTCATGCCGGATGCGGTTGCGCAATAGCGTACAGTCGGTGTTGGACGGATCCATCACCGGCTTCAGACCCTGCTCCGCGGCATAGGCCACGAGTTGCGCCCTGGACACATGCAGCAGCGGCCTGATGAGGCGAATCCGGTCAGACGGCGTCTGCCCGGTGTCTTCATTGACCATGAGCGTCTCATCGAGCCAGCAGAGCGGCTGCATCCCGCGCAGCCCGCCCAGCCCTGTGCCTCGGATCAGGTGCATCAGCACTGTCTCCGCCTGGTCATCCGCCTGGTGGCCCACCGCAATAGCGCCAGCGCTAACCTTCCGCGCCAGACCCGCCAGAAAACAGTAACGCGCCACCCGCGCAGCTTCCTCTACCGACAAACGCCGACTCTCCATGATGCCTGGAACGTCGGCGCAACCCACTGTGCAGGGCAGACTCCAGCCGGAACAGAGTGCCTGAACCCTGACAGCTTCGGCGGAGGACTCTGGCCGCAACCCGTGGTTCAGATGGCCGACATGCAGCGACGCGCCATAATCGGGCGCCAGAGCACGCAGCAGCGCCAGCAGCGACAGAGAATCGACGCCTCCCGAGACGGCCACGATGACCGTCTGCCCGGAAGGCAGCAGGTCGTAACGATCGATTGTGTCTCTGACGAGCCGCTCGAGATCCACGAAAAGCCTCGGATTCTGCTGAGATACTATGGATTGTACCCTCGGAGGGTCGCCCGGAGAAAACGCCGGCTTCCGTACAAGACAGGGCCCGCGACGCGGATCGCCGGCCAGGGGGTGTTCGGCAAAGCAAAGGAGGGACCGCGCGGTCCCTCCTCTCGTAGCCATTCCAGCAGGCCGGGATCAGGCCTGTGGCAGCGCCTGGCGTGCCCACACCTCAGGCGCATCACCGGCGGCCAGCGGGCGCAAGCGCACCTGAAAGTGCATCGGCGCCGTGACCAGCAGATACTCGGGACGCGTGCCGGGGCCGCAGCTGGCGCCCCCAAGGCCCATCTGGCGGTAGTCCAGATTCAGCGTCACCTCCGGCTGCCATTCCAGCTCATTGGTGTGCTGCGCAAGCGTCAAGTTCTCGGTCGTGTAGTGATGGACACTGACTTCCAGATAAGGCGCGCCCACAGCCAGCAGCCCGACGCCGTTGGCATCGGTCAGAGCCGCCCAGCGGACATCGGTCTTGTTGCCGTTCTCCTGCGGCATGACGTACGCGACATACTGCTCCTCCACGCTGCCGCTATACCGCCCGACACTGGCCCCGGCCAGGCGATCGATGTAGCTCTCCTGCGGTCCCCGTCCGAACCAGGTCATCTGGTCCAGGCCGGCGGCCAGGCGCAGCTGCAGTCCGAGGCGGGGCAGCACGCCATAGCGTACTGCGGGGTCAAAGTACACATCCACCAGGACATCGCCGCTGCCATAGACCGTGTACACCTGGCGCGCGCTAAAGCCAAAGGTCGTCTCCGGCGCACTCTGCCACTCGCGCACCGTCACCCTCACCATCTGCTCGGACAGCGACTCGGCGGAGACCTCGCGCACGATCCGGGCCAGCCTGTTGAGGCCAGCGCGGGCCCAGGCCTCAGCCACCGGCTCGGAGCGATGGCGCCCACGATCGTTGTCCGTGGGGGCACGCCAGAGGTTCAGCCGCGGACCGCGATCCAGCAACTCGCGCCCGGCGGCGCTGTACGACACAATTTCTCCGGTCGTGCGATCGAACACGATCGAGAACCCATCGCCGTTGATCGTGATGGACCTGGCGCTGTCATCGACAACGAGCGCCGGCATCTCTTCAAAGCGCACGACCCGGGCCGAGGCCTCCCACGGCATCCGGAACTGCTCCCAGGCCACCAGGTGGCCGGCCTCCGCCCAGCCGGAGGGCTCACGCAGCGCAAACCGCAGGTTCAACCAGTACTCGGCGCCGGGCAGCAGTTCGGGCTGCTCCACATCGAATGCCACGCGGACGCTCTGTCCAGGGCCGATCTCCACCGGCGCCACCTGCCCGCTCTGCAGGACGGTACCGTCCTCCTCCAGCGTCCAGAAGATGTCGAGCCCGCCCAAAGAAGCGAAATCGTAACGGTTGGTGATCAGGACGTCGCCCGCGTCCAAGTCCAGCGCCTGGACCACCACGGGCTGGATCAAGTATTTGTACTCGAGCAGGGCCGGATGCGGCACCCTATCGGGCCCGATCAGGCCGTTGATACAAAAGTTGTAATCATTCGGCACATCACCGAAATCGCCGCCGTAGGCAAAATAGGTGCGCCCCTGCTCGTCGGTTTGGGCGATGCCCTGATCGATCCAGTCCCAGATGAACCCACCGATCAATCGCTCCGTGTTGCGGATCGCGTCCACATACTCCCGCAGGTTGCCGCAGCTGTTGCCCATGGCATGGGCGAACTCGCACATCATCACCGGCCGCGGGTCATCGGGCACGGTGGCCATCTCGATGATGCGCTCCACCGTCGGATACATCGTCGAGACCACGTCGACATAGGGCTCGCGTCCGGCCGACTCGTAATGCACAAAGCGGCTGGGGTCGTTGGCATGGATCCAGTCCGCCATGGCCTCGTGATTCGGCCCGTGGCCCGATTCGTTCCCCAGCGACCAGCAGATCACAGAAGGATGATTTCTGTCGCGGCACACCATCCGAATGGCGCGCTCCAGAAAGGCGTGCCGCCAGGCAGGGTCGCAGCTCGGTTTCTCCCACACCCCGTGGGTCTCAAGGTTGGCTTCGTCGATCACATACAGGCCATAGCGGTCGCACAGCTCCAGCCAGTAGGGATCGTTGGGATAGTGCGAGGTCCTCACCGCGTTGATGTTGTGCTGCTTCATCAGCAGGATATCGGTCAGCATCGCCTCGCGGGAGACGGTCTTGCCACCATAGGGATCGTGATCATGGCGGTTGACGCCGAACAACAGCACCGGCACATTGTTGATGTACAATTGGCCGTCGCGCAGTTCGACGGTGCGAAAACCGACCGATGCCGCCTGCGCCTCGATTGCCTCGCCAGTGTTGTCTCTGAGCTCCAGCACCAGACAGTACAGGTTGGGCGTCTCCGCTGTCCAGGCTGCGGGGTGCTCCACAGGCCAGAAGGCCGATGCCTCTGCCTCGGCCCCGGGCGCGATCTCTAGCCCCTCCACCACGGGGGCCTCCAGCACCCGCGCACCCTGCGGGTCGTACAGCACTGCCCACAGATCCGCGGTCTGCGCCTCCCGGGTGCTGTTCTCCACCCACGCGCGCACATCCAGCACGCCGTCCACATAGTCGACGGAGAGCGGTGCCTGCACGTTGAAATCGCGCAGATGCACTGCAGACAGCGCAGTGAGCGTGACATCCCGGTAGATGCCGGCCAGGCGCCAGTGATCCTGATCCTCGAGATAAGTGCCGTCGCACCAGCGATAGACCCTCGCCGCCAGCACATTCCTGCCGGGCCGCAAATATGGCGTGAGATCGAACTCGGCCGGCAGCCGGCTATCCTGGCTGTAGCCCACCGGCTGGCCGTTCAACCAGACGTAAAACGCCGATTCGACGCCGCCAAAGGTCACTGTGACGCGGCTGCCCTCCCAGGAGGCCGGCACCTCAAAGGGCACCCGGTAGCTGCCCACTTCGTTGCTTTCATGAGGCACCCGCGGCATCTCGTCGGGCGGGAAAGGGTACTGGACGTTGACGTACTGCGGATAGCCGTAGCCCTTCATCTGCCAGTTACTGGGGACCTCGATCTGATCCCACGACGAATCGTCCACATCGGGATCGTAGAACGTCTCCGGCGCTTCGTCTGGATTGGGCGCCCAGTGGAACCGCCACTGCCCGTTGAGCGACAGCGTCCACGGCGAGGATTCCCCACCCCTGGCCAGATCGCTCGTGGGATAGGGCGCCGACGTGACGTGCATCGGCAGACGATTGATCTCGACAACTTCTGGATTCTCCCAGTCATTGACCCGTGATGACATGATCACCCTCCTCAGATATACAGGCGACGGGCTTGCCGCCGTCATCGCCCTGATGTTCGGTTACGTCCGGTCCCTTTCGTCTCCGATGGCGCGCACCTGCTCCGCACTCAGGCGGCGCCCCGCTGGCTTTTCCGATAGCGCAATAGGTTCATCGCGTCCAGGCATGTCGGGGTAGTCAGGGCAGCCGATATCCTGTACCAGATCATCGATCTGCACGGCGTTGCCGCTAGCGATCGAGATGTTGGCTGCCACGCCGGTCAGGATGGAGTAAGCGCCGCCCCTCTGATCCGCCGCGCGCAGGTAGGGGTCGGGCTGCTGCTCCTCCGGCGGGCCGAAGAGCTCGGCGAGCATGATGTCATCACCGCCGCCGTGTCCGCCCTCCGATGTCCACACCGGCACCATGTAGGCCGTGCCAAAGTGAGGGATTACCTTGATCGTGGTGCCCTCTGAGAGTAGCTCACCCGGCACTGTGCCATCGCCGCTGACGTACACCGTCTCCTCGCAGTGATGCTCAAGCCTGCCTTTGGAGCCGTTGAACGCCACGATGTAGCCCTCCCAGGGCATAAATGCATTCAGTGAATAGCTCAGGCGCGCGCCGCTCGAGTAGGTGACCGTGAGTTGCATGCTGTCCTCAATGTCGATATCGGGGCTAAAGACGCAGCGATCGCGATAGTAACCGTCGTACGCTTCGTTATCGCGGTACAGCCCCTGCAGATCCGGGCTGGCCCCCAGGTCCAGGTAAAAGGGGCAGCGGTTGGCCTCGTGGCAGCCCGTGCAGCGCTCGCCCCGCCGGTCCAGGCCATACCGGTCCGCCTGATGCGGAGTGTAGAATGCGCGCCGCCCGGAGGCGTAGACCGTCTGGGGCACACTGGAGAGCCACCAGTTGATGAGGTCAAAGTGATGGGTCGCCTTGTGGACCATCAACCCGCCCGAGTTGCGTTTGTTGCGGTGCCAGCGCCGGAAATAGTCCGCGCCGTGATGGGTATCCAGCAGCCAGTGAAAGTCCACCGAGAGCACGTCGCCGATCACGCCCGACATGAGCAGGTCCTTGATCTGGGTCCGGGGCGGAGAGTAACGATAGTTGAAGGTGACGCGGCATGACCGGCCGGTCGCGCGCTGGGTATCGATGATCCGCTGGCATTTCTGCTCATCGGTGGTCATGGGCTTTTCCGTGATGACGTCGCAGCCCAGCTCCATCGCCCGGCAGATGTAGTAATCGTGCATGCCGTCGACCGAGGTGACGATGACAACATCGGGGCGGCACTCGGCGATCATGCGATCGAAATCCGCTGCAGCATAGATCGGCACATCGACCCCGCGCTCGCGCGCCCAGCTCTGGCGCAGCGCCAGCCGCCCAGGGTTGGTGTCACACAGGCCGACCAACTCGCAATTGTCGGCATAGCGCTCCACCATGGCCCGGCTGTACATCATCGACCGGCCACCCACGCCTACCTGAGCGTATCGTGCACGCATAGCTACCACCTTACTTTTCGGCATACCTGTTCTCAGGCCGATTGTAGACTACAGACACCAACGCGGCAATAGCAGGTAGTAAAAACCCCCGAAGCGACTGCTTCGGGGGCTCTGGGTGAGCGGTGGGAGTTGAACCCACGGTCTTCTGGGCCACAACCAGATGCCTTAACCACTCGGCTACGCCCACCATGACAGCGAGATAATAGCACAACCGACCCATCGTGGCAACTGAGCCACGCTAAGGAGCATCTCCATGCCGCTATAGTGGCTGCTCGCCGACCTCCTGATAGACCCTGACCATGCGGAAAACAGCAGTGGCCACTGTCCCGACGGCCAGAATCCAGGCCAGCGGTACGACCAGCCCGGTGACCAGCCCCAGAATCGTCACAAGGGTACGCTCCACGCGAGTAAATAGACCCTCTTTGCACTCGATTCCCAGCCCTTCGGCCCGCGCCCTGGCGTAACTGACCATCAAAGAGCCAACCAACGCCACATAGATCAGGATCTCTTCGACCTGACCGGGCTGCTGCATGAAATACCAGGCCAGCCCCAGCAGCACACCGGCCTCAGCAACCCGATCCAGAGATGAGTCCAGGAATGCGCCGAACCTGGTGCCGCCGCCGTGCTGCCGGGCCAACGCGCCGTCAAAGGCATCGAACACCGCAGTCGCCCCGAGCACCAGCCCCCCAACCCAGAGATGGCCCGCGGCCACGATGGCGCCCGCCCCGAGCTGGAGCAGACAACCGATGATCGTGAGCATATTGGGGCTGATTCCCAGCCGGCCAAAAAAACTGGCGCCGGCATCGATGAACCCACGAAACGTCGTGCGCAACCACTGCGTGAACATGGTTTGCCTTTCTGCTCGAGCGGCCTAAAAGCCTTCCATCTGGCTAAGATCGATGATCCCTTCCGCCAGTGCTCCGATACTCTGCAAAAGCGCCAGGCGGTTCTGGCGCACAGCGAGGTCCTGCGCCATGACGAGCACATCATCGAAAAAGCGCGCGATCACCGGCGTCAGTATGACCAAACCCTCCATCAAGCGGCTGACTGTGGGTGACCGTCGCAGGTCAGCCTCTACGTCGCGGTATATGCGATACAGATCACGCGTCGCGGGCTCAATGATCAGCGCTTGATCCACGGCATAGCGCGATGTCAGATCGCGGGTGATGCGGATGCAGCGAGCATAATTGTCCAATAGCGTCTCCCAATCGGGACGTTCGAGCCATGGCGCCAGCGCATCCAGCGCCTCCCTCGCTCCGTTGGGATCGTCACCCTGCTCCGCAAGCACTGCCTGCACAGCATCGTACCGGTAACCTGCATCCCGGAGATAGCCCTCAAGACGCCGGATCACAAACTCCTGTACATCCCGTAACACTTTGGGCTCCACGGTCACAGGCAATTGCTCAGCCGCCGCGGAGATGGCCTGCGCCAGTGAGAGCGAGAGGCGTCGCTCCACCAGCACCTGGACGATGCCCAGCGCGGCGCGCCGCAAGCCCCACGGGTCGGCCCCACCGGTGGGCCGAATACCCACCGCAAACAGCCCCACCAGGGTATCGAGCCGGTCAGCCAGCCCTACGGCTAGACCCTCGTTTGCCGTCGGCAGCCGGTCGCCCATGGAGCGCGGCAGATAGTGTTCTTCGATCGCCAGCGCAACCGGCTCGGGCTCGCCGGAAAGGGCGGCATAGTGCCGTCCCATGATCCCCTGCAGGGAGGTGAACTCGACCACCAGCTGCGTCGCCAGATCACTCTTGCAGAGTGCCGCAGCGCGGCTGGCCATCGCCGTCTCCTCCGCCGAGAGAGACAACAACTCGCAGATATCCGGGACCAGCCTTTCCAGGCGGTGGACCTTGTCCAGCACAGAGCCCAGGTTCTCCTGAAAAGCCAGCGTGTCCAGCTGTTCCGTCACATCGCCCAGTGGGCGCCTCGTGTCCGCGGCGTAGAAAAAGGCCGCATCGGCATACCTGGCCCTCAGTACCTCCTGGTTCCCCTCGCGGACTGCGTCTTGGTCCAGCTGGCCGCCATTGGCCACAGCCACAAAATGCGGCAGCAGTCGACCGTCGCTCACCACCGGCAGGTAGCGCTGATGCTTTTGCATCACCGCCAGCAGTACAGCATCAGGCAGACTCAGGTAGCTTTCGTCGAACGAGCCCAGGATCGGCACCGGGCCCTCGACCAGATTGGCCACTTCGCGCAACAGAGCTGCGTCACCACCCGACTCGCCCCCCACCTGAGCAGCGAGCTCACGGGCACGCCGGGCGATGGCGTCCTCTCTGCCCAGGACGTCCAGGACGATCCCCTGTTCTGCGATAAACGGATCATACGCGGCAACACTCGCCAGCACGCAAGGCTGCGACCCGCCGGGCCGAATGCCCCGCGTTACACGCCCGCTCTGCACGCCGGCGTACTCAAAAGGCACCACCTGATTGCCGAGCAGTGCTACCAGCCAGCGCACTGGCCGCGAGAAGGCAACGCCGCTCTCATTCCAACGCATGCTCTTGACAAAGCGGAGCCCCGCGCACACCTGGGGCAACAGGTCGGCCAGGACGGCCGCCGTCCCCCGGCCACGTTCGGTGGTCACCGCGATGACATACGGCTTGCCATCGAAATCGCGCTGCTGCAGGTCCGCTACATCGATGCCACGGCTGCGGGCAAAGCCCTGAGCCGCGCGCGTCGGCTGCCCCGCCTCGTCATAGGCGATACTCACCGCTGGCCCGCGAGACACCTGTTCCACATCCGGCTGCTGCGCTGGAAGGCCGTGCACTCGGGCCACCAGCCGTCTCGGCGTGCCGAGCACCTCCAGGCCGGTATACGACAAGCGAGCCGCCTGCAAGGCGTCGTGGAGACCGCCCTGCAACTGCGCTATGGCGCTGTCCAGATCGGCTACCGGAAGCTCCTCCACGCCGATCTCGAACAGCAGCTCGTGCGGCCCCTCGCCCGCCGGCTCCGTGACAGGAGGCAGCGCTGGCAGCTCCGCAGTCTCTGCCGCAAATGCTCCCTTGAGCGGATAGCCAAGGGCCTCACGCTGGGCCGCCATCAGTTGCGCCACCTTTCGAGACAAATCGCGCATCCTGACAAAGTACCCCGCGCGCTCGGTCACGCCGATGGCGCCCCGCGCATCGAGGACGTTGAATATGTGCGAGCATTTGAGCACATAGTCGTGCGCCGGCAGCACAAGCTCACGCTGCAGCGCGTTCAGCGCTTCTGCCTCGCACAGATCGTACATCTGGCGCAGGTTGCTGACGTCAGCCACCTCAAAGTTGTACGTGCAGTGCTCCACCTCACCCCGTAAGAGGATGTCGCCATAGGTGACGTCGCCACGCCATCTGATCTCGGTAAAGGCCTTGACGCCCTGCAGCACCATGACAATGCGCTCCAGCCCATAGGTGATCTCCACCGATACAGGGTCGAGATCCAAGCCTCCGGCCTGCTGGAAGTAGGTGAACTGAGTGATCTCCTGGCCGTCCAGCCAGACTTCCCAGCCCAGCCCCCAGGCACCCAGCACCGGAGACTCCCAGTTATCCTCTACAAACCGAATGTCGTGAACAGCTGGATCGATCCCCAGGGCGCGCAGACTATCGAGGTAGAGCTCCACAGGATTGCCCGGGTCGGGCTTGAGGATCACCTGGTACTGGTAGAATTGCTGCAGGCGATTGGGGTTCTCGCCATAGCGCCCGTCATCCGGCCTGATAGAGGGCTCAACGTAGGCCACTTTCCACGGCTCGGGCCCCAGCACGCGAAGCACTGTGGCGGGGTTGTTCGTACCGGCGCCCACCTGAACGTTGTAAGGCTGCCAGATCAGGCAGCCCTGGTCTGCCCAGTACTCTTCCAGGCGCATGATCACCTGCTGAAAATCCATACCGATCTCCCTTGCCTGCAGTCTCGAAACGCAGACGACTCTAGATGTAATCGGGTCACCCGTCAAACCTGGACGTTGCCCTCGCCGGACATGGCGTCGGGGCGCCCTGCTTCGTATATCGCCAACTCAGAGCGCAGCTGCCGCAGAAAAGCCGTTGACTTGAGCTCGCGCTCCAGGGTGTATTGCAGATAGGCCTGCATCAGCGACTCTAGCTCGCGATGTGTCTGCTCCTGCAGCTGCAAGAGCGCCACTTCAGAGGGCGACCGCGTCGATAGAAATCGCAGGACTTTTTGCGCGCCCAGGCTCACTGCCCGCGCCCCCGCAATCGCCTGCCCACAGCGAGGGCACGCCAGCCCTCCCTGCGTCACGTCGAAAAAGTTGGTCTCTGGCTCGAGCGCCTTGCCGCAGACGATGCACTCGTAGAGTGAGGGCTGGTAACCCGCGTGCCTCAGGAGAGAGAGTTCAAAATAGCGCGCCCACAGTCGCAGATTCTGCTCTGTTGAAAACCAGCCCAGGGCCGTGCTGAACAGATCATACAGCTCGGCAGTGCCCTCATGCTCCGGCACAAGTAGATTGACAAGCTCTGCAGCATAGCACGCATAGGTGAAACGAAGGAGATCATGCCAGAGGCCCTCATGGACATCCAGCACCTCTGCCTGGGTCACCAGATCCATGTTGCTTCCCTGCGCCAGCATCAACAGAGAGCGTTGAAACAGGCCCAGGTGTCCGGTCTTGCGGCTGGTGGGCTTGCGAACGCCGCGCGCCAGGACGGTGACCTTGCCGCCCGGCGTCAGCAGGGTGAGGATCCTGTCCGCCTCGGAATAGTCCCGTTCGCGCAGCACAATCGCTTCAGTCTGGTGAACGCGCGGCCTTGGCAAGGCCAAACCGCCTTAGCTTGGGGCGCCCGCGACGATTTTCAGGCTGGAGCTGGCCCCAATCCGCGTGGCGCCCGCGCCGATCATCGCCATGGCGTCATCGTAGGTACGAATACCCCCCGCAGCCTTGACACCCAGGTCTGGCCCCACAACGTGTCGCATCAAAGCCACATCGCGCACGGTCGCGCCCGCTGTGCTGAATCCAGTCGAGGTCTTGGCAAAGTCAGCGCCAGCCTCCACAATCGCCAGGCAGGCCGCCACCTTTTCCTGATCCGTCAGCAGACAGGTTTCGATGATCACTTTGAGCAGTGCGCCGCGCGCATGGCAGACCTCCGCCACAGCAGCGATGTCATCGCACACACGCTCTACCATACCAGCCTTGATCAGGCCCACGGCGATGACCATGTCGATCTCGCTCGCTCCGGCCTCGATGGCCAGGCGCGCCTCGGTCACTTTGGCCTCCGTAAGCATCGCCCCCAGCGGAAAGCCTACAACGGAGCAGACCGCGGCCTTAAATCCTGCCAGTTTTTCAGCGCAGAGTGCAACGTGGCCTGAGTTGACACAAACCGATGCAAACGCATGCTCGGCCGCCTCGGCGCACAACGCTGCTACCGCCTCCGGGGTCGCATCTGCCTTGAGAATGGTATGGTCTATGTAGCGCGCGACTTGAGCCCCGCTCAATACGGGTGCCGCCGCGGACGTGTCTGGCTCGACCCACTCGGCGAGAATCTCTGCGCTTTTGGCAAGAATCTGCTCGGCCCAGCGCCCATCATGCTTGGTCATGTCAACCTCCTACTCGACACCCGTGTCGCCCGCGGGTGCCTCCATGCCGTAATTCACCCTGGGAAAAGCGTCAGGGAGCAGCGCGGCCAGGCTGGTCATCCAGGCATGCCCTGCGGTATCCGCAACGAGAATGGGCAGATCCGCCTCGAACTCGACCAGGACCTGACGGCAGGCGCCACAGGGCGTCGCGCCAGTGTCAGTGATCACAGCGAGTGCCTGAAAATGCCGTTCGCCCTCCGAAACCGCCTTCCACAGCGCTACGCGCTCAGCGCAAACCGTCAAGCCGCTCGACGCATTCTCAACATTGGCGCCAGAATAGATGCGCCCGCTGCCAGTACGCACTGCGGCCCCCACGGCAAAGCGGGAATACGGGGCATGTGCACGCTGCCGTGCCTCTGCAGCGGCCTCGAGCAGCGCGCGCCAGTCCCCGTCCAGTCCCCTAACATCGACCGGTTCAGCGATCATCCTCATCCCTGACCTTTTTCTCTCGAGCCGGCACACCATAGGCCAGAGCACCGTCCCCCACATCGTGGGTGACGACCGATCCGGCGCCGAGTCGCGCCCCAGCGCCGATCCTTACCGGTGCCACCAGCATGGTCCCGCTACCGATAAAAGCGCCGGCACCGATCGTTGTGGTGTGCTTGTGCACGCCATCATAGTTGCAGGTGATCGTGCCCGCCCCGATATTGACGCCCTCTTCGATATGGGCGTTGCCGACATAGGAAAAGTGTCCCATCTTGGTACCGGGCGCAAGGTAGGCATCCTTGACTTCGCCAAAGTTGCCCATGTGCACGCCTTCCCCCAGATGCGCCTTCGGCCGGAGGTGCCCAAAGGGACCGATCTCGGAGCCCCGATCCATCCGCGCCTCCTCGACGACGGACGACATCACGCGGCAGCCGTCACCAATCACCGAGTCGCGAACGATGCTGTTGGGCCCAATGACAGCGTCGCGGCCAACCGTCGTCTGCCCCAGCAGGCTGCTATTCGGATAGATCACCGTGTCCTGCCCGATCTCGACAGTGGCGTCGATGTAGGTCGTCGCAGGATCGATCATGGTCACCCCGGCCAGCATCCAATGCTCGTTGACGCGCCGCTGCATCACACGCTCCGCCTCGGCGAGTTGCACCCGATTATTGATGCCCAACACCTCGCTCACATCGTTGATGGTCAGGACCGAGATGGGCAGCCCATCGGCAACGGCCAGCGCCACCATGTCGGTGAGGTAAAACTCATTCTTTGGAGGCGTGGGCCTCACATCCGGCAGCCGGCGCCAAAGCCACCCGGCATCAAAGCAGTAGACGCCGCAGTTCAGCTCGCGGATGGCGAGTATCTCCGGAGACGCCACCGCCTCCTCCACGATCGCGCTCACACTGCCCTGCGCATCCCTGACAATGCGACCGAAACCCATCGACTCGGCCGCTTCCACTGCGAGCAGCGTAATCGCGGCGTGACTATCGTTGTGAAGAGCCACCAACCTCTGCAGCGTCTCAAGCCGCAGCGTGGGCATGTCCCCATAGAGCGACAGCACGGTCTTGCTATTGCCTTGAAGTAGAGGTGCAGCCTCAAGGAGGGCGTGCCCTGTGCCCAGCCGCTCCGCTTGCACAACATACTCTGCCCTGTCGCCCACAACCGACTGCACCGATTCCCCATCTCGCCCGACGACCAGCACCAGAGGGTCGGCGCCCAGGGCGCGTGCGTTGTCCACGGACCAAAAGACCATGGGGACCCCGCCGACCGGATGCAGCACCTTGTTCAGATTAGATCGCAACCGGGTGCCCTGTCCCGCCGCCAGAATCGCAACACCCAGGCCATCCACCAGGCAGAACCTCCTGCAACATCATTCCCAACCGTACAAATCTGCGCCAGACCGATTCTAGGCGCAGCACACAGCCATGTCCAACGCTGCATGTCTGGCCAAAAAAAACGGGGACCAGCCGGGCCGGTCCCCACACGATGCAGAATCAAGAGAGAAGCTGGGGCGGAAGGATTCGAACCTCCGAATAGCGGCTCCAAAGGCCGCTGCCTTACCGCTTGGCGACGCCCCATCACGCTCAGATTCTAGCACAGCACGGGCTCACCGCCAAGTCAGTGGCCGCGTTGGCCTGCGCACCATCTCGCCGTACGTTGGGCAAGGCGGCAACAATCAAAAAAGAGCACCGTGGGGCCTGTGCCCTGGTGCTCATCTCTCGTAATCGAAAAGGGTTCCTTGGCAATGACCTACTC
>ENA-OSEO01001233-OSEO01001233.1-sediment-metagenome-genome-assembly--contig:-NODE-1233-length-49748-cov-6.723460_pt1 | contig 49748 bp, 32 predicted proteins | sample MGYA00237883_ERZ534232 | MGnify/ENA metagenome assembly ERZ534232
CTGGCCGGCATGCCCCTGCCCCTGCTGGCCGTGCAACTGCTGTGGCTCAACCTGGTCACCAACGGCATCCAGGATGTAGCCCTGGCCTTTGAAGGCGGGGAACCCGGCGCCATCCAGCGCAAACCCCGGCAAACTGACGAAAAGGTTTTCAACCCCCTGATGATCTGGCAAACCCTGGTTTCGGGATCCACCATGGGCATGATCGCCTTTGCCTTCTGGTTTTATCTCATCGATATCCAGCAGATGAACGAGGTCCATGCCCGGGATCTCGTTCTGCTGCTCATGGTTTGCATGCAGAACGTGCACGTGTTCAACTGCCGGTCCGAAACGGTTTCCACATTCAGGGTGTCTTTCTCCCGCAACTGGATACTGATCTTCGGCGTCGTGCTGGCCCAGGGTACCCATATCGCCGCCATGCACATTCCATTTATGCAGACGGTCCTGCGCATCGAGCCGATCTCCTTCTGGGAATGGGCGGAAGTCCTGGTTTTGGCTGTTCCCTTGCTCATCGTGATGGAGATCTTCAAACAAATCAAGGCAAGGCGCCATCCGGAGGCATAACCTATCATTCGAGGAGACAGATGCTCGGGCATGATCGTACGTTCTGCCGCGAGGCAGCAGGATACGGGTGGCGGGGTGGGGCCTGGGCAAACTGGATTCCGGGTCAAGCTGTCACCGCCGATGAGCACCGGACCCCCCATGGCGGTTCGGCACAGAACCCTCCGATTCAGTTATATGGTCCTTCTCTACGCTTGTCTTCATCGCATGCAGACCATGTCATGCGTGACGTGAGACAAAATGATGCTTTCGGAGGATATTGAGCGGGAGGGCGCTGATGGAGTGTTCCGGGTTGCGCAGTATCCAAAGCTCAGCGCCAGGAGGGAGGTAGAGCGTAAGAATGGAATCAAGGAAAATATCAGAATCTGGGGTATTCACTCGACTCAACCAGGTACAACATGTGGTTGTTTGGTATGGAAAAATATTATCCGCAATCCACGTCGGAGGTCCCTTTCTCGCGGGGGCTTTTCGCCGTGGAGGGAAAACGATTACCATGTTTGACGACCACAATGTGTCCGGGTAGGTTGAGTCAAGTGGATACCCCTCTAAAATCAATAGGATAAAGACAAAGAGTCAAGTACACCGGTTAAAAATACGGCGTCCCATTCGGCTGCCATTTGTAGTTGAAAGAACTCCTCAATGTGTCATCGCCGGCATCGACCGCCACCTCTGTGAACTGAATGACGGCGTAGGTGCCGTCCGCCAGATTGAAGGCGATAGTGCGGCCCTCCAGTTCGTAGGGGAGGCCCCACTGATCCCCGTAACCTGTCGCCGGGACCTCGGTGACCTGTGCCAGGGGTACCGTTCCCAGGTCGAGAGCGGTCACCTCCGGACCCAGGAAGATGATGTTCCACTCCACAAAGAAGTCCCCGTTATCCATCGGAACCACCGATTCGGTCGAAAAGTCGAAACCGTCAAAGGGGATATCGGCATCCCAGCCCCTGGAAATGAGCGATGCGGTCCCGGAAATGGATTCCACCGGTGGAAGCGGCGGCCGCAACTGCGCGTTCGCCTGAAGCACATAGAGGGCTTCCGCCACACCTATTCTGCCGTCGTTGTTCACATCCCGTATCTCTGCCAGATCCTGCGGGTCAACTCCTATTCCGGCAAGAACTTTGAGCACAGTGATGGCCTGTGCCAGGTCGGGTACAGGGCCGCCGGGAGCCCCGTAGGTGAAGGCGGTCTGCAACAGTGAATAGTTGTCCCCATCGCTGGTGACGATGTTGTACACATAGGAACCTGACTCGAGGGCGTCTCCGTCATAGGCGACACTGGAACCCGGGATGTCGCGTTTTTCCCACACCCGGGCCCAGGGATCCTGCCGATGGAGTTCGACAGTGTGCGTAAAGCCCGGCACCGGCGTCCATGAGAAGACAAGGTCGCCCGTGACCGCCTGATTCTCCGCTGGAGACGGATTGCCGGGGAAGAGTTCCAGGAAACTGCCGACACTCACCGTGAATGTCTCCGTTACAGGGTTCGCCAAGCCGTGATTGACGGTGAAGGTGTAGGTCAACGGAAGCTCGGGCCTGGTATTCCATTGAGGGCTGTCGCCCTGCTGCCACGAATTCCACTCACGGTCTTCCTCATCATGATAGAGGTTGATGGATCCAACAATTCCTTCTCCGGTAACGGTGACCCAATTGATGACATCACCGGGATCTTCCACCTCCAGGGACACCCAGTATTGGTGCTCGCCACTGCCCGATCTGAGCTGGTGGCCGGACCGGGCCATGATCTCAAATAGGGCCTGGTTACCGAAGAGCCTCCATGCACCGTCCTCGTTTCTGAAGATGAGAACGTCTCTTTCTGCACCGTTCCAGAGAACCGTCAACTGCCCCATGGCACCGTCGGCAAAGGAGCCCAGAACCACATAAGTTTCCCCTTCGAAGTTCGGATCGCTGAATTCCTCCTCAAGTTCTTCCCTGAACCCGGACTTGTTTTCGCCCTCGTCGAGGAAGTCCTGCGAAACATGGGCCATGAAGCCGTCGAGGTCCTTGTTGTTGAAGGCCGCCATGGCCTGGTCGAAGGCGTTCCTGAGGGCCAGTACATTGCCGTCTGTGGTGCCGAAGACGTAGCCTTGACTCACTGCGCCTGCGTGGGTCATGAAGACGCGCCCGTCAAAGACAATGACATTGCCAGGGTACGTGGCGGTCACGATCACCCTGTCGCCGTCGAGCACGCCGGGAATCATGTATCGTCCGGCGGCGCCCGTTGATCCGGTCGTGCTATCGGTATAGACAACGTCGTACGTTTGTCCCAGCGCGCTCGTATAGGTCACCACGGCGCCTTGCACGGCGCTTGCGGAAGACCTATCCCAAACCCGGCCCATGACGGCGCCGTGTTCGGCCGTGAGGCCCAGCCCCCGGTCGGCCGCTTGGGCAGGCGTGAGGAGGACAAAGGGAATCGCCACATTGTCGATATGCCCCTCGCTGCGGATGATGGCAGTATAAACGTCCACATACCCGTCCATCTCCACCTTCAGCGAGAACGGCGTCCCCACAGGAAGCCCCGACAGAATGAACAATCCCTCTTCATCGGTCTGAGCGCTGAGTTCGGGGTTCCCAACCATTGAAACAGTTGCACCGGGTGCAGGTGTGTTGTCAAGGTAAAGCACCTTGCCGGAGAAGGAAACGCCGGAAGCGATCGGCTCGTACCGGAAGCTTACCGGATCGGCATAAGCCTCGCTGCCGTGGAAAGCGTCCACAGCCACCACCCGGACCTTGTAATCACCCGGGGCTGCTCCGAGTTCGGCCATCAGTGCAAAGAGGTTGAAGGTGGTACCCGATAGGGGCGGATCGTCGTCGCCGTCATACAGTTCGTGGTAATCCTGACCGTAATCACCGGCAAAGACGATGAAATAGTACCCGTACGCACCGGTCACGGCCTCCCAGGACAGCATTCCGCTCTCTTCATCGACGATGGTATTGGTGGGAGGAGTCATCGGCGTGCCGGGCTGAAAGTCAATTGTGAAAATCTCGGTACTCTGGTCGTCATAGGTTGCCGTAAACGTGTAGGTCCCCGGAAAGCTTCCAGGGAAATCTCCTACCGGTATGAAGGTGGTCTGGGGGGGATAGACACTCCAGAATTCGCCCTCATCCTCGTTCAGGGCGAAATCGACGACACCCGAGTTTACCGGCCCCGTCACGGTGACCGAATGGATGTCCCTCACATCGCCTTGCAACTGGAACTCGAGTTTGTAGCCCGCGGTAAAGCGCATGTAGAGCATATCGGGGTTGAGATCGGACGCTTCTGTGGCAAAAAAAGGCTCCTGCGTTACCATGCCGGCCCTGGCGGGCACCATTGAACCGTTATAAAGGAAGGTGTGGCCGGGCAGCGATGCGGTGATTTGGTAAAGCATACCGTCCACTGCGTTTTTCACCATGTAAATGCCGGAGGCCCCGGTCGCGCCGTCTCCCTCGGGGTAGGTCACGGGGAGGGCTTCACCCAGAGGCTGGCCGTCGGGGCCAATGGCATAGGCTGTAACCACAGCGCCGGCCAAAGCCACTCCAGGATCGCCTCTTAAAACCACAGCCCCATGGATCATTCCTTTGTCGGAGTCGTTCTGCAAACCCTCATACTGGGCATTTGTAAAGAGAATAAGGGGCAACGGGGCCTGTACGTCCTCTTCAAGGACCATGAGCCTGGTGAGGACGGGCACATACCCGGGATCACCAAGAGAGGGAGTCACCATCAGATGGAACATCTGCCCCGCAGGAACACCGATCGTGAAACCTCCCGTGGCCCCGGTTTCCGCCGTGCCGATGGGCTGATCCCCAGGGGAGGGAGGCCACTTCCACGCCACGACCTGCGCACCTGACACCGCAGCCCCCGCCGTATTCCTCACCGAGCCGGAGAAGGAAACCGTTCGTGTTGCGCCGCCCGGTTCATAGCGATAGTCGAAATACATGGTGACGGCATAAACCCCAAGAGAAGGCGTCGGCGCAGCCGACCTGACATAGAGAAGACCGTAGGAGCCGTCGGCCAATTGGAAGGCGTACGCGTAACCCTCGGTCAGCAACAGAAAATCGACTGTCTCATAACCTGTTGTGGGGATATTCGTTATCTGATCGAGGGGTGCAAACCCCAGGGTGTGGACGCTCACCCCCTCTGAAAGGAATCCATAGGCTGAATAGGGAGGCGTGTTGCCTTCATAGCCGGTGATCAGAAAATCGCCAACCATATCCGCCACCTGAGCCGTGGCAAAGGTGAATCCGACCGGAGGGTGTCCCAGAGAAACGAGTTCCAGGTTTTCCCCGCCCGAAGCGCCGCCGACGGCCTGAGTCAGATAGATAACCGGATAGCGGGCAGGCAGGCTGACAAAGACATCTTCGATGGTATACTCACCGAATGGTATAGGGGTTCCGTCACCGACCTCGTAGAAAAAATGTACCTTTCCGCCGTTTTGGTTGTTGTTTTCAATGCGCAGTCGAATCGTGGTTTCGATGGGGATGCGACCCAATAAAACAACGGGAGTGTCGGACCTCCAAACAGCCGTATCCGTTCCCCTGTCGTAAATTACGGGCCGAAGCTCAAGACGCCCCTCGTTGTTCCAGGTACCCTCAATGAAGGGCTGGGGTCCTGGGTCCATGGGCGCCGTCGTACCGACATGAAAACGGTACTCCGTTCCTTCCTCGGTGATGCCGGCAAAGTTTTTCAGAATCACGTCCCAGGTCCAGGAGTCCCCGGGTGCAGGCGGTTCACCCTCCGAGCTCCCGGTGAGAATGGCGCCTCCCTCGGTAGATACCTGAATAGTCGCTAAGCCGGCCGTTGTATTGAGCGTCAACGTGGCGGACCCCAGGTCGAAGGGGCTCATGAACATAAAGCCCAGATCGCGTGAATGCTTTTGGAGTATGGCACTCTCAGGCAGCTCGATTGCGTTGGGCGGCACGGGGCCACCGGTTGTGCCGGCCGAAAAATCATAGCTTATCGCGCGGTCAACGTCTGCGTAGTAGATATTATCCACATCCACCGAAAAAGACCATACGGACACCACTGAGCCAAACAACAACGATGTTACAAAAGAAAAAAATACGAATGCTATGCTTATATGTTTCAAAATAAAATTCTTTAACCACGAGTGGTTAAATGCCCTTCTCTTAAGCATGCTGGATCCTCCCTGAACAAATGTGTCCAAAAACCGCCAAGATCGTCCAAACTCACTCGGCCCTTGGTCATCATTCCGGCCACGTTCGACCAAGGACGCAATACCGCCTTTTTTGTGGGCGGTGCCCACCCTATGGAAAACTGCTCGCAGGCGCACGCAGATCGTGCATCCTTTCCGCAGCTACGCCGCAAGGCAGGCGAGAGGCCCGGGCCCCCAGGGTGGAAAAAAGGACCCGGCCGGCCGGCACCATGATCAAGGCCCTCATCCGCCGGTCGTTGGACACGGTGAAAAGTCCCTGATAGCCGTGTCTGGCGGGCACAAAACCAGAAACTCGTGGGCCACAAGAACCGGGCAACGCTCGAGGGTTGATTCGGACGCCCTATGCCTGACCCGGACATGGGTCTCATACACATAGCCGTGAATGAATCCGTTTCCGCACAGAGGATGCTCACGTCATCGCTCGGTCGACACCAGCGTCCACATTTCCCCCTTGAGGGGGGCAAGGAGGGTGTGGAGGATTTTCGGAGCCTGGGCAACATCCCCTGACCCCCTCGAGAGGGCAATGGGGGGGGAGTCAGCCAGAGTCCCAAGAGGGATGTCATTCACGGGTATTGCGACTAACCCCCATGCCCGGCGCAGGCACAACGAAGCATAAAAATCCCCCCTTTGGCAAAGCGGGAATTGGGGGCATTTTCATATAAAAACGATATCACAGTTCCCGGTAAACCGTCGTGCAAAACAATGATATTGATAATTTTTGAGTTACAGTAATGTTTTTTTCTGTAATAGTCTATGAAATGAATCACAATTTGGTTTTGAAACACATTACAGGGGACCGGCATTTTTCCATCGCGACAGCGCCGGCGCACCTTGGCATTCCGTCCAGTACAGCCGTCTTCCCGAAAAAATTTCCTTCCGGATGACAAGTGAAAAACGATAAGCCAAAAAAAGTTGCTTTTTGCGGCCGGAATCCTGTCAGAAGATGGCTTGTATGTCAAGGGGGACTCGGCGCAGATGGTGTAGGGAGGCTACCGGGCGACCCCACTGAGGTGCGTCGTGATCAAAGCCCCCGTGATGCGATGGGGGCGCGGGCAGACACCTTCCCACGGCTCACCCGGTTTTGCCGGGTGCTCCCGGACAATGGTTCATCGCTTTCCTAAGAGCGCGGGCATCCTGCCCGCACGCCAAGAGCGGGCGAGACGCCCACGCTCCCAGGCTCCAGCAAACGCTCAATTCCCTCGTTTGCCTCGAAAGGCAAAATGCTGCTTTCGTGCCTGCCTGCCGACCCTCCTTTTGTCCCGGCACCCGGCAACACCGGATGCGCCCAAGGAAAACATTCCATTCGGGGGTATTGCCGTTGGGCCCGCCACGACCCCGGAGGCGCCTCCCGGGGCCATGGCGGATTCGGGCCGGTGTGCGACAACGCCCGAAGTAAAAGGAAGCTGGGGGGGGGCGGGGAAAGGCCGCAGGGAGAAAGCATACGGGGTGAGATGGATGACCCCTGACGCTGCCAAGAGACATCAGCTGCCACACTATGGCGACCGGCGTTATGAGTCTGCTCTATACAACCCCATAGGCCAGCATGGCCCTGGCGACTTTGATGAACCCGGCGATATTGGCGCCCGCCACATAGTCTCCTTTTCTGCCATAAGCCTCGGCGGCATCGAGGCATGCTTGGTGGATGCTTTTCATGATCAAAAGCAGCCGGTGGTCCACCTCTTCATGGGTCCAGGAGAGTTTGAGGCTGTTCTGGCTCATTTCCAGGCCGGACGTGGCTACACCGCCCGCGTTGGCCGCCTTGCCCGGGCCATAGAGGAGTCCGTGTTCCTGAAAAATTTGCACGGCTTCGGGCGTACTGGGCATGTTCGCGCCTTCGGCAACGCAGAAGCAGCCGTTTTTCACCAGGGCCGCTGCGTCTTCGCCATCGAGTTCGTTCTGCGTGGCGCAGGGCATGGCGATATCCACACTGATGCCCTCCTCCCGAATCACCTCCCACACACTCTTGCCTTCATAACAAAGAGTTCCGTACTTTTCGGCATATTCCTTGATACGACCACGCTGGTGGTTCTTCAGGTCCATGATGTAGCAACATTTGTCAGGGGTGATGCCCCCTTCGTCCACTACGGTGTGGTTGGAATCGCAAACCGTTATGACCCGGCCGCCCATCTGCGTTACCTTTTCTATGGCATATTGAGCCACATTGCCGGAACCGCTGACAGCGACGATCTTGTCCCTGAAATCGAGCCCGCGCGTTGCCATCATTTCCGCGGCAAAGTAGCTTGTGCCGTAGCCTGTGGCTTCCGGACGCATCAGGCTGCCGCCGAATTCGAGGGCCTTGCCCGTGAGAACGCCGGTGTGTTCGTTGCGGATCTTCTTGTAATAGCCGTACATGTAGCCGATCTCTCGTGCGCCCACACCGATGTCGCCGGCCGGCACGTCGGTGTCCGGACCGATATGGCGGAAGAGCTCTCGCATGAAAGCCTGGCAGAACCGCATCACCTCGCCATCGGACTTGCCTTTGGGGTCAAAATCCGACCCGCCTTTACCACCGCCCATGGGCAGGGTGGTCAGGGAGTTCTTGAAAGTCTGCTCGAATCCGAGGAACTTGATGATGCTCAGGTTTACCGAGGGGTGGAACCGGATGCCGCCCTTGAAGGGACCGATGGCATTGTTGTACTGTACCCTGAAGCCGCGGTTGACCTGGACTTGCCCTTTGTCGTCCATCCAGGGCACGCGGAACTGAACCGCACGCTCCGGTTCCACGATGCGCTCGAAAATGCCCGCCTTCACAAATTCCGGGTGGCGATCGACGGTTGGTTCCAGTGTCTCCAACACTTCCGTGACTGCCTGGTGGAATTCCCTCTGATCTGGATCTCTTTGCTTGATTTTAGCAACAACATCCTTGATTAGCGACAAGATTGTGCCTCCTTCAATAGACTGGGGGATTCATTTTCAAAAACACTGTAACTGCCGTCTCTCCTAAAAGTGTAGATCTTTCCCAAGCCTTGCGCAGCCAAAGGTGGCCATTGCTTCTTCTTGAAATACGAAACGTCTTCCGGTCTCACTCCGTCTTTGCCGAGGAACTCTTGCTCAAGCTCTTCCAGGCTGTCGAATCCGCTGCCGAAAAACTTCAATTTGGAGAAATACGGTCTTGCGCTTCTTGTATCGGTGATGACCGCAAAATGCACCGGGAAAGCGGGATCGCCGAACACGAGAAGGTAGCGCTCCCTTGATTCGCCAATGTGGTAATCGGTGGGCAGTTGCTCCTTGGGGATCGGTGCAAAATCCTCCCCCAAAATGCGCGCGGCCTCACTGGAATCCACATCTTCGAAGGACATGAGATCCGCGCACTTGAAATGGCCCAGAACGTAAAGGGCGATGCTGAAGTTGCTGATGTGCTCGTAAATGGGATGTTCCCGGGCACACATCATCGTGACTTCGTCGATTCTATTCAAGACACCAAGAGCTTCAGAATCCATACCGGGCATCCTTTCGTTTATGTGTTTCGGCAAGGGGCCCCCTCTTGGAGACTTCATCGTCTTCCTTGCCCCTGAACGGGTGAGCCAATCGGTTCCGATCCCATCCGATCCCATTGCAAAGCAAGAGGTATGCCATGCCCCGTTAAACGAGAGGGTTCCCTCACTGTGGGCGATCACATGCCTTGCCCTCGGCGGGCACCTATGCGGCGAAGGGTCTCATTGCCGGGGGGCTTGCGAAAAAAACGGAGGTACTGCACACGGATGTCTTTGGGACGTATAAGGATGCAGCGGGGTGGATCGTGGGAGAAAAATGGCGCCGACGACTGTTCAGAAGTTGAGCAGTTGTGGTGGAAATCAGCCACATCCACTATCAGCTTCATCGTTGGCCCTGGGACCCTGCTCTTTCTCGTGCAGTTTTTTGAGGCGATGCCGCAGGGTATTGCGGCTGATTCCCAGCATGCGCGCAGCCCTGACTTGGTTGTCTCCGCACAGCCTAAGTGCTGTGGCGATGATGGTTTCTTCCACCATTTCGATGATATCGGCATGGGCGCTTTCTTTGGAGTGCACCAGAATTTCCGAAACGACCCGTTGTAGCTGGTTCTTGAGGCCGTCCATGGATGCGTCCCGCTCGGATGGCGGCCGCGGCACGGCCTGGGGCGGCGATACATCGATATGCTCCATGGTGATGATATCACCGCTACACAACAGAATGGCCCGGCGGATGCAGTTTTCAAGTTCACGCACATTGCCCGGCCATGAATGGGAGCGCAATCGGTCGAGCACCACTTGGGAAACATGCCGCATGGGCTTGGCGTATTCCATACTGAAACGCGTGACGAAGTAATCGACCAGTGCGGGGATGTCCTCAATCCGCTCCCGCAACGGCGGCAGCTCGATGGCGATGACCCTCAACCGCCAGTAGAGGTCCTGCCGGAAGCGTCCCTCTCGAACCTCTTGGGCGAGGTCCTTGTTGGTCGCCGCGATCATGCGTACATTCGCCCTCAGGCTCTGGGTGCCCCCCAGACGCTCGAACTCGCCTTCCTGCAACAGGCGCAGCAGCTTGGCCTGCAAGGCCGGGGTCATGTCTCCGATCTCATCCAGGAAGCAGGTGCCGCCCTCGCAACGCTCGATCTTGCCGATGTGGGTGCGCTCGGCGCCTGTGAAAGCGCCGCGCTCATGGCCGAACAGCTCACTTTCGAAAAGGTTCTCCGGAATGGCCGCACAATTGATTGCAATAAACGGCTTGTCCTTGCGGCGGCTGTGATGGTAGATGGCCCTCGCCACCAACTCCTTGCCCGTTCCAGTCTCGCCGCCGATGAGCACGGGTACATCCTTTTCCGCGATCTGGCCGATCAATTTGTACACATCCTGCATGCGCTTGCTTTGGCCGATGATCTTCAAGCCGCCCTTGTGCGCTCGATCCGCCTTCTGTGGCTGCTTATCCGGCAGGCTGACGGTTTCTTTCATCAGCCGATTGAGCGATAGGGCTTCACTGACGATGCGGCTCAATTCCTGCCGTTCAAAAGGTTTGACCAGATAATCGTAGGCTCCGCGCTTCATGGCCTCGATGGCCGTATCCGTGCTGGCATAGGCCGTCATCAGGATAACGGGTGTCTTGACTTGCGACTCCTTGATTTTTCTTAGCGCTTCCAGCCCGTTCATTCCGGGCATCTTGTAATCGAGCATGATCAGGTCGAAGCGCTGTCCGGCAATGGCATCCAGGGCCGCCTGGCCGCTGGCGCAGGCCGTCACGCCGTACCCTTTGCGTCTGAAGAAGCGACCCAGGAAGTGATTGAGACTCTCATCGTCATCGATCAGCAATATCCTCTCCATGGGCGTCAATCTCCCGGTGCCGCGATGGGAAGAAAAACCGAAAAGACGGTCCCCTCATTGGGATGACTTCGGACACGCACATCGCCTCCATGGCGTCTGATGGTGCTGAGCACCAGCGGTAGTCCGAGACCTGTGCCCGATGATTTGGTCGTAAAGAACGGATCGAAGATGTGATCAATATGATCTTCGGCGATGCCGGGACCGCTGTCGCGGACATCTATGCGGATCCAGTCGTTACCCTGTTCGTTGCCGTCCGGATTGTCGAGGCTCGCCGTCACGGTGATTTTTCCCGGGCCGCCGATGGCCTCCACCGAATTGATCAAGAGATTGATCAAAGCCTCTTCGAGGAACTTCTTGTCGCCCACGATGTCCGGCAAGCCTTCATCTATGTCGAGTCCCACGAGGCAGTCCTGTTTGACGGCCATGGGGCGGATCATGAAAACCACGTCTTCAACCAGTTGCCCGATGGGCATATTCGAGAGGCTGAGCTCCTGCGGCCTGGTGAAATCCAGAAAGCGGTTGATTGCGGCCTCAATCCGTTTGACTTGTCCCATGGCGATGGTGAAGTCCTCTTCATAGTCAGGCGAAATCTTGATGTCACTTTCCACCGACTCCAGAAAGAGCTTCAAGGAGGTGAGCGGCGTCCTGATCTCATGGGCCACTGCGGCGCCCAACCGACCGATGGCAGCGAATTTCTCGGACCTCTCTGCAATCAGCTTGATCTGTTTGATCGTCAGATCCGTCTCCCTGAGAGCTGCTTCCTTTAGAGTGATATCGTTTTCGAGGGTTTTTTGCCGTTCTCGTACCTTGACGGCCAGGTTGCCGAAAGCCCGGTAAAGCATCCCGATCTCGTCGTGCCGATCGGTTTTTGGTATGCCATGATCGAAACGGGAATCGGCCAGGGTGTCCGCGGACTTGCTCAGGGCGCGAATGGGACGAACCACATGGTAGGAGATGACGCAAGTGATTACCAAGGTGCTGCTAAGGCATAACAGGACGGTGAAAAAAATGTAACGTTTCAGTGAATCGACGCTTTCAAACGCTTCATCGCGGTCCTGCTCCACCACTATGTGCCACTGGGTGCCGCTGACTTTGTGGAAGGTGCCGAGCACCTCGATTCCGCGGTAATCGAGATAGATCTTCTTGTGTTCCCCCGCACCGAAGATGTTCCTGAAACTCTCCGATTGCGAAATGTTTTCCTTGAAAATACGGACCGGCTCCTTGTGGGCCAGGAAGGTGCCGCTCTTATCCACCAGGTAACACTCGCCCGTCTCGCCCAGGGAAACATCGAGGATGGAATAAAGGATTTTGTGCGTGCCCACCGTACCGTAGACGCGCCCGCGCAACTGTCCTTGGTCGACAATGGCAGCGGCGATGTGGAAGGTGGATTCTTTCTCAAGGTCCGAGTGAATGATATCGGACAAGACCAATTCCCCTTCGAGCGTGTCGTTGCCGCCCAGTGCGATCACATCGATGGACCGGGCCCCGTCGGTGCCGTATACAGGGTGATTGTCCGGGGTCATCACCGTGATGTCCTTATAAACATCGTGGTGCTTTTGAAACAGGTCCAGATAAGGGGAGATCTGCTTCGGGTCCATGGTCTTGAGAATCGATGTTCCGGCCATGACCCGAAGGTCCGCCTTGCGCTCACCCAGCCAACGGTCGAGGATGGCGGCCTTGTCCGCGGCCACGTTTTCGAGCTGGCGCATCACCAGATCAAAAATCAGTTGTTCGGTTATGCTGATCGAAAAAGCACCGATTACAGCCAGCGGTACAAAGGAAAGAACCAGGAAAAGCAATACGAGCTTGGCTTGTAGGGTGAACAGGGGGCTCTCAGGTTTCAACATGGCGTTTTGTGTTTTGTGTTTATTTCAGGTAACAAACCATCTTGGAGTCCACGACACTCGACTGTATTACCAATCCGCCCTGGCCCAAATCGAAAACCTTGACCACGTGGGCCAGTTTTTTATCGGAGGGGGTGAAGGTCTCGAGGGCATTGGGCAAGTCCCCCATCCAGCCCACATTGAATACAACCCCCGGATTTTCACGGTAGACAGCTATGTAGAAAATGCCGTTTTCCGTCAAATCGTGGAAAAAGTGCGTACCGAAGGACAGATCGGGGATCAAGCTTCCGTGCTCATAACTTATTTCGGCGATGGCGCTGATATGGTTGATCTCCGAAAAGGTCACGGGGACCCCCATGACCGGCGTGTGGGTTCCCCAGCGTCCCGGTCCCAACAAGAGGGTGGGGCGGTCCCCGCGATCGACGACCCGGCGGTTGAGCTTGCCGATCAGGCGTGCCACCGCGTATTTTTCGTTGAGGGAAAGCTCGGTGTACCCCTGCGGGTCCACCCAGATGACGCAGTTGATCGGCAAGTAGACGTTGCCACCCATGAAATAGCCTTCGGTCTGGATAAAGACCTTTTCCGGTGCGATCTGCTCAGGCAGGGCGGCTCCTCCGGCAGGGCCGACGGTTTGGAACGGACGGCATTGCAGGAGGTTTATCTGGATTTCACGGGTTTGATTGAAATTGACGGTGAACTCGATGTCCACAGGGGCGCTGTAAGCCGATTGAAGCGTTTTGAGCATGTTGCGCATCACCGGGATGAAACGGGTCGTCGTCAAGAAGGGATCGAAGGTTAAAATCCATTCATCCCGGAAGGGTGGCCCGCCGGGGAGCCGTTGTTTGACCGTTTGGGTATCCCTGACACCGATCAGGGCCAGGTTCAGATCGGACACCGTCTCGGTCAGTTCCCGCAAGGGTATGGTTTCCAAGGTGTTGGCCTCCAGGTTGAGATGATCCACGTAACCCTGGGAGTATTTCTTGATATCCTTCCTCCCAACCAGGGGCCTTACAAGGGGTTCGTCCAGGGCCACGATGCGGGGGTAATCGTTTTCGACCCGGTTGACCGCCCTGGTCCCAAGCCCCATGACGAGCCGCAACATACCCGCATGGGGGTCCATGCCCTTCTTCCAGACATACGGGTTGTGTGAAAGCCCCACGCCGGCCATTTCCGGGAAAAAATAGCTCTTGTAATAAGCCCCCGATACCCTTTGCACCAGCAAGGCCATTTGCTCGTCCGTTTGGTCGAGCCCGCGCTGGAGACGATAGGCCAGCGCATCCTTGTTCATCGTGCTGGCGAAGATCCGTTTGACCGCCTCCTCGAAATTTTCGTAGCGCTGTTCGGGGGTGCCTTGATTCACGCAAAAAAAACTTTCGTATTTTCCTGCAAAAGCGCTCCCAAAAGCATCCTCCAGGAGACTGCTGGAGCGCACGATGATCGGTGACTGGCCGAAGTATTCGAGCATGAGCTGAAAGCGCTCACGGATGTTTTCCGGAAAGACGCCTTTGAGGATCTGTTCCTTCAACTCGAGTGCCTTGTCGAAATAGCCCTCCCGGGTCTTGTGTTCCATGAAAAGCTTCCACCAGCCGTTTTGAACGATATAGGAGTAGAAAACGTCCGAGCCGATATAGAAGGAATCGTGGTGCTCGAGAATCTCGGACCACACGAGCGGGTCGTCCTGGAACAGGATCTTTCTTGAAAGAAGCATCCCGAGGGACTTGCCACCGATGAAACCCGTACCGATCAAGCGCTCCTTGATTTGGAGAAGATCTTGCAGGGAAAAATAGTTGCGAATCATGGTGAGCATTCGCTTGCCCCTGCTCAACAGGAGCCTGCTGAGCTGCTCCACCATGTCTTGTTTCTCATCGGGCGTGGCATCGGATTCAAGCAGGTTCTTGGCTTGCAGGAAGAGACGGTCCCAAAAATCCAGATGGCGATGAGCATCGATAGCGTTGCTGCGGGACAGGTGGGAAAAGAGCTGGGTGGCCTCGACGCTGTTGATCACCGGTACCAGTTCGCCCTTGCGCCTGATGTGAGGGAAAAACATGGTTGGTGAGTAGCGGTCCTGGATCTTGATCGGATGCACGCAGAGTTGTCGTTTGTAGCTGTAGACATCGATCAGCACCTGCGTCGTCTCGCGGATGCGCGCAATGGCTTTGTAGGAATGGCGGTTGCGCAAGATGGCGAAGTAGGCTATGGTGTTGAGTTCGAAAAGATAAGGGCAAGTGATGAAAAAGAAATTTACAATCATCAAGTCGGTGGCCCATACGTGCAGCAAATCGGAAAGCGAGTCGAAAACATAAAAAATGTCCTTCCCTTCTTTGGTGATAATACCATGGACCTCTGCAGAGAAAGACTCGAAACCATTTTCCACATTCAACTGGTAGATTTTGACATGGGGACGCGCTTCCATTAGGGCTATGTGGCGCGCAAAGCGCATATACACCACCCGCTGATCGCTCGAGAGTGCCTTGCCGACGAACATGGAGACCAGCTTTTGGTACTCCTCGATGCCGTCCACCTGCCAGACAACATTGTCGCCCATCCGTAAGTGGTCGATTATGGTGTCGAGACTGTCCCATCCGGTGCTCACATGGGAGTAAAGTGCCATAGGAATAAGTCCTTTCCGTCAACTTGACCCCCATGGGGTCGGGCCGTTGTGCCGCACGAAGCGGCTCACACCACAAGCCCCTGCTCCTGCAACCCCCGGGCCACATCCTCCAGGCCGAGCTCCTCCAGCTTCGATCCCTTCTGCAAGCCCGTGCGCACATCCCACCCGCGGATCGCGTAGAACTCGTCTTTCATCTTTTCAAACGCGTCCCTGTCCAGGACCATCCCTTTCCGGGAAAATGCCTGCCCATCCTTGCCGGGAACCAGACACTCGGGGTTGTTGAATTCACTTTTCAGCGGCACCTCGAAATTGAAGGGTGCCGGAACGTCGTCTCGCCTTCCCTTGCGGCCTTCCCTTGCCAGGATAGCACGCTGTAAGTTGAACACCCGTTCCCCCACGGTATACAAAGCCTCTTCGTCCACGTCCTTGCCGGTTATGGCAGCGCACAACCTGCTTTCCAGGCTCGGGTCCCCCACGTGGTCCCGGGTATGGGGGCTGTGCAGGATCGGCCACGCGAAGTCACAAAGCACCAGGCATTCCTTGGCGTATTGGCGATCCTGGATTTTCGCCGCACACAGGGCCTTTCCTTCGTAAGTGGAAAAATCCGCGGCAACGGCTCCTCCCCAAAACCTCTCGGCGATGGCCCGGAGCACCTCCGACGTCATGTAGTTGTCGATGGCCGTTATGTTGTTGTGCGCGCCGCGAACCATGGTCTCCTTGAACCCCATGGCCCGTGCCGCCCAGCTCAGCAAGGGCACGCCCACCTCGTGGAGCTGTTGGATCGGCATCCGGGGCTCCAGGGCGTACAAAAGGCCGGTGGTGATGTGCATCCTGGGTCCGTACGGGGCGTCTTCTCCCGTGGGGATCATGTAGTCGGTGATCAGTTTCACCGCGTCCGGTCCCAGGTCCTGCGCCGCCTGGAGGGTCCCCTCGGCCAGGGCGGCTCCGAACCCCTCGCGGTAGGCGATGGCGTGCAGCAAGGCTTCGATGAACTCGAGACTGCCGAGCCTGGAAAGGGGGATGCCGGCCGTTTCTTCGCTCAGAACCCCGGCCTTGGCGCACCGGCTCAGCCACATGATCATGGTTTCCATGGCCCGGGTGTCAATGCCGTAATCGTCGCACATCTTGGTCGCCCGGAAGGGTACCTCGGTGACTTTCCCGTAATGCCGCTGGGCCCGGACCTCGTAGAAACCGGCGGCCTGGCAGATGTATTTCCCCTTCCTTCCGTTTTCATCCTCGTAAGTGGAACGTATGCATCCGTTGATGCAGCCGAAGCATGGGTCCAGCTTGATGCGTGCCTGGTCGAGCTGGGTCACCCAGATGCCGGGGTCCGGTTTCAATTCCCTGACGGTCTTTCTGAGCCGCCCAACCTCCTCCTGGTCCGCCACAGGGACCTTTCCATTGCCTCTCACGGCGATGGCCTTCAGATTCTTGGAGCCCATCACCGCACCCATCCCGTTGGACCCGCTCGAGTCCGCATCCGCCAGAAGGACCGCGTAGCGCACCCGGTTTTCACCGGCCGGCCCCACGGCAACGACCCGGAAAGCGCCTCCGAGTTCCGCCTTGAGCTTTTCGCGCGTCCCGATGGCCCCCATCGCCTTGAGCTCCGGTGTTCTGCGCAGCTCCACCTTGTCGTTGTCTATGAGCAGGGTCACCAGCTCGTCGGCCATGCCGTGAACCACCAGCCCATCGTAGCCTGCGAACTTGAGTTGGGACCCCCAGGCCCCGCCGAGGTTGGAGTAGGTGAACAGGTTGAGAAGGGGGGACTTGCCCGAGACCTGCCACCGGGAGCCCGCAAACCCGGGAACCCCGCAGACGGGCCCCGTGGTCATCACCAGCCTGTTTTCCGGGGCGAGCGCGTCGGTTCGGGCGGGCACCTCGTCCCAGTGAATCCCCGCTGCGATTCCCCTTCCGCCCAGGAAGCGCTCCGCGTACCCTTCCGTGGGCTCGGTGTCTATACTCCCGGAAGACAAATCCACCCTGAGAATACGACCGGCATAACCGGGCATTCTTGCCATGGTTCAGACCTCCTCATTTTCCCTGAGTTTGGGTGAGGTCGGAATGATCCGACCGTTTCCGTGGGCTGGGGGTTGCCCACCGTGAGGCCGGCCGAAAAGGGGCCGCCCGGGCGCAACGATGAGCGGGGCCGCCGACCCTATTTGGGCACGGGCTCCAGATACACCTTCATGAGGATCTTGCCCCATCCCCCCTTGTCGAGCCCGATGTCCGTACACTGAATGATGTTGCTCCTCTCGAAGTGGGGATCCGATTGGGAGAGGAGGCGGTCATAAATCATGGGAATGAGCGAATTGATGGGCGCCAGGGCCCCCAGACACATCCGGCGCGGGCACTGCTCTGCAACGATCTGCCCTCCCGGGGTGAGGATGAACTTGTCGCCCACCCGGTGTTGGGCATGGCACCCATGGGATTCGATCACCTCGGCCACCAACCTCATCTTGACGAACTCGGGGGTCTCCGTCACCATCTTCATCTTCTTGGGGTCTGACTTGAAGATTTCCATCTCCTGGTCGGTGTACCCCATGTGCTTCTGCAATCGCTTCAGGATCTGTTCCGCTTCCATGTGCTTTCTCCTTTAGGGCAGGCTCTAAGGCCCATCGACCGGGGCGAGCTCAAGTTTTTCACCGAAAATGGATCCTTCTCTTCCGTCGATGCTGATCCAGTCCGCGGAGCCCAACCTGTGACCGGCCAGCCAGCAGACCCTCTCCCTTTCCCGGCAGATCAGGTCCGCGCATCCCACCACGCAGGTCTTGCCCAAACGGTGCGCCACGACCGCAGCGTGAGACGTGGCGCCTCCCCGCCCGGTCAGCAGGCCGTCGGCTTCGTTGATCTCCTGGATGTCGTCCGGGACCGTATCGCCACGCACGAGTATTAAAGGAACCCCAGGATCGCTTTGTCTCAGGTCCTGCATCTCCTCCAGGGTGAAGACGGCCTTGCCGCTCATGGCCCCACCGCTCACCCCTATGCCGTGCCCAAGGGGCCGTATGCTTTCCGGACGGATGAAGGAAGGCACCCGTTCACGGGCGCGCATGACCATGTCCCGCGCCTGGAGCACGTAGAGGGACCCTTCGTCCGGCCCCTCGAAGGTGAACTCCATTTCCTGGGGGCCCCAGCCCTTGTCGTAGACCACATCCTTGGCCCAGTCCCTCAACAAGCGGTATATCCGGGGAAAGCGGGCTTCCAGACTCCCCTGGGCTTCCCGGTTTTCGGTCTGGGCCTGTATCCGGGAAATGGGGAGCGTTTCCACCAGGCCCGCCACCACGTCTTCCCCCTGGTTGCCCACGGTGTAGTCGCCCCAGAGCCGGAGCATGTCGCCCGGCCATCTGGGGTCGTGGGTGAAGAAGACCCCGGCCCCCGAATCGTGGCCGATGTTTCCAAAGACCATGGACTGGACGGTGACCGCGGTGCCCCAGTCGTCCGAGATGCCCATGATTTTTCTGTAGGCGTGTGCCTTGTCGGAATACCAGGACCTCCAAACCCGTCGTATGGTCAGGTGAAACTGTTCCAGGGGAGACTCCTCGAGCCTCACCCCGTTTGCCAGGAGCATTTCCTTGTACATCAAGGCAAGCTCTTTCATGCGGGCCCCGCTCAAGTCGTGTTTCTTGCGCGCGCCGAACCGCCTCTTGAAGTCGTCGATGAGCCGGTCGAAATCGTCCCTTTTCAAGCCGTACGACATGCCGTAGGTCTGGAGGAATCGCCGGTAGTTGTCCCAGACGAACCAGTCCTTTCCCGTGCGTGCGGCCACAGCCTCGGCAATGGTCTCGCTGATCCCCACGTTCAGGAAGGTGTCCATCATGCCGGGCTGCGAGATGGAGGAGCCGCTGCGAACCGACAACAGCAAGGGGTTGTGGGGATTGCCGAACTGCCTGCCCGTCTGCTCCTCGAGCCTGGCGATTTCCACGGCCACCTTCTCCTTGAAGTCCCTGAAGGCGGGCTTGTAGTCCCCGAAAACCTCGCTGCACCGGAAGACCTCCGTGGTGATGATGAAACCGGGGGGCACGGGAATTCCCATGTCCTGGAGGCGGATCAGATTGAGGCCTTTGTTGCCCACCAGGATGATGTCCCTGCATTCGGTGCCTTCCTTTTCCATGCGCACCAAGGCCCTTTGGGGATCGTAGTTGAGCAGCAGGTGCAAGCGCCGGCTCGGGAGCCGGTCCGCCTGCTGGTACAGGGTGTTGAGAATGCGGCTCAGATACGTGTCGAGCTGTTGCAGTCCGAGGGAGGCGGAGATCCTGTCTCGGAAAAAAACCTCAAACACCCTGTGGAAAAGCCGCTCTCCATCCAGACGGCCCACGGCGGGCAGGTATTTGGGCAGGTAGTCCCTGGCACGGATGCGGGGCAAAATGCTTGTGAGGTTCTCCTCGTGAATGTTGTGGAAGTAGTCGTTGACCACGTTGCGCACGGCGATGGCAAGGCCTTTGAAGATGTCGATGTACTGGGTGAAGGTGAACCCCCTTCTCGTGAGGGCCCTGCCCAGAAGATCGAGATAGCCCTGCATCTCGAGTGAAGCGATGCCGTCGATTTGCAGCGCCCTTTCGAACAGGCAAAGGTGTTGGTGGATCCGGATGAAAGTGGCCCTCGTGATCAGCTTGAGGTCCGTTTCCGCCACCAGTTTTTCGAATAGGACGTTGACAAGGGCCTCGATGCGAAAGGTAAGGCCCAGGGCGTCGAATTTCTTCTCGTGATAACTGCCGTACATGGAAGGGATGTCAACCGTGAAATGCCGTTTGCGGTAAATGTTCTCCTTGATCTCCCACGTCCGGCTCGAAAGGATGAGGCATTTGAGCGTTTCAAGATAATCGAGAAGCCGGGGGAGTTTTTCGTGCTCCGGTGCCGCCAGGGCTGCCTTGAGCAGATCCACCTTGGGAAACGCATCGGCCTGGAATTGGCCCAGATAGGACTCCAGCCACGTGGATCGGGTATGGTACTTGTCGTAGAGCAGCCTGTAAAACGTGACCGCAAGGGCCACGCGACGCCGGTCCGTTTCCGTGGCCTCCCTGCAGCCTGTCAGGGTCTGTGTGACCTGCCTCTCGGACAGGTCCAGGAGCCCTTGCACGTGTTGCGTGCCATGGGCACCCATCAGATGGGTGAGGGCGTCATGGACACCGTCCACATACGGGCCTTGCTCCCTGACATCTTCATGGATGTGGGTAGGAAGGAACGGTTCGAGAAACGACTTGTCCTTTTCTTTCCAGAACCGCAGTGTGGCCTCCATGAAGTGGACGGTGAGATTGCTGCTCTCCACATGACTCTGCTTGCGCAGAAAGTGCAACAGAAGGTCCTTGCGGGCCGTGATTTCGTCCAATTCCGTAGAGACGTCCCGCAGACGCCCCTCGGCCCCTATTTCGTTGAAGTAGACCGGAAAGAGGCGTGTGAGCTGTTTGGCGAGATTGTAGACCGGCCCGATGTCGCTGTTGAGAAAACGGGTCACGTCTTTCGGGAAAAGCTCCGTGTCCTTTATGAAGACCCCGCTGACGGCCAAATGAATGATCAGGGAGGACAGGAGGCGTTTGGACCACTTGGGCTTGACCTCCGCGAGCTCCATCCACGTTCGGATGTTCTGAATGTGTACGCGGTTGGACACCACCTGCCAGTCGTTGCCCACACCCGTGATTCTTGGGGGCTCGAAACCCAGGGCCACAACGCGCTTGGTGAAAAAGTCCACCAGGTCGCTGTCGTTTGTCCTGTAAACGCCCCTTCCCAGGTTCAGAACAGCGTGCAGAGTGGTTCCGGCAAATCTTTCGAGACACCATGTGAGTATGGAAAAGGTCTTTTCGAGCAGTTCCTCTATTTCGGCGGTGTCTTTGTGGTCGATGCACCACGCCACGGTGTGATTGATTTCCCTCAGACTCTCCTCGTGAATGCTCCCGAGACTGCTGGTGCCCATGGTGTAAAAGAGAAAGAGCAGCTTCCATTTGGGGCCGGCGCCCTCCGGTCCCCCGGCCAGCAGCAGTTGGTGCGGCAACCGCCGGCACAGTTCGATGATCTCCTTGTGACCCGGCAAGGCGAGGAGGCGCCGGGACCGGGACCTTGCGTCGGCGTCCCGGCAGGCGGTGATCCGGGAAAGCTCCTGCCGGCAGCGACGCCACCGGTCGTGGGATACGGGCTCGAAGAGGTGGCCGGCACGCTGAAAACCTTCTGCCCCCCCTTCCTTCTCGAACCACAGGCCGGGATCATCTTCTTCGAGCCAGCAGGAGTAGGTGTGGTCGAGGCACCGCGACAACAGGCGATTGAGCGGCACCAGATCGTCTAGCCGGGTGACCTTTTCAGAAAATATACCGGCGATCCTCTGCACGGGGTAGTAGCTCTTGACGACAAAATCGAGCCGGTCCTCCGGCATGCCAGCCACCGCATCGAACAGCCGTTTCAGTACGGGGAGAAAACCCGTAAAATGCTCTTGAGAATGTTCCAGGATGCGTTCCGCAAAGAGAAGGAGGTTGTCGGCGGCGTCCACCCGGACAGGCTCGCTGCGGCCCGCTGCAAGGGCCTGGGTGAAGATGCTCAGGTAAAGATCCGCCACCTCGGGCCCTTTGGGATGGAGCCGGGTCAGGTGAAAGTAATTCAGAGCATACCCACGGGCCTCGCGCAGGATGAACTCCCAGTTCCTGTAAGGGTGACACAGCTCTTCCACGAAGGCGTCCACACCCGCCCGTAAACCGAAATACTTGGACATCACCTCCCCGAGCACCAGGTATTTCGGATCCACGGTCACCTTGACCCGGTGATCGGCCAGATTGATCTCCAACGCTTTCGATGCGGTGGTCATCCCTGCCTACCTGCAACAAACCTCGGAAGGGGCGCTGCTTGCTCCTTCGCCCTTGCGGGGCCTTGATCGTTGTTCCGGCCACATCCGACCAAATGCGCAATGGGGTCTTTTTGGTGGGCGGTGCCCACCCTACGAAAACGTCCATTCCGGCGCGGAGCCAAGCATGCGGGAACGGCGCCTCCCAATGTGATGCCCGCAGAAAACGAGACCGCCTGGCCGGAACGACGATCAAGGCCATGGGAGGCAACGCTCACCGTCCCGGCTCCTCCGCAATACCCGTGAATGAATCGGATTCAGCCTCTGAGAGACTGCTTGGCACCTGTTTTCTGAGAAACGAGAAAGGCTTTCGGGTTACCGGGCAGCCTATCTGCAACTCAATTCCCCCCCTTGAGGGGGGCCAAGGGGGGGTGTTTCCCAGGCTCCGACAACCCCTCACACCCCCCGTTGCCCCCCTCAAGGGGGGAATGTCAAGGCGGATCTTGGCCGAGGAATGAAATGAGGACCCAATACCTGGAAACGAATCCATTCACGGGTTGGGCTCCTCCGGGTTGCCCGACGCGATGAAAACGGTCTTCCTGTAATGTCGCAGTTCGTTGAGGGACTCCATGATGTCGCTGATGGCGGTGTGCACCTTCTTCTTCCTGTAAGGCGGCAGGTGGGGATACCAGCGCCTGACCAGCTCCTTTATGGAGCTCACGTCCACGTTGCGGTGGTGGAGGAATGCGTTTACCCGGGGCATGTACTTGACCAGGAAGCGACGATCCTGCCATATGGAATTGCCGCAAAGGGGGGAAACCCCTGGCCTGGAGTGTTGCGAGATGAAGGCAAGGGTTGCTTCTTCGGCGCTCAGGCAGTCGTAAGGCGATGTGCGGATACGGTCCACAAGACCCGATGCGGTGTGCTGGGAACGGCTCCACCCGTCCATGGCGGCAAGTACCTCCTCGCTGTGGTGGATCGCGATGATCGGCCCCTCGGCCACCACGGCGAGCTGGCCGTCGGTGATGATGGTGGCGATCTCGACGATCACCGATTCCTCGGGTTCCAAACCGGTCATTTCCAGATCCATCCAGATCAGGTTCTCTTCCACCTCCATCCCCTCCTCACCGTTTGTAGCCTCTTGTGAACCTTCCGGAAAAGAACACGTCTCCCCGTTCGGGTGGACCAGAAGGAGAAATACGAGAGAGGCGCACCGCTCGCGCGCCCTCGATCGTTTTGGCTCAGGACGCGGCCAAGAACGCCTTCTGCAAGGCGATGGAAACCCCCGTGGATTTCTTCCCTGCGATCGCATCCGGTGCGGTGGAACCATCTCGACGACGCGAACGCCTCCGGCACTTCAATCGACGACGACCACGGCCATGTTGACGGCGAGTTGGACGACCTTCTGAGAGACACTCCCGAACAGGAAGTCCTTGACACCGGAAACACCCCTCCTGCCGAGGACGACCGTGTCGTACCCACCCTGCTGCGCTTCCTTTAGGATGTCCCTGGCAATTCCTTTCTTCTTCTTGCGCACCCGCACGCCCACGTTTTTTGCCGAAAAACCGGCACCTACCAGCGTCTCCTTGGCCTGCTTCATGAACTGCTCCACATGCTCCTTCTTTGTGGCCTCCAGAGAGCAGAATGCCTGCGCGTTCTCCTTGAAAAGCGGGGTCAGGCTCGGACTGTCCATTTCGCAGGCCGAAGCGGGATCGGGCAGTATGCTGAGAATCGTCACCGCAGCGTCGTGGGGCATCGTCTGGCCCACATAGTGTACGGTCTTCATGGAGTTTTTCGATTCGTCCAGGGCCACCAGGATCTTGTTTGCCATGGTTCTGCTCCTTATTATACTCTCACCCCGTCCCTCTCCCAAAGGGCGAGGGGGGATCCGGCAAATGGCAATTTGTGACCGCGCTCAGCATACACGAGCCCTGAGACGGGTCAAAAAAAGGAAAGCATATGTACATCTTATGTGCAAACGACTAACAGCATACCGGGCTGCGTGTCAAGTGGAAGGAAAGGGGTCCCGACAGGGCATACGGATTCCCCCGCACCGAGTACGGCGTGCGTCAGCACTGGTTCTCCCATTCCAACATTGCAAAGCCCTTGCCCATTGTGCTATGGCGCCGGAAACATTTTCGGGGTCGAGCAAGGGGAAGAGGACGGGGGCGTATGGGGCAGGATGAGGCCGGGCACGACGCTGCGGGGCCGGAGACAGACCGAAGAACTCTGACGTTCACGAAGAACCATCTCGCCAAACAGCTCTTCGGAGAACACAACAACAACCTTGCAAGGGTGAGCGAGGCGGTCGGCGTTCACCTTCATGCAAGGGGAGGCCAGGTCATCGTTCAGGGCGAGGACGTTGCCGTGGGTGTTGCTTCGAACGTTCTCGAACAGATCTACGGGCTTCTCGAGGAGGGCTACCCGGTTTTCCCCGATGATGTGGATTATGCCGTGCGCATCCTCTCGGGCGACCATCGCGCACAGCTCAGGGACATCTTCCTCGACACGGTCTATATTTCTTCCAAGAATCGCCCCATCACGCCGAAAAGCAGGGCCCAGAAGGAATACATAGAGGCCATCCGTCGCTACGATATCGTCTTCGGCATAGGGCCTGCAGGCACGGGCAAGACCTATCTGGCGATGGCCATGGCCGTTTCCGCCTTGACAAAAGGCATCGTGAACCGCATCGTCTTGACGCGTCCCGCCGTGGAGGCGGGAGAGGCTCTGGGGTTTCTCCCCGGTGACCTGGCGGAAAAGGTGAACCCTTACCTGCGGCCCCTTTACGACGCACTGCACGACATGATTTCCTTTGAAAAAGCCGGAGCCTGGATGCAGCGAGGGACCATAGAGGTAGCCCCTTTGGCCTTCATGCGCGGACGTACCCTCAACAACGCTTTCGTGATCCTCGACGAAGCGCAGAACACGACCTCCGAACAAATGAAAATGTTCTTGACACGCATCGGGTTCAATTCCAAGGCGGTCATCACCGGGGATATCACGCAGATCGACCTGCCCAGTGCCAAGGCATCGGGTCTTGTGGAGGTCAAGGAACTGCTCCAGGGAATCGAGGGGATCCGGTTCGTCATGTTCAGCAAGGAAGATGTGGCAAGGCACAGGCTGGTCCGGGACATCATCAGGGCTTACGAGGAAAAAGAGGCCAGGGAGCAACTGAAGGCCGATTCCAGGAAGTGAACGGGAAAAGGAAATCCTGAACCGCTGCGGTTCAGGCGCCATCTATACGAGGAACCATGGCACAGGAGAAGAAGACCAACAACAAGACAAGGGTGCGGCTGCTGCCCACGGACGAACGGGCCAGGTGGTGGTTGCTGGTGGGGACTTCGCTGCTCATCACCGTGTTCCTTTATCCGAACCTCATGGTCACCAAGGGTTCTTACAACGTGGGAGATGTGGCGGAAAAGAACATCAAGACCCCGAGGGAGTTTTTCGTGGAAGACACCGAGGCCACCGAGGAGAACCGGAAGGCTGCGGTGGAGACGGTGCGGACCGTCTACGATTTCAACGAAGCCCTCGCCGTGAGAACCACCGAAAGGGTTTCCAGGGCCTTTGAGGCACTACAAGGTATCCTCCGGGAAGGTCAGAAATCCAAATCCCCCCTCTCCCAGGGTTCTGATTCCCGGGCCGAGGAGAGCGCGAGCAAGACCGTCGAGGGCGCCTCCGGGTCGGCGCAGGCAAGCCTCCACGATGCTGTCTGGAACCACAAGAAGCGGTTTGAGGGGGATCTGGGAATCGAGGTGAGCAAGGGAGCATACCTCATATTGGAAAAGGAGGGCTTCGACCCGGCCATTGCGCGATTGATCAATGAACTGCTCCTCAAGATCTTCCAAAACGGCGTGGTGGCCAACAAGGACATGCTGCTGGAGGAGGCGGGCAAGGGGGTCGTTCTCAGGGGCATCGAATCGGAATCGGAAAACGTGATCCATGATCTCAAACGCTTTTACAGCCTCGGCCAGGCCGAGGCCATGGTTCGCGTTCTAGGCGACGAACCCCTGAGACCGTTCAACCATGCGCTGCGCAATCTCATCGTTGATTTCGTGCAGAGGCTCATCAAACCCAATATCACGCTGAACATAAGTGAAACGGAAAACCGTAAGAAGGCGGCGGCCGCAAGTATCAAGCCCGTTCTTTTCAGGATCAAGAAAGGGGAAATGCTCCTGCGCGAGGGGGAAAGGATAACCCCTCTGCACGTGCTCAAGCTGCGAGCCCTGCAATCGCACGTCAAACGGGAGCACACTGTGTCGAAAAGCGCCGGCATCGGCCTTCTGATCTTTCTGTTTCTCCTGAGCTTCTATTTCCTGCATTTCAGGGACCCCCAGCGCAGTTCACAGGGACAGAACAAGGACCTTGTATTTCTCTGCCTCACCCTTGTGGCGGTTTTCGTGGTGGCGAAGGTGTCGGCGACACTGTCGGCATCCCTGACTTCCGGCGGGCCCTATTCCCCGTCGTCTTCCTCCGTGTTTTTCGGCACACCCGTGGCCTTCGGGACCATGCTCGTGTGCCTTTTTCTCGGTTTTTCCATCGCGGTCCCCTTTGCCGCGGTCACGACCCTGTGTGTCGTCGTGCTCCTGGAGAATCCCTTCGAAGCCTGGCCCTATTTTCTCCTGAGCAGCGCCATGGGGGCATTCTGGATTCGAGACTGCCGGGAGCGCAAGGTTTTCATACGGGCCGGCATGAAGACGGGACTCCTGAACATGGGGCTTGTGACCATCATGTATCTTCACCGCGGGCTGTGGGGGGAGGGCAACTACGTCTGGGATGTGGGCCTGGCCTTTGCCGGAGGAATGGGGGCCGGGGTCCTCACCGCGGGAATCGCTCCGCTCGTGGAGATTGCTTTTGACTACACCACCGACATCAAACTCCTGGAACTCGCGAACCTGGATCGCCCCTTGCTGCGCCGACTCATGATAGAAGCCCCCGGAACCTATCACCACTCGGTGATCGTGGGCAGTATGGTGGAGGCGGCTGCGGCCCAGATAAACGCCAACCCCCTCCTTGCCAGGGTGTGCGCCTACTACCACGACATAGGAAAAGTGAGAAAACCGCTCTACTTCATAGAGAACCAGATGGGGGGCAAGAACCTCCATGACAAGCTCGCTCCGTCCATGTCGAGTCTCATTCTCATCGCACATGTGCGAGAGGGTGTGGAAATGGCCAAGGAGCACGGGCTCGGCAGGGACATTGTGGAGACCATACGACAACACCACGGTACGAGCCTCATTTCCTACTTTTATGAAAAGGCCAGGGTCCTGAAGGGAGAAGACTCGGTGAGGATGGATGACTTCAGGTATCCGGGCCCCAAGCCCCAAACCAAGGAGGCCGGGCTGGTGATGTTGGCCGATGTGGTGGAGGCCGCGTCCCGCAGCCTCGACAATCCCACCCCCTCCAAGATTCAGGGCCTGGTTCAACGGCTTATCAACAAGGTTTTCTCGGAGGGACAACTGGACGAGTGCGAGCTCACTTTGAAGGACCTGCATCAGATCGCGCGCAGTTTCAACAAGATACTCAGCGGTATCCATCATCACAGGATCGAATACCTCGAGCGCGCCGCCAGAACGGAAGGGAAGGGGAAAAAGTCCGGTGCCGGTATTGATAGACAACCCACAAAAGAGCCACAGGGTCGACCTGAAGAAGTTCAAAAGAACGGCACAAACGGTCTTAGACGCCTTGGGATGTCCTGAAGCGGAGCTGTCCATCCTGCTGGTGGACGATTCCCGCATGGCGACCCTGAATCGTGAGTACCGCCGGAAGGAGGGACCCACCAACGTACTGTCCTTTCCCATGCGTGAGGGACTCCATCCCCACGTGCACCCCGAGGTGCTGGGCGATGTGGTTCTGTCCACCGATACGGCTCATCGGGAGGCGGTGGAGTCGGGGTCCGATCTGGAAACGCGGCTTCTTGAGCTGTTGATCCACGGTGTGCTGCACCTTCTGGGGTATGACCACGAGAAAGGAGCAGGTGAGCAGCGGCGGATGGAGGAAAAGGCCGAGGAGTTGCTGTCTCTCCTGAGCGGGCCCGGCCGGGGAAAGAACACGGCCGCTGGGGCAAACCGCGGCACCGAACCGTGAGAGCGCGCTCGGGAGAGCATGTCCTGAAAAGAGACTTCCGTGCTTGGTTGGGATGTGGTCGCAACGGCATTGATCATCGTTCAGGCCACATCCGGCCACTGGTGGAATGCCGTGGTTTTGGTGGGCGATGCCCACCCTGTCGAGACTCGCCGAAGACAGGACGGACCTGGCGGCCGAAGTTGTGATCAAGCCCGGTGTGAGGTGCCCCCAGGGGTTTGGAGGGAGTTTTTTTTCTATGGCTGAGTTGGCGGTGAATGTGGATCATGTGGCCACTGTGAGACAGGCGCGAGGCGTCACATACCCGGACCCCGTGGCCGCGGCGGTCATTGTGGAACTGGCGGGAGCCGCCGGTGTCGTGGTGCATCTGCGGGGAGACAGGCGCCATATCCAGGATCGGGACTTGGAGCTGATACGAAAGATCGTTCAGTCCCGCATGATCCTTGAGATGGCTCCCACCGAGGAAATGATGGGGATCGCCCTTGGCATTCTCCCCCACCAGGTGACCCTTGTCCCCGAAAGGCCTGACGAAGTCACCACGGAGGGCGGCCTGGACCTTCTCCGGAGTCGCGAATCGGTCGCTGCGGCATTGCATGCTCTGAGCGCCCGCAAAATTCATACGAGCATCTTCGTCGATCCGGATCCCCGCCAGATCAGGATGGCCAAAACAGTCGGCGCCGAAGTGGTGGAAATCCATACCGGGGCCTTCTGCGAGGCGAAGGCACAGGAGGCAAGGTCCGCATCTTTGGCGAGGATCGTGGAGGCGGCCAGACTGGCGCACGATTTGGGGCTTGTCGTGCATGCCGGCCACGGTATCGATTACACCACCGTCAAGGCGTTCAAGGCAGTGGCCGAGATAAGCGAATTCAGCATCGGTCACAGCATCGTTGCGCGGGCTATCTTCGTGGGGCTGGACAGGGCCGTGCGTGAAATGATCGCCCTTGTCAAGGACCTATAGAGGGGGGCGGCGCGCACGCTATGGGAGCCGCCAGTGGGCCCACAGAACGAAACCGTGGAGTTCCGTGCTGCGTCACCCCAGGAAACGCAGCGCCTGGGGGAAGGCTTGGGTCGCAGATTGGAAAGGGGGGCGGTGGTTGCCCTTTGCGGAGAACTGGGTGCCGGGAAGACCGTTTTTGCCGCGGGTGTGGCAAGAGGACTCGGTGTGCCCCATGAAATCCCTATCACAAGCCCCACTTACACCCTTGTAAACGAATACCCGGCCCGGGTCCGGTTGTACCACGTGGATCTTTTCAGGCTGGAGGGGGCTTCGGATCTGGAGGATTTGGGATTTGACGAGATCCTGGACGGTGGGGGTGTGGTCCTGGTGGAATGGGCGGACCGTATGGACCAAGCCGTATTGGGCCCCGACCTGTCCGTCCACCTGACCCTGGTGGGCGAAACCCGCAGGAAGATCTCGGTGTGCGGACATGGGCGGCCCTTTGTGGAACTGGTAAAAAGCTTACAGCAATGGGTTTCAGACGGCAGGCAGATGTGAATGGGGAGCGTCTTCGCGGCAACGGTTGGAGACCCGCCAGCGGGTGGGCAGGAGGTGACCCTGTTCGGGGGGCCGTTGCGTCCTGCCGACCAGCTTGCAGACAAGGAGAGCATATGGGTGTGATGGTTCAGAAGTACGGAGGGACGTCCGTCGCCAATCTCGAACGGATTCGTCATGTGGCCGAACGGGTCGCCGCAGCCTATGATGCTGGCAATGAGCTGGTGGTGGTTCTTTCCGCCATGTCTGGGGTGACGGACCACCTGATCCAGATGGCCTCCCAGATAACCGAGACCCCCGACAGGAGAGAGCTCGACGTCCTGCTGGCCACAGGAGAGCAGACTACGGTGTCCCTTCTGGCGATCACCCTCGGTGCCATGGGGTACCGTGCCCGGTCCCTGCTGGGATTCCAATCCGAAATCCTTACGGACAACATTCACGGCAGCGCCAGGATTCACAGCATTGGTGCGCGCAGAATCAGGGACCTGCTCGACGACAGGCAGATCGTTGTGGTGGCCGGTTTTCAGGGTTGGGACGACAAGGGCAATATCACCACCCTGGGCAGGGGGGGGTCCGATACGTCGGCGGTGGCCATCGCAGCGGCTCTCAAGGCCCATGTCTGCGAAATCTACACCGATGTGGACGGGGTCTACACCGCGGACCCCAATGTGTGCGATCGGGCGAGGAAACTCAAGTCCATATCTTACGACGAAATGATGGAGATGGCGAGCCTGGGGGCGAAAGTCCTGCAGATACGCTCCGTGGAGTTCGCCAAGAAATACAGTGTGCCCGTGCACGTTCGGTCATCGTTCAGTGAGGAGGAAGGGACCATGGTAGTCAATGAAGAGGAAGGAATGGAGCGGCTGGTGGTTTCCGGAGTGACCCTCGCCAAGACCGACGCACGGATCACGATCACCAAGGTCCCGGACCGACCGGGCATAGCCTACCAGGTTTTTGGCCCCATTGCGGAGGCCGGGATTTCGGTGGACATGATCATTCAGAACACGCGTGCGGGGGGAATGACCGACATCACCTTCACCGTGCCACGCCTCAACTTCAAGAGGGCCATGGAGATCGAAAAGCAGGTGGCCGAGCGGATAGGAGCCGAGGGCGTTTACGGTGACGAAAACATCGCGAAGGTATCGATCACAGGCGTGGGAATGAGAAGCCACCACGGCGTGGCGGCCAGGATGTTCCAGACCCTGGCGAACGAGAGCATCAACATCATGATGATAAGCACCTCGGAGATCCGTATCTCCTGCGTGGTGGAAGCCCGGTGCGGAGAACAGGCGGCCCGGGTGCTGCACACGGAGTTCGGGCTCGATGCGCAGTGAGGACGGGGATGGGCGGTTGCGGGGTGTGTTTCGGCTAAGGCGGTTCACCGGGCGGCAGATCGCTGTGGGCCTTGCGCTGGCCGTTCTTCTCTTTGCCTTAACCCTGTTGCGGCTGTTACCATGACAAGCAGCCCCGGGACCGCAGCGCCCCGTTGACCGCTTCGTTCATTTGCACCACGGCATGCCTGGCCGCCTCGGCAAATGCTTCCGGGCCGTGCTCGGTGCTGTCGAGGAAAGCGTAGTCCACACTCCTGGACGCGGCCACCAGGGCGCCGTGGCCGTCCTCATTGAAGCAGCTTACCACGTCCGCGGCCGTGCCTCCTTGGAACCCGTATCCGGGGACCAGGAAATAGCTCCTGGGCATCAGTTTTCGCAGCACTCTCGCCACCTGGGGGCTGTTGGCCGCCACCACCGCACCCACAGACGAGTACCCCGATGTCCCGATGGCCTCGGCCCCCCACCGGTCCACCAACTCCGCTATCACCTCGTGAAGCTTCCTCCTTTTCCGCCCTGTGCACACAACCAGGTCCTGCAGTTCCGGGGAAGACGGGTTGGAGGTCTTGACCAGGATGAACATCCCCTTGCCGTAGCGCTTGCTGTCCTCGAGAAACGGCTGGATCCCATCGGTTCCGAAGAAAGGGTTCACCGTCACGGCATCCACGTCGAAGCCGGCGAGCGCGGCAGGGCCCACCCGCGTTCTGCCCATATGTCCGCTGGAATAGGCAGCGGCCGTGGACCCTATGTCGCCTCTCTTGACATCGCCGATCACCGTGAGCCCCGCTCTTTTTGAATGGCGCACGGTCTCCTGGTAAGCCCGAATGCCCTGTACCCCGAAGCACTCGTAAAAGGCTATCTGGGGTTTAACGGCAGGTACGTAGGGATGTATCTTGTCGATGAGCTCCCGGTTGAAATCGAGTATGGATCGCGCGGCCGCTGCGCTTGTGGGTTTGCCCTTGGTCTTGAACTGCCCCGGCAGCTTGTCATAAACCGGATCGAGACCCACCACCACGTGGCTTCGCTTCTCATGGATCCCGGCAATCAACGTGTCTATGAAATGGCCCATCCCGTATTCCTCGGCTCATGATGAATACCCCTGTCGAGGGGCGTGATCCCGGGTTCGGGTGCTCTACAGTGGGCGAATGCCCCCCGCGTAAGGCCTTCGCTGCGCCGTTCGGGGTCCGTATCGGTGTGGGCATTGCGGCGACTTGTTGGTTTCCATTCTCTCGTTGGCCCCTTTCGACACCCCATGGCGCCGTGAAAGCAAATGCAGTTCGGGTCTTACCCTGTGGAGCGGGCAAAGGCAATAAGGCTTTCGGACGCCGGTGCGTTCGAGGTCCTTTCGTCATCTTGACGGGCCGATCCGTCCGAACCGGAGGCCGTTCACGGTAAATTGGTGCTGACGGCAATTACATAAAAAAATGAGCTGTTAGAGGTGTCTTTGGCTATTCCCGCCCGTGATCGTTGTCGTTGTCGTAATCAGTCCCGCAGGGACGGTGATCGTTCTCGGACCTAAGGGCTCGTGCAAAATAACTTCCCATTTTGATGCGCCGATCCATCACGCGTGGCGGCGTTGCTCGTCGGTTAAATGGCCGGCCATTCGCCCTCCTCGCGCCTTGCCATGCGCGCGCCTCGACACCTGAAAAGGGGAGCTTATTTTTGCACAAGCCCTAACCGATCTGAGCATTCTTCTCATCCAAAAGAATGGTCGTGTCCTTTTCATTGATCCGGCGTATGGTCTCGACAATGGACTCCACCACGATGGGCCGAGTTTCAACGGATATTCCTTCCAAATCGAAGCGGATGGATACATATAACCCTCCAGAATTTTTGGGCTTGATCGTACGTTCGGCCTCGAGGCAGCGCGATAAGGGTGGCTGGCTGGAGCCCGCGCAAACTGGATTCCGGGTCAAGCCCCATTGGCGTGTGTTTTCATCTCCGGGCCGATCAGGGGAGGGAGACGGCTCCGACCTTCTTTCCGAAGATGGGACGAACTCGGTGGCCCAAGTTGTGATCAAGCCCGAATTTTCGAATTTTCTCAGACGGCAGTTCTATTTGTGTGCACGTTGGCCCTTCGTGAGGGAAGCACGGATGGCAACGTTATCCCCGCCTTTTCGAGCAGCTCTTTCCCGGTGCTGTTTGGTTCAGGGACATTTTGTATGCATCTGGCCCCTATATGAACATCTTCCATATGGATGGACGCCAGTTCATCTATACCCTCTTCTACCGTCATATCCAGTTCCTTCCAGCATCTCTCCAACTCGCGTTGCACTAGCAATGCGAGCATCAAAACAAATACGTGCCCCTTTGTGCTATGTTCCTTTCTTGCAAAGCCTGGTGTCATCTCAAGATGGGGACTTTTCATCGTGGCAAAAGCACGTTCTAATATCTCAAGATCGCAGTACCTGTCATGCAAGGTCTGCGCTTCCGCATTGCGTCTGGAGACATTTGACTCGATTACATAGCAGCCGTCCAACAAAGCGACCTGCTCAAGGGCATATTCGTCTGTCGCCAACACGAGTGCTCTTTCGCCGGCAGAGGCGTAAAACCATTTCTCACATTCTAGTTTCTCGATGGTCGTCCTTAATCTCTTCAGTGCTGCATCCACTGACGCTCGGGGGTGTGTCGCAAGATGCTCGTTGCATCCCATCAACAATTTCTCGATTGGAACACGTTTGGTTTGCCGGGTCATGGCCATTTCTTCAGCTCTAACCGGATTGCGTCTGATGATATACCTAACCTCATTGCTCTCAACCTCACAAACATGCTCTGTGAATAGCTCGTATTGAATAACGCGTTCCTCAAGCAATTTCAAGATCTCAGTTTTGGTGATTGCTGTGATGTAACTGAAATCACTAATAATTTTATCTAGTTGTGGTCTACTGAGCATTCCACGGTCACCAACCAACGTAACTTCCTTAACCTCAAAGTTCTCTGCCAGAATCCGCACTTGTTCGCTAACTGTTTCGGTATCCTTGGTGTTACCCCTAAATACCCGTACAGCCAAAGGAAGTCCGTCAGGTCCCGCAAGCATTCCCACGGCAATTTGCATCGCTCCCTTTTTCCCGTCACGATTATACCCCCACTCCCCGAGTTCGCTACACACCTCTTCAGGAAATGAGCTGGTTAAATCATACAGGAATAGTGTCGGGATACTGTTTGGGAACCGCAATTTGAACAATTTTTTCTCGATTCCCTCTTGATGTCTGTGGAGCCAGGCGAGATTCTCACATAGATCGTCTTCGTCTAACTCATCTAAGTCAATCAGCTCGCAGACTGCATGGCTTTGTGCAAATCTGACAGCAGAGAGACGGGAACCGTGATCTACAACTCTCGCAATAACTTGGAGCAGCGCAAGCTTTCCATCACGATCGGCACCGAAGGCCTTCGTTATGCCAAGTCTCTGAGCGATAACTGTCAAAGCCCAGACAGCACCTAAGCGTTTTCCCTGCACCGTCTTGACGCCTTTGGTAGTGCCCAGTGCGGAAAGGTCTTTCTTGTGCTTCAGCGCGAGCTTTATGGCTTTTATTTCATCTTCTGAACAGGCAGACAGATTTGCCACCGTTCGGTGTTTCACCTTTCCGTTCTCCCGGAACGAGTTACGCAGCAAGTGCCGCGTGTAGGATTTGCCATTTCTGATTATGGTAGAGGAGTCGAGATACATAGTGGTGACACCGGTAACACGCATGGGTTTGCCGCGTCAACAAAGAAATGCATTTGCTTAGTGGCTACGGGAATTCGGTCAGATCAAAGAAGATGCTCGATTTCACTGCCCCGCAGCTCCAACCCGCACCGAGAACAACGGTATTTGTATTGCTCCGGCGGGGGCCCGAAGTGCTCCCGGCCTTCTCATCTTCCTTACCGGCTTACCGGCGCAATAGCACGCGAGTGCGACCCGAACTGCCACGCGCCCGGTTCGCCCACCGCATTCAAGCCCATGGGCTGACGGCGCAGAGGATCTCCCACACCACCGGCCCTAATGTGCTGCCGCCAACGACAAACTCGCCACCACGAAGGGGATGTACACGAGCCCCAGGGGATTCCTGTCGCGAAGCAGCCTCAGGCGGGCCCGCCGCACCGCTTCACCGATGGGCACCCCCTTGAGGAAATGGGCGAGGCACTCCTCGGCAAAGCTCACGGCCAGCGGCTCGAAGATGGTGATCTCCGTGCCGATGACTCCCGCGGCATTGGCCATGTCCACGAAACCGGTGACAAGGTCGTACGCCTGCTCCGGCTCCAGGGCCGTGGTGTGGCACCCGTTGATAAAGATCAGGGGCCGCGGCTGGGACTGCCAGAAGATATCCTTGTTCACCAGAAGGTCCTTGGTGATGCCCCGCTCTTGCGGGCCCCCCACCTGGATATAAGGGACGCCCTCGTGCAGGCCCCCGTGGCAGTAGAAATACATCAGATGGGCCCGCTCCCGCTTCATGAGGGTCAGTGCCTCCTCCCGACTTTGCGCATAGTGCCAGCCCAGGCCGGGCACCAGTGCCTGCAACCGTTTTTCATGTTCGGCCCGCCGCTGAAAAGCCGGGTCCGTGGACACCGCCATACAGAGCTGGGGCGGGCCGTCACAGGCAATGGCCGCAGCGAAATCCGCTTCCTCCCCCACCGAAGCCGGCAGGCCCACCTGATGGCGGTACCCCCAAAAACCGCTGGGACAGACCACCCGATCCTTGCCCCTGCTGGAACAGGCCCCCTGGAAACAGGAGGTTCCTTCGAGGGGCACTCCCGTTGCCAGGTTCCTTTCCAGGTCCGGGCAAAGGCAGTACGCATCCACCGGCAACGTGGTGTCCAGGGGGTAGTCATAGAACAAGGCCAAGGGGACGATGTGGCGGGCCGACACCTTGCTGGCCAGTTGCACGAGGCCGGGTTTGAGCATGAGGGCCTCGAGCTCCTTGCGGGCCCGACGCCTCTCTGCCGGGTTGCCGCCCCCGGCCAAGCGGTTGGCCAGGTCCACATAGAAGCGGTAGCCGGACTTCGCCAGGAGGACCAGGTCGTCCCGAAACTTCCGATCTGAGGCGGAGGTGGTGTACAGGTAAGGCTGGTTTATCCAGGGAGTAGTGTCCCCCCAGGCCACCCGGCGCAGTGCGCCCCGGGCCTTGTCGATGTGGGTCTGTAACTCCTGTCCGGGCAGGGCGGCATCCTGCTTGAATGCCGCGCCTTGCTCGGCCCCGAAAAAGCGGAAACCGTGGGTGCCGTCCCCGTTGTCGTTGAGCATGAGGCTCAACCGGTGGCTCGCCAGAGCCGCCAAGCCCTCGGGCCTGAGGGATGCCGACAGGGTATAGTCCACCACGGTCTGCAGGGCCGCCCCGGAAAGGCCCTGCACGGAAGGCAAACGCGCCCCGTGGGTGCTCACCTCCACACGGACCAGGTGAGATTGGACCAGCACCTGCTCACAATAGATGTTGCAGCGCAGGCGGTAGACACCGCTGCCGTCCGGAATGGTCACCGGGAAGAAAAGGCGCCGATCGAGAAGAAAGTGGCCTGGGGGCAGATCATCGGGTTCGTGGGCCGGGCGGGTGACCCGGACCGAGCCGTCGGGCTTGATTTGCAGTTCCCCCACGTCTTTACCGCGGACCACGCCGATTTGCCCAGGAAAGGAGAACAGGGCCACGCTGAGCCGGGCCTGGGCCGGAAGCCGATCCACGGGCAGGGGTTCGGGGGCTATGTCGATGGCCTCCGGTATCCTTCGGCCCACCTCGAGCCAGAAATAGCAGGGGTGACCCCCAGGCAGGGGGGCCTCTTTGTTCAGGGCGCCGATGCTGTGATCCCGGCTGGAAAAACCGGTGTTGACAACCCGTTCCCGCTCCGGCGCAGGAGACGCCTCCATTTCGGGCTCTTCTTTCATGCCTTCCTCGGGGGGTGGGCCTTCGTGGGGGCGGCCCATTTTGCGCCACCCGATCTCCGGTGCAAGCGGCGGCTCCCCATAGGCCTTGAGGTCCAAGGAAAGCGCATCGGCGAAGGCTCCGGAAAGCTCGGCGCCGAGCTCCTGTTCATCGGGCGGCGGAGCCCCGGCATAGTGGGACCATATGTGGTCAAGGATTTCCCGAAAGACGGTCAGCCTTTCCTCCGCGGGTATTTGCCGCAGCAAGGCCGGAGCGGAAAGGCGCAGCATCCGCACCTGTCGGTACAGGGGGTCCCCGGCAATCTGGGCAGGGGTTGTGTCGGGATAATGGTCCAGCAGGTGCCGGTGCAGCATCATGAGGGGGCGGTTCTTGTCGCTGCCATGGGAAGGCGCCTCGGTGAGCACGCGCAACGCGCGCTCCAACTCGGGTATCCCGAGCCACGGCATGAGCTTCTCCAAGACTTCCATTTCCCCGGGTCCTCCCAGGTCCGGCAGGGCCTCGATGAGGTCCGTGACTTGGACGTCGGAAAGAAACGGCGCCAGCTGCGCTGCGGTCCGGGGATCGGGGGAGGCATCCTGGATTTGCCGGCGGATTTGTTCCCGCAAGGGGTCGTCCGCCCAGCGGGCCATGTCTCCCAGGGCCAGAAGACGGGAAGGTCCGTCATCCATTTCCCCCACCAGGCAAAGCAGTTCCTCGGTGACCTGGTCCCGGAGCCGCACCGGAAGCCTAGAAAGCAAGGGTGAGTAAAGCTGCACGCGCCTGCTGTGCGAGGAGAGCACTGGGGCGGTGCGGTGTGCCTCCTGCAAGACTTCCATCTTCTCCGGGCCGGGCAGGGAAAAGGCCAGGTTGAAAAGCGCCCGGACCCGAGCTTCGGGATCCCCAAGGAGGCGGGCGGCTGCGACCAACTCGTGTGCCGCCTCATGGGCCAAGGGTTCCGGCCAACCGTCCAGGATGGCGGCCAGGTTCTTGTCCCGGCCGTAATCCCCACTTGCTGCCAGGTCCCGCAGCTCTCCCATGATAAGCTGCCGCCCCTGGGGCCCTGGCAGTCGGGCCGCGAGCGCCGCAGTGGCCCGGCCTCGTTCCTCCCCCGGTGCCTCCTGCCGGAGGCGGGCCACAATTTCAGGGACACTCGGCCCCGGCACCCGAACCGCCAGCTCCGGAAACCGGAGCACCAGGAAGGTGAGCCTTTCTTCGGCCCCCCGTGTCGGCACCCGGCCAAGGAGGGCGGAAAGTACGCGTAAGCGTTCGCCGGGGCTGATGAGGCCGATAGCGGCACTCACCTCCAGGGCCCGATCCAGAAGGGCCTCGGGAAGGGCGGCGGCCAGATCGGCCAGCAGCTCCGGTTCCGGGGCCCCCTCCCGTTCGTCGGGCGGCAGGCCGAACAGCAAGGTCCGGATGCCATCGGGGAGCCGGGCAGCCATGGGAGCCTCCTTTTTCACTGTGGATGGGTGAAATGGGCCTTGATCATCGTTCCGGCCTCCTGCGACCACGGATGGAGTGCCGTCTTTCCGGTGGGCGGTGCCCACCTTACGAAAACCTCGATTCAGGCCGGGCTCCATCCATGGATGCTCCGGCTTGCGTAGGGAGAGGCGAATAAAAAAACAGGCCGCGCCTCGCCGGAACGATGATCAAGGCCGTGAACGTCCTGAGAGCGTGTCTGAAAATCCCTTATGCGGATTCGGGGGCCATGCGCCTCGCGCGTCCAAAAACTGCGCTTGGTATACCCTCACCCCGGCCCTCCCGGAGGGCGGAGGGGTGCAGGAAATCGCAATGTGCGACCGCGCGCAGCACGGTTGGAACCCCGCCTCGGGTCGAACAAGCGGTTGGAGTCTTCACACGCGCCCTAACCGATTCCACCCGGACCCTGTCGGCCCTCCATGGCCGTGACGGTCTGGGCCGTACCCGCGGGAATGATTTGGTCCGGGGACGGTTTCTTGCGGCGCCCGTCCAGGAACCAGTCCACATCGAAGTTGCGGGAGAGGCGCACCATGATGAGCAGAGACACGAAATAGCCGAAGAAGCCCGAGAACAGGCCGATGCCGTAAGCCCCGAAAAGGTCGCTCTTGGCCGGAAACAAGGCCAGGATGGCGCCGCCGCCCAGGACGCCTATCATCGTGCCCAGATCGCTCAGTTGCACGTCGCCTTTGCGGTATCGGTTGATGTAGTAGACGTACCAGCCGATGATGGCGCCGAAGCCGCCGGCCCCCAGAAGCTGGACCATGGAAGCGGTGGGTTGTTCGCTCATGTCTGCCTCCCTTTGTCTTCCCGAACGCGTGCCGGCCCCACCCGCCTTCGGGGCACCGCGCACGTTTTCTTGCCGCCGGCGGGCAAGCTTCTGGCTCATCCGCGACGGCGCCTGCGCAACCACCCCAGTTGGAAGAGGGCCGCAATCCCCGCGGCCGCCAAGAAACAGGCGGCCGCCGGCCCATGGGCCTGGATCACCTGCTGACCGAACAGCACCGCTGTGGCGGCCGCAACGGCAAGACGGCCCATGACCGAAGGGCGGTCCGGCCCGCGCCCAAGAAAGAGCGCCGTCAGCCAGCCCCACACCAGGCCTTCACTCACTCCACCAAGCAGTGACAACACGCACGTGCCCCTCATGCCATGACGTTGGAGATCTCCTCCGTCAACCCGACAACGCGACAGCATCCCCACAGAATCGACCTGAAGATACCCCGCAGCGGGCCCAACACCCCCGGCCGCGGACGGGATCAAACCCCGATTCCATAAAAGCGGCAGGTATTTTCCCAGATCACCTCCGAAAGAGGCCCGGGGTCCTCCCCCAGGGCCGCCGCCACGCCCAGAAGAACCGAAGGGAGAAAGGCGGGTTCGTTGCGCCGGTGCCGGTTGCGTTCCGGTGAAGGGGTGAGATATGGGGCGTCCGTCTCGATGAGGATCCTCTCCCTGGGGATCACGGGCATGAGTTCCCGCAGGGCTCTTCCCCTCTGCTTCTGGGTGACGATGCCCGTCAGGCCGATGTGGCAGCCGAGCCTTAGATAGGCGCTCAGCTCGGGTCCGCTCCCGGAAAAGCAGTGGATGACTGCCCCGGCCATGCGGCCCCCATGTGCCCGTAGAAGGTCCAGGAGCCTTCCCCCCGAATCCCGTTCGTGCAGGATCACGGGCAGGGCGAGACGTGCGGCAACATCGAGCTGGCGGACGAACCAGGACTCCTGAACCTGCGCCGGTGAATGCATGCGGTTATAATCCAGGCCGATTTCGCCCCAGGCCCGGACCAAGGGATCCCGGGCCAGCTCCGTCAACTCCTCGAGCAGGTCGGGATCGCAGGTCTTGGCGTCATGGGGATGGACTCCCACCGACGCGTGGCACCCCTTGTGCGCCCGGGCGATGGAAACGGCCCTGGCCGACGAAGGGCCCGTATCGCCCACCACCATGATGCCTTCCACACCCGCTTCCAGTGCCCTTTCCAGGACGGCTTCCAGGTCCTTCTCGAACGCGCTGTCTTCCAGGTGGCAGTGGCTGTCGAAAAGCTTCATCCCCATTATCCCGCCGCACCGGTTCACGCCGCGGCCGCAAAGCCCAGGTCAAAGGCCCGAAGGTTGACGGGTACGAAGGCCTCCTTGGTGGTGGTGCGGATGGTTTCCTTCACCGCTTCGGCGCGGAGGGGCAGCTTGCCGGTGCGCAACAGCGCTCCCAGCAGCACCATGTTCAGGGCCAGGGGATTGCCCGCTTCTTCGGCAAGGGCCAGGGCGTCCAGTGCCACGAGCTTGGCGGTCTTCTTACGGATGATGGATTGGACCTGTTCGGTGTCCGGGTAAGTACCCTTGCCGATGGCCGCGGTGAAAGGGGGAAGGGGGCTCAGGTTGGTGACCACCAGGGTTTGCGGGTGCGCACGATTGAGGGCCCGGAGGGTTTCCGCGGGCTCGAATCCCAGCAAGACGTCGGCTTCTCCATCCGATATGATGGAGCTGCGCGCGTCGCCGAGCACAAGGGCCGACTCCACCACCCCGCCCCGCTGGGCCATTCCATGAATTTCGCTCATGTGCACCGGTATTCCGGCACCCAACGCGGCCTCTCCGAGGACCCGTGCGGCCAGGAGGTTGCCCTGACCGCCCACGGCCACTATGATGCACCTTATGGTTTCCATTCAAGGCTCCTTGCTTTCCGGTCATTGCTTCACGGGCACAATGGCGTTTTCGGGGCAAACCTGGGCACAGACCGCGCAGCCGGTGCACAGGTTGGGGTTTATCCTGACCTTTTCCTTTTCCACGTACATGGCCGGGCAGGCGAGCTGATCGACGCACACCCGGTGATTCCTGCATTTCTCCGTTATGCGAAACGGGCGTTTCTTAACGATCTTCCGCCCCCTGGTATAAAGGGGACAGACCTGCCTGGCGATCACCACCGATATGCCCTTGTGGTCCAGTGCCTCCCGGATGGCCTCCACGCTCTTGTTGACCTTGTAGGGGTCTATGACCGTGACGTGTTCGACCCCCACCCCCCGGGCCACCCCTTCCAGGGTCACCTTGCCGTATCCGCTGCGGCCGAAATCCGCCATGTCCACGCCGGGATGGGGCTGGTGCCCCGTCATGGCCGTCGTTCCGTTGTCCAGGATGACCAAGGTGAAGTCGTGGTTGTTGTAAACGGCATTGATGAGCCCCGGAACCCCGCTGTGGAAAAAGGTCGAGTCACCGATAAACGAGACGACCTTCTTGTCCGTGAACCTGGAAAAGCCGCAGCCCGTTCCCACCGAAGAGCCCATGCAAAGAAGGAAATCCGCTGCGGAAAGCGGCGGGAGCAGACCCAGGGTGTAGCACCCTATGTCCGTGGGAAAGAGGGTTTGGGCAGCATCCCCTGCCGCCTGCTTCACTTCGTAAAAGGTCGCCCGGTGGGGGCAGCCTGCGCAAAGATTGGGAGGTCTCTGGGCTATGGGCGCAACGTCCGAAAGGTCGATGCGGGGGGCAACCCTTACGGGAACCCCGAAAAAGGAAGCCGTCTTTTCCCGCACCATGGCCGGATCGAACTCGCCCCACGGGGTAAAAAGGTCCCTGCTCTTGCCCTTTATAGGGATGGTGACCCCCGCTTGCTGCGCGATGGAGCGGACCGCTTCTTCCATGAACGCTTCGCCTTCTTCCACCACCAGGATCTTTTCCACACCCCGGCAGAACTCACTTATGGGCCCTGTGGGCATGGGGTTGGAAAAACCGATGCGCAGCACATTCACCTTGTCTTCTATGGCCAGGTCCTTGAGCGCGTCGCACACGTACCCGTAGCTCACGCCGTTGCAGACGATCCCCCAGGGCCCGGCGCCTTGCCTGAAGTTGTAAGGCGACGCACACGACAGGGCTTCGGCTTCCCGGAGCCTTTCCAGAAGGCGTGTGTGCAGGGCCCTGGAAACGGCAGGGATGGCCACCAGATGGAAGGGGTCCTTTGCGAAGCTGCCCCGGATCTGCCGAGGCCGGATGGGGCCCAGCGTCACCTTCTCCGTGCAGTGGTTGATCCGGGTCGTCGTTCTCAGGAGCACGGGTTCTCCCAGCCTTTCGGAAAGGTCGAAACCGTAGGCCGCCATTTCCTTGGCTTCCTGGAGGCAAGAGGGCTCCAACATGCACAGACCGGCCATCTTGCCGTAGTACCGGTTGTCCTGCTCGTTCTGGCTCGAAAACATGAAGGGATCGTCCGCAGAAACCACCACCAGCCCTGCCTTGACCCCGATGTAGGCCAGGGTCATCAGGGCATCTGCGGCCACGTTCAGCCCCACGTGCTTCATGACGCACATGCTGCGCAGTCCCGCATTGGCCGCCGCAGCGGCCACTTCCAGCGCCACCTTTTCGTTGGTGGAATACTCAAAGTAAAGGTCGGATTCACCCGATATCTCAAAAAAATTCTGTGAAATCTCCGAGGACGGAGTCCCCGGATAGGTGGTGGCACAGGCCACTCCGGCTTCCAGGGCGCCCCGGGCGATGGCCTCGTTGCCCAGCAGGAGCATCTGTTTGCCCGGCTCGTCCACAACAAGCTTGTGCATGGCAGTGTCCTCTTTCAACTCTTCCAAATGGTTCGTCCCAGTGTGTTTGCGTGGACTCTTGGCAGGTGCTTCGCCGATGTGTCGGGTTTCGGCGGGTAAAGGTCAGGGGTGCCTGCCGTTGGCCTCCGGTCTGTCCCCCCAGTCCGGAGACTGTTTCGGATGCGACCGGGTCCCGTGGACTGTGGTTGATTTTTCACGCTTTTTCATATACGAGCCGACAGGCACTGTAAAGGGTTTTCGGGTCCGGGTGAGGCTCCCGAAAAAGGCAGTTTGCGGACGCGGCAGATAGGGAGCTCCGGGGGGGAAGGTCGTACGACCCATCGTGAGGGATACAAGGTGGCCGTGAGACAGCTCGTTCTTGCAACGCGCAACCGGGGAAAGACGCAGGAAATCCGCGCCCTGCTGGCCGGACACCCGGTGAGGATAAGGGACCTGAATGATTTCGGGCCCATCCCCCAGGCGGAGGAAGACGGATCCACGTTCGAAGAGAACGCTTACAAGAAGGCTTCCTTGACCGCGAGGGTTCTGGGGATGGCGGCCCTCGCAGACGATTCGGGGCTCGAAGTCGAGGCCCTGGACGGGGCCCCGGGGGTGCACTCGGCTCGGTACGCAGAAGACGGCAGCACCGATGCCGAGAGAAACCGCAAGCTCCTAAAAGTCATGCACGGCAAGACCAACAGGAAGGCCGCATTTGTGTGTGTGATTTCCATGGCCGTGCCCACCGGGCCGGCCCTGACCTATGAGGCGCGCTGCGAAGGGTCCATTGCCCAGGAGCCTGCCGGTGAAAACGGCTTCGGCTATGATCCCGTTTTCTTCTATCCTCCCCTGAACAAGACCTTCGCACAGATGACCCGAGAAGAAAAAAACGCGGTGAGCCACAGAGGCAAGGCCCTTCGCGAGTTGTGCGACGAATTCGACAAGGTGCTGGTCTGGATGGACCAACAGATGCCCGGACGCCCCTGGTAGCGTTCCCGTATCGCTCATGGCTCGTGGGCCTTATGGAAGGGTCGATGAAACCGTCACCCGCACGTTCCCCCAGAAAGGCCAAGGGGCCCTGGCTGCAAGAACGTTGAGGAGCTTTTCCAGGGGCATTCCAAACCGAGTGAAAACCATGGCTTTTTCAAGCGATTATCTCAGGGATCTTGGCGGTCTGTTCGATGTTTTCCCCCACGAGCAGTTCGAGTCCATGGTCCGGGCCTTCCTCCATGCCCTGGATCATGATCGGCAGATTTTTGTCATGGGAAACGGAGGATCCGGGGCCACGGCCTCCCACTGGGCCTGCGACGTGAACAAGGGGTGCTGCGTGGAGGGCCATGCCCGGTTCCGAATGATATGCCTCAACGACAACCTTTCCACACTCCTGGCCTACGCCAACGATTTGAGCTACGAGAAGGTTTTCGTGGAGCAGTTGCGCAACCTTCTGCGCCCCGGCGACGTGGTTATCGGAATATCGGGAAGCGGCAACTCGCAAAACGTTCTCCTGGCCATCGACCACGCCAACAAGAACGGAGGGGTCACTGTGGGCCTCTGCGGATTCGACGGCGGACGACTCCTTTCCATGGTCCATATCCCCTTGTGGGTGCGCTGCCGCGACATGCAGAAGGTGGAGGATATGCACGTCATTGTCACCCACATGGCCATGCAGCGGATACGACAGACGCTGCAACAAAAAATAAAGGACGGTGGATAAAGGACGATTCCGCCGAAAAGGCGCCCGCAGCAGAAGTTCCCGCTCTGCACGGGAAGAAAGGGGGGACCCCATGGAGCCATGCATTTTGAACCGGCTGGAAAAGATCGAAATCGTCACTCTGGAGGACAACTACATAGACATCACTTCGGGGGACAGCACCGAAATGGTGCGGCGAGCCTCCCCGCTGAGGGACATGGAGCTGAGGAACTCCATCCTCGCGGAGCATGGGTTTTCGGCCTTTGTGCGTACAACCTTCGAGGGCGCGACGCGGTCCATGGTTTTCGATTTCGGTTTTTCCAAGGACGTGGCCGCCAGAAACGGGGACGCCCTGAACCTGGACATGGGCCAGGTGGAGGCGGCCGCCCTTTCTCACGGACATATCGACCACTTCGAGGGATTGGAGGAGATAGGACGAAGGATCGGAAAACAAGGCGTGGAGCTTGTAGCGCACCCCGGCGTGTTCAAGCAGGGACGCTATATTTCCCCGCGTCCGGGAGTAAAAATCAGGATGCCGGCCCTGGATCACGCAAGGGTGGAGGCAGCGGGCTTTCGGGTGGTGGAAACCACCGAACCGTACTGCATGCTCGGGGGGGATGTCGTCTTTCTTGGGCAGATTCCGCGCCTTTGCCCCTTCGAACAGGGGATGCCCAACGCCTTTTTCCAGCACGATGGCCAGGAGACATGGGATCCCATCGAAGAAGATTCAGCCCTGGCCATGCACCTGGCGGACAAGGGCCTGGTGATCCTGTCGGGCTGCGCCCATGCGGGGATCATCAACACGGTGGAGCAGGCGAAAAAGGTGACGGGTATCGACAAGGTTCACGCGGTGATGGGGGGGTTCCACCTGGGTGGACCTGCTTTCGAACACATCGTCGATGTCACGGTTCTGGGCTTGAAGGAATTGGGGCCGGACTATGTGATCCCCACCCACTGCACAGGGAGAAAGGCCGTTCAGGCGTTCGAGGCCGAGATGCCCGAGGCGTTCATTTTGAACATGGCTGGAACCACCTTGACCTTCACGGGAAAGGAGGCGTGAACCTTACCGGCTGTGCGGCTGCTGCCGGCCTGTACGTGCACGTCCCCTTTTGCAGGCGAAAATGCCTGTACTGCGATTTCTACTCCATCACCGACCGGTCGCGTCTGCCGGCCTTTCTCGAGGCCCTGGCCCTGGAAGCGGCCCTTGTCGGCAGGCTTCCGGGGCCTTTCGACACCGTATACCTGGGCGGGGGCACCCCCTCGTGCCTCGATCTGCGGCAGATGGAAACGCTCTTGCAGAGCGTTTTTTTCCGCCTTCCCGTCCTGCCCGAGGCCGAAATCACCCTGGAGGCCAATCCGGGCAGCCTGACCCTGCAAAGATGCAGGGCACTGCACGGCATGGGAATCGGGCGGCTCAACGTGGGGGTCCAGTCCTTCGATGACCGGATCCTAACTTTCCTGGGAAGAAGCCACACGGCGCGCCAGGCCCGCCGGGTCCTTGGCGATGCCCGAAAGGCGGGGTTTGCCTCCCTGGGCCTTGATCTCATCTTCGGAGTTCCGAACCAGACGAGGGCGCAGTGGGCCCTGGATCTGGAGTCGGCCCTTGCTTACGGGCCGGAGCACCTCTCCTGCTACATGCTCACCTACGAGAAGGACACGCCTTTGGAGCGTCTCAGAAGGCAAAGGGCCTTTGTTCCCCCATCCGAAGCAGCAGTGGGAAAGCTCTTTGTCTTCACTTCACGCTTTCTCCAAGACAAGGGGTATGTCCACTACGAGATATCGAACTTCGCCCGGGGCTGGGAAAACGTTTCCCGTCACAACACCAAGTACTGGTCTTTCGCACCTTATCTCGGTCTGGGGCCCTCGGCCCATTCCTTTTCGGGCAATGAGCGCTGGTGGAACACCTCCAGCCTGGACGAGTACACGAGGCTCCTTGCCGCAGGGCGCTCGCCCGTTTCCGGTCAGGAGCGCCTGTCCCGGCGGCAGCAGATGCTCGAGTGGATTCTCCTGGGGCTGCGACAGAAAGAAGGGATACGGATACTGCCTTTCGAAAAGCGCTTCTCAGTTGACTTTTGGGGTACTTTCGGCGAGGTGACGGAGCGGCTGCGGGACAAAGGGATGCTGCAAGAGCGCGAGGGGCGCTGCGCTCTCACCCTCAAGGGCATGCTCTATCTGGACAGCGTGGTGGATCGGATGGGGCTCATGATCGACCCATGACCGGCGGCCGCTCACCCTGCCAGCGCAATGGCCGACTTGATGTTTCGGTGCCTGCGGCCACATTTCTTGCGGCAGGTCTCCAGGCTGTCCGATTTCCAGAGATCGGGAAAGGTCTCCGAAAACAGATCATCACTTAGGATTTCCTCCACATCCCTGTTGCGGATGTTATAGGCCTGCGGGTCCTTTCCGGCCAGGGTCAGGGCCTTGAGCATGTTGCCGGGTGCTTGTGCGTCCAGGTGGGAGACCCAGCAGCAAGGGGCCACGTACCCTGCGGCATCTATGTAAGACCTGTTTTGCACAGAGGACTTGCAGGTGACGCCGTTCACGGCGACGGCACGGCTCTGTTCCCCGCTTTCCGATGGGATCCCATGGGTGGCCGGGTGGGACCTGGTGGCGCCTGGGCCTGCGTTGCGGCCGTCTGCGGGGAAGGAAGCCCCGGTTTCTCTGTCCCCGGGCCCCTGGGCAGCGGGCGTGGTCGCCCTTTCCAGACAGCGGAGGTCCCCGTCAGGGTGCATGTAGCGGAATGTGCCGTCTTGGGGAAAGCGACCCGTTTCGATGCGCACGAAACGATCGAATCCCATGGTGCGCGCCATCTTGCGGGCCTCTTCCACCTGGTGTTGGTTGTGTTTGAAAACGATGTAATGCCACTCGGCCCGGCCGCCCCGGCCGATGAACGCCTCGGTGTTGGCCATGATCCTGTCCCAGCGCGCGCCGATGCGGTACAGATGATTGGTGTCTTTCAGTCCGTCCAGATGGAATTCCACCCGGCTTTCCGTGCCGGCAAAAAGCCCGCCGAGCCCCCTCCACCAGGAAGGGATGCCCATGGAGCCGTTGGTGGAAACGGTGAGGGTGATTCCGTGCACTTCCATCAGGTGCCTGCAGATGGCGTCAAAGTCCCGGGCCATGCACGGATCGCCCAGATTGCCGCAAAAGTCGATTCTCTTGACTTTCTTCAGGAAGGCGTCGGGCAGATGCCGCCTCACGTCCTCCAGAAAGAACTGGGTCCTGCGCAGCCCCCTCACGGGTCGGCAATGGTCGAGGATGTCGGTACGCGGACACATGGGACAACGAAGGTTGCACAGGTCGGTCAGCTCCCAGTGCAGCTTGTACGGTCGATCCGGATCGAACATGGGTCTCCCATTTCCCTCAGGCCACCCGCGTCAGGGTCAGGGCGATCTGGAAATAGATGGCGATGCCTGCCGCGTCGATGACGGTGGCGATGAAAGGGCCGGCCGTGAGAGCAGGGTCCAGGCCTATCTTCTTCAGCAGAAGGGGTATGAGGGCCCCCACCAGATTTGCCGTGAGAAGGGTCGCCAGCAAGGCCGTTCCCACAATCCATCCCAGCACGATGGTGTGGTCCTGAAAAAACACCCGGAAGTAGGCCATGAACCCCAGGGCGCAGCCCAGGGCCAACCCCATGAGCAGTTCCCGCCTGAAGACCCTGAAAAAATCCCTGGGGGCCACTTCTCCCAAAGCGAGGGCGCGCACCACCATGGTGGCGGACTGGGTCCCCGCGTTGCCGCAAGTGCCGATGACCATGGGGATGAAGAATGCCAGGGCCACCATCTGGGACAGGACGTCCGCATGCCATTCCATGATGGTGGTGGAAAGCAGGGAGGTAACGAGCAAGACGGCCAGCCAGCAAAAGCGGTTCCAGAAAAGCCTGGAAAAACCCCTCCTGAAGTAGCTCTCCTCGAAAGGGACCACAGCGGAGATGCGGTGGAAGTCCTCCGTGCTTTCCGCCTCGATGATGTCGATGACGTCGTCCACCGTGATGATGCCCAAGAGGCGGGCTTCACCGTCCACCACGGGCACGGCGAGGAAATCGTATTTCGAAATCACACCGGCCACCTCCTCCACGTCCATGTCGTGGGGAACCGAGATGACGTGCCGCTCCATGATCCTGTGCAGGGGCGTATCGGGCTTTGCCATGATCAGATCGCGAAGGGACAGCATGCCCACGAGGCGGCGCTGGGCATCGGTGATATAGACGTAGTAGATGGTTTCCTTGTTGGGCGCCTGGAGACGCAAACGCTCCAGGGCCTGTCGGGCACTGATGTCCTCGGGAAGCAGCGCGTATTCCGTGGTCATGACCGCTCCGGCCGTGCCCTCTTCATACTCCCACAGGCGGCGGATTTCATTGCGTTCCGCCTGGGCGATCAGGGGCATCACGGCCTCGGAGATGTCCGTGTCCACGTGCTTCAACAGGTCGACCCTGTCGTCCGGGTGCAGATTCTCTATGAAGCGGAGCATGGTGGCGGTCGTACCTGTCTCCAGGCACGCTTTCTGAGTCTCCATGGAGAGCTGCTCGAAGGTCGCGGTGGCCACGTGGTTGCCTATCTCGAGGAGGACTTCGATGATCTCCGGGGCGCTCAGCGCGCTCCGTTCCAGGGTTTCGGCTATATCGGACGGATGCGCTTCCCGGAGCACGCCTATGTTGAACGGTCCGTTTCCTCCCGAGAGCGCACTGGACGTGTTGACGGTTTGGACTGTGAGGGGCATGTGCGTCTCCTTGCCGCCCGGCTTCCGCTTACCGGAAGACGGGACCGGCCGCAGGGACGCTCACACCTCAAAGGCGGGCGGAAAGCGTATCGGGCAAGCCCTTCCTGCTGCGTCTTCGGACAAAGGGAAGCTGAAAACCGGGATTTTCTTCACCGGCCTTCCGGCACTGGTGATAAGGACTACTGTGTGAGTCCCCGTCTTTCATTTTGTGTTGTTCTCCGTATGGTCCCGAGCGCACAGCACGCTGTCGGAATCAAAAACATGCCGGCGCTTTTTTTCACGATGCGCCGGCTCTGTAAGCATCATTTTTTTTAATACATCCGGGCGGGATTTGCAACCAGGAATTAAGGGCCCGCTCAAGAATAACTTCCCATTTTGATGCGCCGATCCATCACGCATGGCAGCGTGGCTCGTCGGTTAAATGGCCCGCCATTCGCCCTC
>ENA-OSEO01001237-OSEO01001237.1-sediment-metagenome-genome-assembly--contig:-NODE-1237-length-49643-cov-14.410443_pt1 | contig 49643 bp, 40 predicted proteins | sample MGYA00237883_ERZ534232 | MGnify/ENA metagenome assembly ERZ534232
CATGCCTTGGCTCAGTTCCAGGCCACGGAATTCGAGACCCCGAGTCACCTATTCTTTCGACGCAATGAACCCCCGGAGGAGGTCCTGTCTACGCTGAAAACATTAAAGATTTCAATCCCTAAACCGATTCTAGAAGTTGTGAACCGTCATTCAGAGGCGTAGTAACACGCGTTTTTTGGGTCTGCATCTAACCGTTCGGATTTAATGCCGTTTTCGGCTACCCTTTGACTACCCACCCGGAACCCAGGCCTTACGGAGGTGTTCCCGTATATCTTCATGAGCCTGAATCCCCCGGTGAACGTTTTGTCTGCGTTTCCGGGATCTGACCCAGAACATGGCGCAACAGGTTCGGACTTTTTCCTCGAAGTCGTTATGCTAGCCACTGCCATCTGCGCCAGGAAATGGCTTTTGAACGGTTTTACGGTCTGTCGCCGCGCTCGAGTGTTATTGCCACGATGAGCATGGAATCTTGGGTGGCAATGAACTTTGAAGATCAAAGATTTTTGAAGGCGTTTTGGCACTCGTTTCAGACCGTGAGCCAGCGAGAGATTTAACGGATTCTGAATTTAAGTATACTAAGACAATCGAGGTTTGAATGAAGGTCTCTGTTATCATGCCTGTCTACAACCGTGAGAGGTACGTATGTCAGGCCATCGAGAGTGTGCTGCAGCAGACTTATAAGGACTTTGAGCTTATAGTGATCGACGATGGATCAACGGACCGTTCTGCTGATCTTATTGCGTCTTTCAGCGATTCGCGCCTGCATTATCTAAGACAGCGGCACTCGGGAATCAGTGCGGCTATGAATCATGGCCTTCAAGTCGCTTCCGGTCAGTATATTGCGCGGTTGGATTCCGATGATATCTGGCTGCCTCAGATGCTGGCAAGTCAGGTCGCCATCCTTGAAAAAGAAATGGACATTGGCGTTGCATACGCAAAGGCACAGCAGATCGACGAGACCGGAAACAGAATGACGGAGGTCAGGGGAAAAGCGATGCATTTTCCAGGGGATAGTCTGAAGAGCATGCTCTTTGAAGATTTCACCTGCAACATCACAGTAGTCGCACGACGTGGCTGTTTTGCGCTTGCAGGACACTATGATACATCGCTGCATGGAAATGAAGATTGGGACATGTGGCTGCGAATCGCCAAGCATTGTAAATTTAAATTCAATGATGAGATTTTGGCCTTTTTCAGAAGTCATTCTGGTAATATTACTAAAAACACGTCGCCATTTTTCGATAAAATCCTTGAAAGCAGAATTCATGTGCTCGATAAAGCTTTTGAAGATGGATATATCTCTTCAAAATATTTTAATTTAAAGCCGATAGCATACAGTAATGTTTATATCAGTGTCGGGTGTCATTTGCTTATAGCTTCCAAATATATTAAGGCACTAAGCGCTTTTATAAAGTCTCTTAATGTTAATGCATTTAGTCCAAAAATATTGATTCGAATTATATTATTAATATGCAGGATTTGTGTAAAAAAATGTTTTAAACAGTTTTATTATGGTATACGTTTTCTGAAATGGCAGTCATCGGTTCGAGGAAAAATTCGGACATATTGATCGATTTGTCCTATCTTTTAGTTCGAATTGGAAGTCAGTATCTCACTCACAGCTAAAATTAATGGCTTATGCAAGACATCGCGCATTAAATTTTCGGTAATCAATTTTCCGTAATCAACTCAAGTACTATTCGGTGTTTGATTTAACAGGTGGAAAGTGATGGAAGGGAATGAACAGAACGCAGGGGATAGATGCCTTTTATCTGTTTTCTGAGGGAAAACCAGCCTCGTCTGAAAGGACATCGAGGTTGAGGGCCTTGGCGCTGTCTTGAATATCGTAATGGTCTTTATGCATGAAGTGTTTCATTATTGCGGGACATTCGTTAACAGGGCCGCCGGTACCGTGGGGGATCACTTCCGCCAACCTGATGCGTGGGGGGAGATTTTTATGATAGTCACAACAAAAAAAAGTCCGCATCATTTCCCAGAAGGCGTCGGGGCCTCGACCTTCCGATAACGTTTGTTGCGCAGCCTTTTGAGCAAAACTGTCTTCCTTGTGCCAGAGGTAAGTTCTGCCTCTGAGAGCCGCGCTTTTGGCGAGGTAATTGTTGGGAAACAACGCGCGGTAACGGTAAACCGGCTTCGATAAGTAGCAGGGTTGGCCTCTGGTATTCCGCAGTCGCCGGAAGATTCCCCTTGGGCTGCGGAGGAGAGCCCTAAGGTCATATCCTACGTCATAGGCGTCTCCCTTTGATAGGATGGAGGGTAAATTCCTGAAAAGCCTTTTTCGGAAATCGGTCATCCAGACGAAATGCATTCCCATAATGGTCGAAAACGGGAGGGAAAAAATCTCTGCCCGGGGATACAATATCGGCAGAGCTTTGACCTCGTCAACGCATGATTCGTGCAAAACCTCGTTCGCCTGAAGGTTCAGGCAGTATCGACCACGGCACCTTTCCTTCAAGATATTGGTCATTTTGGCCAGAATGCCTCCGCGTACAGCGAGTTCAGGCCCAGGCCAAGCGTCTCTAAACAGTTTCAGCTTGTCGGGATGTTTTTTCCGTAAGGCCTTGAGGATTGGCCATGTTTCGTCGGTCGAGTATCCATCGGAGACAAGAAACTCATCGCAGACAGGGAGGGCAGCTGCTATGGCCTCGAGGAAGGGATAGCCCTGGATTACGACGTTCTTTACGATCATGAAACCGGATATGGTTATCCCTTTAGGGTCCAAAAAAACTCCATCTCTAAAGGAGGCATAATCCACATAGACCCTGAACAGCGCGAGTTTCTTTCGTGTTTAGGTTCAGTGAAACTCGGTATGCCTTGTTCCGGATATCCCTCCAGTGCACCGCTTGAGGGCCTGGGATCAGTCGCCATCACCTGGTCAAAGATCTTGAAGTGTAGATTCTCCAGGAGGTAAAGAGGGTTGCCCCCTTTTCTGTAGGGGAGTAGAGTACCTGTTACTTTGCAGTGTTCTGACAGAAAGATACGTCCTTTTTCATGGTATATCCGAAAACGCCATCTGCAGGATCAGCAGAATGCCATCAGCATTGCATATACCAGAAAGCCTCCGGTGACAAGGTGTATCTTCAGGACCACATCAAAATCTTTCATCGAGAGAATCGGAGAGGAGAAGAAGACTTTGCTGATGGTAATGCTTCGCCTCTTTTTTGTTCTTTGGTAAAACCAACGCCTTTAAATCATTGTGAAATTTTTTACTGCTGTTTTTGGGGATTGTTTGAGGTGATCAGGGTGGGCCTTGGCGCTTTTGATGTGCAGGCGCTCATGCCCGGGATGCAAACTTGATTGGCAAATCAATCGTTTGCCTCGCGTTGTCGGGAACTACAAGGGTCGCGCTGTCGATCTTGGCAAGCTTGAAGAAAGGTGCTGGCCTAACATGAGAAAACCGAGGCCTGTAAGTGTTGTCATGCCCGTCTATAACGCTGGCTCATACCTTGCCGAGGCCGTGGAAAGCATCCTCAACCAGACTTTTTGCGATTTCGAATTCATCATCATCGATGACGGGTCGACGGATGGCAGCGGTGATATTCTGGAGGAATACCGTGCCATGGATGATCGCATCAAAGTCTGCCACCAGAAAAACAGCGGGGTGATCCGAGCCTTGAACAGGGGGTGCCGCCTGGCTCAGGGGCCTTTGCTGCTCAGGATGGATGCGGATGACATCAGTTTGCCGAGACGCTTCGAGCGCCAGATTCGCTTTCTTGACAAACACCCTGAAGTGGGTGTTCTGGGGACTTGGTTCGAACGGTTTTCGGGAGAAGGGAAGGATGCGGGTGTGGGGGCATTGCCCACTCAGCCGATGAGCACGATCTGGGGTTTACTGTTCGGGTCACCTATCAGCCATCCAACAGTCGCGATGCGTAAGGCGGTGTTGGAAAAATCAGGCTATTACAGGGAGGGGGCAAGCTACATCGAGGATCGAGATCTCTGGCTCCGCATGTCCAAGATCTCTAGATTAATGAATATTCCCGAAATACATCTGCGTTATCGTGTTCATGAAGAAAGCATTTGTCGAAAATATGCAAAAATGCAAAGTCTTATGTTGAAAAAATCCTTTGAAGAGAACATCCATGTCTATATCAATGGAGAAGTGCCTAAAAGATCGCTGGATCGTTTTTTTAATTTTTTTATTGAAGGGCGTTTATGCAATAAGGTTGAAATTCAAGATGCTGTTGAAATGCTACTGAATATCTATAAACTTTATATTAAAAAAAATCGAATAGATTCCGTGGCTCATTGTGAAATAAAAAAGGATATTATAGAAAAATTTTTGGTTTCGGCAAAAATAAATTTCGAAAAATTTCCAGATATGAGCGCAAAGCTATTGATTAAATCATTTGATATTGATAGATATATAACTATGAGGAGATTGTTTTTAAAATTGATGATACTAATTTTACCAAAGAACCTATTTTTCCCATCCTTGCGAGATGCATCCTGGTTTGTATCGATACACAGATTCTGCTTATATAAATAATGAGGTTTTATTCTTTTCAGCAGACCGGATCGCTCTTGAATGCAAACGATAAACGTTTGCAATGATAGTGATACAAACGATAGTGTTTTGAACTTCCTCGAAGCTCTGATTCTGAAACACCTGTCTCAAGATCCTCTGCAAGGCTGACTACCATGATGCCCCCGAACAGGCATCACGCTCTTGTGAATGCGCCTATCGGCTTTCCATCCAAATCGTCGCACGGCAACCCGAACAGCGTGAGTATCGTGGGGGCAAAGTCCTTGATAGAGACCGGATCTTTCAGCATTCCGGGCTCGTTTCCTGGAGCCATAATGGCGAATGCCCCTTGCGGCCTGTGATCTCCGGTCCGGCAGTAGGTGTATTCCCCTTCCAAATGCCCGATCTTGGCCGAGGTGATACGGAGTTTACAGGAGTCATCGTCGCTCACCGACCAGCCCAAGTATCCGGGCAATTCCATCCATGTTTTATGTCTATCAAAATTTTATGTCTATCAAAAGCGATTGCGTGTTTTTTTCATTCGCGGAAACATCTTCAATATCCTTCAACCGGTTTGCGATCTTTGGCATGTCTTTATCGGTTATCTAGACAGGCCGGTCGAAAAAGCAAGGAGACATGGGCACTTATGATTGCTTCTACACCGTTTTGCAGGCGTATTATTCAGCCAATAGCTTGAATTATACAATCAAATTCACCTCTAAAAAATGAATCGAGAAGTTTATGAGTCGCAGCGTTCAGAAAGAATTGCTGAAGGTGATGCTTCATGTATGGGGAATGGGATGCGAAATAGCTGCCGCCGATTGCAAAGAGGTTACTGAGCGGTTGACCATGGATGCTGTTTCGATTCGGAGCCAAGGAAAGAGTTTTGGTTTTCCGGCAGTTTATGGCTAGTGGCTTAAACGCATTTAGCACAAAGGAAATAAATAAATGCAATACCACATTTTCAGCAAAGAACTGGTTGACATGGATCCATAGTGTGATGCTATTATCAAGCGACTCTGCGAAAATCTTGCCGAAATCGGTTCAATGGTATAAGAACTGTTGTTTGATTAACGTCAGATTCCATATAGAAACACCTCCAACCAGGGCATCCGCCGTATGACCTTCTGGCCGGACGGATAAGGAACGGATGGTGGAATCCAAGCTTTTTCAGGCAGCCGATCTTTCCATGGAGGTCGTCATCCTTCTCTTCGGAGGGATGGCCATGCTTATACTGGGCATTCTGCTTTTCCCCGTTTACGCAGGGGTCCTCCCATACTACGAAAACGGCCTGTTCGGGCTTCTCCTCGTCATATTCGCCTTCCAGATCGTCGCCATGGGAAAAACACCGTTCGGCGATTTCAAGCGCAACGGGCCCGTCATGTTCTGCGGGATAACTGTGGCGGCAGTCGGGATTGTCACCTGCTTCATCCCGGACCTGCTTGGAAATGTCCCCCGCATGCTCCTCACCTTGTTGTTCGGGGTGGGCGGTCTTTTCCTTCTGCTGCAGATGGTCCTTGCCAAAGACAAAGCGCGGCTCTGGAGAACCTACGGCGGCATCTTCAACTACCTCATCGTCGCATGCTGTACGGTCTACCTCGTACAGATCCTGATTGCGGTGCTGATCTTCAAACCAAACCTCGTGCCGGGTTCCCTGGTCGCTTCCGCCGCCCTTCTCTATGGTCTTGCACTCGTCTACCTGGCCTGCGTGCTGCAGAAAATCAGCCGGCGCCATCCCCCGGCCGGTCAAGCCTCCGACAGCGCGGCGGGCCTTTCCCTGGACAATGCCATGCTGCTGATGATGGGCGTTTTCATGCTGCTTCTAGGGCTTCTGCTCCTGCCGGTGAACCTCGGTTTGATCCCGTTTTCTCCCAGCGCTCAGCTCGGTCTTCTGATGGTCCTGTTCGGCATCCAGATGCTGGCAGTCGGCAGTACGCCGATCGGGGCTTTCGAGAGAAGCTGGCTCGTCATTCTGCTGGGATTCGTCTTCGGGGGTCTTGGAATCGTCTCCTGCATCATCCCCGGTATCCTGGTCGTAGCGCTGACCTTCATGGTTGGCGTGCTCAACATAGCCGGGGGGATTGTCACCATCGCAAAGGTCAGCCTTCCCCTGCTGAAGGAGAGAAAGTCCGGCGGGCCGATCCCGCCGATCCGTATCAAGATCGACTCCGCGCTCCTTCTCATGAACATCCTGACTATTCTCTTCGGCACGACGATGCTTGTCTCCAACCTGATCCCGGGGCTGATCCTTGGGGCGATCCTCGCTGCCAATGGGTGTGTTCTACTTTACCTGCTCTACCAGCTCGAAACTTTGAGGAAGGTTCAAAGGCAGGAGGTGCCGGCGTGACACAGGATGAACGTAACCCGGCAGGTGGCCATTTTCCGATGGTCTGTTAGGAGGGGGTGGTTGTCCAGGCTGCATCTTCGGCAGAACATCCGTCGGCGGCTGTGGGTGCAGCGCAGCCTCGACATGCACTGGCTGCGCGCAGGTTCAGTCTCGCTATAACCGGAAGACAAAGGCGATGGAAGGGGTCGGAAAATTTATGAAATCATGACGGGTGGATGGTCGGCGACGTCGAAAGATGAGGAGGAAAAAAATGAAAGAATACTTTGTAGACAAAGTAGCCGCCGTGACCGGCGGCGCCTCGGGAATCGGGCTGGCGCTGGTGGAGGCGATGCTGGAGATGGGCGCCAGGGCCGTGACCATGGCCGATATCAACGAAGCCAATCTGAAGAAACACGTGGAGCGCCTGAGCGGGCGTTATCCTGGCAAGGTGCAGGGCGTAAGGACCGACGTGACCCGTGAGGAGAGCGTCAAAGCCATGGTGGATGGGGCGGCGGTCTTCGGCGGCGGCCGGCTGGACCTGCTGTTCAACAACGCCGGCCTCGGCCTCAGCGGCGCCTTCGACGACCTTGGGAATGACGATTGGGCCAAGGCCTTCGCCATCAACTTCTACGGTGCGCTCTACGGGATCCGGGCGGCGCTGCCCTACATGAAGAAGGCGAAGAGCGGCCACATCTGCAATACCGCCTCCGGCATCGCCTTCGTGAATTTTCCTCTGCAGAGCATGTATGCCGCTACGAAAGCGGCGCTCCTGGGCATGACCAACTCGCTGCGCTATGAATATTGGGATGATGGTGTCCGTTTTTCCACGGTCATCCCCGGCACTGTGGCCACCGCTATTTGGGAAGGGGCCGGCGGGGCTCCAACCAACGCGATCACGCCGGAGGAATGCGCGGCGGCGGTGCTCAAGGGTGCGGCGGAGAATAAGCGCGTCATCTTCGTCACAGAGGACGACAGAAACGGCTGCGTCCAAATGGCCCTGGGAGCGGCCTATATGCCGAACATGGAGGAATCCTTGAATACCTACCTGCTGGGAGTGGCCCGGGCCAGAAAGGCCGGGGACTTTACATCGATATAGTCCTGCAGGTGTGCATCGATCGATGCGTAAACAGAAGGGTTGCATAGGAAACTCCTCCGCGGCGTCTTGGACCGCCGCGGAGGGACAGCCGTCTCAAAACAATACAACGAATCGTAGCGTGAATACATGGGCCGCATCGAGGTCTGGACGCCGTCCTGGAGTGGGGATATAGGTGTAGGCCAACTGCGGGGTGAGCGTCCAGAAGGCCTTGGGGGTCTCGAAAACAAGAGTGGTCAAATATGCGGCCTGCAGCATCAGCTCGTGCCCCCGGAGGTCGTTCGACGAGGACGGAGTCTCGGGGCAGAAGAACGCTCCTGCGCCCGGGAGATCGTTCAGTCCCGACCAGGCCATCCCTGCACTGATGGTGTCGTATGGGCGCCCGGGCACCAGACCTACCCCGCTGAGGCCTGCGCCTACATAATCATTGACCATCAACGAATCGGCGCCGGTGTGCGCGTATTGAAAATAGCTTATGATTCCGGCGTTGTTGATGTTCGGCCGCATGTACCACAGCCGCTGGTTCCCAAACAGATAATACCCTTCCGCCCCATCCTCCAGGGTCAGGGCGGGGGTGTAGAAGTCTCCTGTCTGCGCCCATGCCCCGACCCCCAACCGCCCCGGCTTGCGATGCTCTCCCACCCGCCAGGAATATCCCATCTCTCCAATGTGAAGGGTATAGCTGTTGAAATGGGGCTTCCACTTGAGGCCCGTTTGTACGCCCCGAGCTAAATTACCGTCGAAAAACCCGTAGGAAGCATAGAACTCCCGGGTAGGGGCAAAGTGGACCGTGGCCCCGTACGCCGTGTTGTAATAGGCCGGGAGGATGGTCAGCAAGGTCGGATTGAGGCCTACAGGGACCCAGATCAGGCTGCTGATATCACTGCTTCGATCCTGAAGGTGCGTTTCGGTGATGATGACCGGTTTCGTAACCGTGCCGAAGTGGCCGGCCGCGTTCATCTTCCCGATATGAAAGGTGAGCTTGTCTTCGAACAAACGCTGATGCCACCATGCCTGCATCATCTCCACACGGTCTCTGGGGGGCGACCCGTCCATATTGCTGAACATCTGGATGCAGCCGGCGGCATGGGTGATGGGGTCTCCAGTAAACCCGAGGAATTCGACGCCCAGGGTCCCCCCGCGGATGCCGAAGGCCGTTTGAAGATCGACGGACGTGTGAATGCCCACGGCGAGGCTCGCATGACTCGAGTGCGGATCGGCTCCGCCCGAGGCAATCCGGTTGAATTCGGGGATGAGGAATCCTCCCACACGAACCCCCCATTCATCTTTCAGACCCAGGGCGCGGCCCAGTTGATCCCAACCTAGAAAAGTGTAGACCGTCTGGGGGTTCAAGGCAATTCCCCCGGCCTCCGGGGTTCGATCTTCCAGAAGGGTGGTCGCTTGTCCAGCGCATGGGAGGGCAAGGATAAGCGAAAAGAACCCTATCAAATAGAGCTGTCTCTTGAAGAAGCGGCGGTTCATTGAGACCTCCATACCCGTGGTGATCGCAGAGGAAAGGGTGCCCCTCCTGGTGGATGCCGCCATGGGGTGTCCCTGCAGCCAGCACCACGACGGACGGCCTCTGGGGCACGCAGTTTATGCGAGGTGGAAATCAGCCGGCTCGTGTCCTTGCGGAAACGATCGTCCAAAGCAAGCGGGGCTCCAATCCGGAAATGAGGACGTTGCCCCAAGATCAAGAAAACCGGCCGCTTATGCCACGGCGGCACAGGGCCGCCTATACGGTCGGACGCGTACGCCGCGCGATTGCCGGAAAAGAGCCCTCACGGATGAAACGGTTCGCGCGGGGCCGGGTGCTGGGATACTGGCCGTTCGCAATCGGCATCACTCCCCCGGCAACTTGTCCGCCTGGTATTGCGGTTCCCCGCGCCTTTGGTTCGCCAGCGCCCACATCGTTTCTTCGACCTCCGACGGGTTGGCGCCGATGGCGTGGTGCATCCTGCGCGCGAAGTCCTGAACGGGTATGATATTGCGACCCGCCTCTATGCCCTCGAGGATCTCGTCGGCTGCCTGGTCGATGCTGATCGCCTCGGGCGGCTTCGGCAGATTCATCTGGAGTTTGTAATCGAGGGAGCGGTAGAAGATCATCGTATCCACCGCACCGGGACAGACCGTCGTCACCTTGATATTGTGGAAGGACATCTCGTAGCGCAGATCCTCGCCGAACCCCACCACGGCATACTTCGAGGCCGCGTAAACGGTCTGATAGGGCAGGGGCACGATCCCGCATACGGAAGCGGTGTTCACGATATGCCCGTATCCTTGCTTGATCATGATGGGCAAGACCGCGTGAACGCAGTTCACGACACCGAACAGATTGACGTCGAAAACCGTATTCCAGTCCTCTCTTTTGGTCACGGTGAACGCCTGGCCGAAGCCTACGCCTGCGTTGCAGAATATGTAGTCGATAGGACCTCTGCTCCCTACGTATTCGATATAGGCGTTGACTGCATCTTCGTCGCGCACGTCCAACACCTGCGCGTGGACGCGCCCGCCGTGTTTCCGAAGGGATTCCGCCGCCGCCGCGATGTTTTTAGGCGTTCGGCTGCACATGTACACCTCAGCCCCACGCGCAAGCAGACCACGGCTCAAACCGAGTCCTATGCCTGTAGATGCGCCTGTGATGATAGCCACCTTGTCTTTAAAAAAGGAGTCGCCAGGATACTTTTCATTTTCCATGCCCATTCTCCTCCTGTTTTCGGGTGAACGTTTTTCATGATACAAAAAGGATTTTTAAAAGACGTGTTGCCAAAGACATCCGCCAAATGGAGAATGTGATGAAATCGAAAGCCGATCGCATTTTAGCATCGGCATGCTGTTTTAGGAAGCATAATTTGCGCTTGATGAGAATGGATGTTTGTGACTGCAGATGAAAAAATCATTTGTTTAGCCAACGCATCTTTAGGGAAGGCATTTTCGATGTTGCAAAGTGCATAATCTTTCAGGTTTTTTTGAATCAGCATCTTCATGAGATGAATAAATGCTATAAGAGTTTTCTCGGAGAGTGATTCGATAGGCGCAAGTGATGGTGAAATATCGGCCGCGTTGGTGGGTAACAGTGAATCCAACGCTTCCAAGAGACAGAATAAATATGATATATAGAGCTCTTGTTCAGGAAGGGGCAACATGGCCGGTGCGTTTCGGGCTTGGTCCTGTCTCTGCCTTGCCAGGCGTCTGTGGAGGGTTTTCCGCATTTACGGTTCGGGTTTCGCTCCGCGGGGCATTTAGGAGAGGAAAAGGAGCATCAACGTGCAGAACATGGGTGTGAACGTGCCGGTTCAAGAAAGGTTCTTCGAGGATTACCTGCCCGGATCAGTCCACCATCTTGGGACCGTCTCGGTGACGGAGGAAGAAATCATCGAGTTCGGCAGGCGTTACGATCCCCAGGTTTTTCACACGGATCCGGTAAAGGCCCGCGAGACGGCTTTCGGCGGCCTGGTGGCAAGCGGGTGGCACACCGCTGCAATGGCCATGCGCCTGCTGGTCGAACGCTATTTATCCCCGGTGTCGAGTGTCGGTTCGCCCGGTCTGAAAGAGCTTTGGTGGTTGAAACCCGTCCGGCCCGGCGATTCGCTCACTGTGAGGGTCACCGTCTTGGAGACCAGGAAATCCGATTCCAGACCGGATCGAGGCATCGTCCGATCTCTCGTGGAAGTGATCAATCAGGAGGGGGATATTGTGATGCGCTGTGACGGAGTAAACATCATTCTCTGCCGTAGTGTTTGACGGCCATGGGAAGTCGAGCTGGATTGTTGAAAAGCGAATGGGACAAAGGAGCATGAGTTATGAAAATACGCCCCTTCATTCTCGCTGCTGTTATTTTCGGGTTGAGCGGCTGCAGCAGCATGTACTATGGGACCATGGAGAAGTTGGGGGTGCACAAGCGTGAGATCATGGTCGACCGTGTCAAGGCGGCGCGCGACACCCAGAATGAGGCTAAAGAGCAGTTCCTGACGGCGATGGAGCAATACAAGCGGGTAGTCAACTTCCAAGGGGGTGATCTCGAAAAGGAATACGAGAGACTCAACGCGACGCTGCAGCGGAGCGAAGCCAAGGCGGAGGAAGTCCGTGCCCGCATCCGTTCGGTCGAGGATGTGTCCGAGGCCTTGTTCAGCGAATGGCGGTCGGAGATCAAACAGTACAGCAGCGATACGTTGCGGCGGTCGAGCCAGCAGAAATACGATCTTACGAAGCGGAAATACGCAGAACTGATCACGGCTATGAAAAGGGCCGAATCGAGGCTGGAGCCGGCCTTGGTCCCGCTGCGTGATCAGGTCTTGTTCATGAAACACAACCTCAACGCCAGGGCGATCGCCGGTCTTAGCCAGGAATTGATCAGCGTCGAGGCGAACGTGGATGAACTGGTGAACGAGATCGAGGCCTCCGTCGCACAGGCCGATGCCTTCATCGCGTCTCTGGAAAACGAATGATTCCTCTTGTTGTGCACGAATGGGCCCGGCGCCTCTGGCGCTGGACGAGAAGCTTGAAGGCCCTCTTTCGGAAAGATCGGCACCCTCAGTCTATGGCTGGCAATGAAGGTTGAACAAGGTTTCCGCCCCTCAGCCCCCGGCGATGTGCGGGGGACCGAGGGAAAGGTGGGCAGCCGACTTCTCAGCCGCCGATCATCGATTTGATCGAATTCAGCGTATCGACGTTTTCCTGAAGGGCGTCCAGGTGCGTCTGGATGTCGTTGATCGTGGTTCCCAGTTTTGCCGCAGTGCCGATTGTTCCACCCTGGTCGGTGGCCTTCTGCATGATCGATTTCTTGATGTCGTCCAACTGCGCCTCTGCATTGGGCTGAGTGATGTTTCCGCAGAACCACCCGGCCGCGAACAGCAAAACGGCCGCCCCGATTCGAACGCCTTTCCTCACGATCGTCTTTTTCATGTCGTTTCTCCTCTTGCCATGCCGGGATCATCCGGGACAGAGTGTAAAAAGTACCTATCGCTTTAAACCGTTATCAGAGTAATCCGCATCATGTCAATGCAAATGAAATCTTCGCGATGAACGACGACGCGGCGGCTCCTCTCGAGCCGTCTGCTTTTAACGAAGCGACGGGGCGTTTCGATGCGTTTGAAGCAGGACAAGGCAGTCGGGACAAGAAGAAGCTAAAGGAAACCAGGGATCAGAAGTTCTTGAGAATCACCGCAGCCAAGGCCCGCGATGTTTCCACCATCCGGTCGAAAGCCTCTTCGAGGCGGTCGTAGATCTGTGTCCACTTGATGATTTCCAGCAGATCGGTGGCGTTTTCCGCCTTTCCCTCGTAAAGCTCGCCGACGCCCACCAGGAAGAGCATCCGCGTCTCCTCCCTGATGTCGTCCATCTTGCCGATAGGCAGAGAAGCAATGGTCGCGGTGCGCAGGTGCTCGAGCATCGACCCGGTCTCGGCGTTGATTTCAACCAGGTTGGCTGCGATCTCGGAGGCGGCGGCCCTGGGCCGGCCGAAGCCGTAGAGGCCGAGGCGCGTAGAAACCGCCTTGATCGCCCGCATGGCCTCGTCGAAGCTGCGGTTCAGTTCGTGTACGTCGCCCCGCTCCAGGGGCTGGATGAATGTCAGAGACAGTTCCTTGAAGATCTCCCGGAAGAGGCGGATCTGTTCCTTTTCGAGTTCGTGGATGGCGCTGCATCGGCCGGGGAGGTCCTGCAGATCCTTCAACAAGGCAGCAAGCAGGATCGTCCCGCGATTCAGGACGGCCCATTGCTCCTGGAAGAGCCTGTAAAACGGGAAGGTGTCGCTGAAGAGTCCGAAACCCATTGCAGATCCCCTTATGGCGCGGGAGCGCCCTTGCGGCGCTGCAGCCGGTTGCTGAGCCCGTCCAGGTACACATAAAAGACAGGGGTGATGTACAGGGTCATGAGCTGCGAAAAAAGCAGCCCCCCCACCACCGAGATGCCCAGGGACTGCCGGGCGTCGCCTCCGGCGCCGAGCCCGAGTGCGATGGGGAGTGCGCCGATCAGAGCGGCCAGGGTCGTCATCATGATCGGCCTGAAACGGATGAGGCAGGCCTGGTGGATCGCCGCCAGCGAGGTGAGCCTTTCCCTACGTTCGGCTTCGATGGCGAAGTCTACCATCATAATGCCGTTTTTCTTCACGATGCCCACCAGCATGATGAGCCCAACGTAAGCGTAAAGATCCAACTCCTTGCCAAACAGCGAGAGCGCGGCCAGGGCACCGAACCCAGCGAGCGGCAGGGCGGTCAGGATGGTCACCGGGTGGATGAAGCTCTCGTAGAGGATGCCGAGGATCATGTAGATGACGACCACGGTCACGAGCAGCAGGAATCCCATGCTGGCAAAGGAGGATTTGAAGGCTTCGGCCGATCCCTGGAACCCGGTGCTCATGGTGGCGGGGAGCTTTTCCTCCGCGAACTTTTCGATCTCGGGCATGACGACCCCGATAGAGGCTCCGGGCTTCAGGTTGAAGGCGATATTGGCGGCGGGGATCTGCCCCGAGTGGTTGACGCTCAGGGCTGAAACAGACTCTCTGAACCGCGCCACCTGCTTGATGGGCACCAGGGTCCCGTTTGAAGACCGCACATAAAGGGATTCCACCGCCTCCGGGTCTCCCCGGTATTCGGGCAGGAACTCCAGGTAGACGTAATAGAAATTGCTCGAGGTGTAGATCGTAGAGATCTGGCGGGAGGCATAGCCCGAGTAGAAGGCGTTTTGGATCTGCTCCAGGGTCAGACCGTAATAGGAGGCCATGTCGCGGTCGACGTCGATGTCGAGGGTGGGCTTCCGGAACTGAAGATCCGATTTGACATCGATCAGTTGAGGGATGCTCCGCAGCTTCTCTTCCATGAGCGTGCCGTATTCGTACAGATCGTCGAGGTCCGTGCTCTGCAGGGTAAACTGCCACTGGGTGGTGGCGAGCCGGGACCCGATAGTGATCAAAGGCGGGTTGGTCAGGGCGGTGAATACCCCCGGGATCTGGTTCAGCCGGGGCCTCAGCCGTGCGATGATCTCATCCACCGAGGCGGTACGTTCCGCCCGTTCCTTCAGGCTTATGAAGACGATGCCGCTGCAGTCCCCCGAGAACCCGGCGACGGAGCCCATGGACCCCTCGGCGCAGTCCGGGTCCTGAAGGAGGATGCTGTTGAGCGTGTCCTGGATGCGGAACATCTCGTGGTAGGATGTTCTGTCCTCCGCCTGGGAAAAGATGCGGAAGAAGTTCTGGTCCTGATTCGGGATGAACCCTTTCGGGATGCGCTGATACAGAAAAACCATTCCACCCATGACGATGACGGTCAAGATCAGCATCCAGAAGCGGTGTTCGAGGCAGAAGGTCAAGGTCTTCCCATAGACGGAGGCGGCCCCTTCGAAAACCCTCTCAGATGACCTGTAGAACCGGCCGTGGGCGGATGATCGGCCGGACATGCCTTTGAGAAAACGGCTGCTCAGCATGGGCGTCAACGTGAGGGAAATGAAGCCGGAGGCCAGGATGGCGGTCGTGATGACCACGGCGAACTCCCTGAAGAGCCGGCCGATGATCCCGCCCATGAACATGATGGGGATGAAGACCGCCACGAGCGAGATGGTCATCGAGAGGATGGTGAAACCGATTTCCCGGGACCCGCGCAGCGATGCCTCGAGGGCCTGCTCCCCGAGTTCGATCCGCCGGATGATGTTTTCCACCACCACGATGGCGTCATCGACGACAAAGCCGATGGCCAAAGTCATGGCCATGAGGGAGAGGTTGTCGAGGGTGTAGCCGTAGACCGCCATGACGGGAAAGGTCGCCACCAGAGACAGGGGGATGACGACGCTAGGGATGAGCGTAGGCCTGATGGCCCGGATGAAGAGGAACATGACCACCAGAACGAGGCAGATGGTCAGGATCATCGTGTACTGGACGTCGTGGATCGACTCCTTGATGAAGGAGGACTGGTCGTAGAGGATGTCGAGGCTCATGGCTCCGGGCATGGCCTTGGCGATCGCGGGGAGCTTCGCTTTGACCTGCTCGGCCAGGAAAACCGTGTTGGTGCCGACCTGTTTCCGGACCCGGGCGAAGACAGCCTTGCGTTTTTCCCCATCTTTCATGAACCAGGCGGTGTTCCGCTCGTTTTCGACGCTCGCCACGGCCCTGCCGATGTCTTCGATCCGCACGGGGTAGCCGTTCTGATAGCAAACGATCAGACCTTCGTAGTCCTCCGCCCGCATGAGCTGCCCGTTGCTCTGCATGGTGTAGCTGATCCGCGCTCCGTCGAGCGTCCCGCCCGGCAGGTTCACGTTGCCCGCGCTCACGCCCGCCGACACTTCATCGATGCCGATCCCGCGGCTCGCCAGGGCCTTCGGATTGACCTGGATCCGAACGGCGTAACGCTGCGCCGGGAGGATGTCCACCTCGGCAATCCCGTTGATGGCGGAAAGGCGCGGGATCATGACGTTTTCCCCGAAATCCTGTAAGTCGCTCACGGGAAGGTCGTCCGCGCTCAAGGCCAGAAAGATGATCGGCATATCAGCCGGGTTGACTTTGTTGTAGACGGGTGGATTGGGCATGCTCTCGGGCAGCACGCCCATCGCGGCGGCGATGGCCGCGTTCACATCCAGGGCGGCGGCGTCTATGTCGCGTTCGAGATTGAACTGGATGTTGATGGTGGTTTGTCCGAGCACGCTCTGGGAGGCCATGGAGTCGATCCCGGCGATGGAGGAGAACTTCTTCTCGAGGGGGGTGGCCACGGTGGCCGCCATGGTTTCGGGATCGGCTCCTGGAAGAGAGGCGGTGACGCTGATGGTCGGAAAATCCACGTTGGGGAGGTTGCCGATGGGAAGCTTTTTGTAGGAGAGGATTCCAAGAAAGAGGAGCCCCGCCATAACCATGATGGTCATGACGGGCCTTCTGATCCAGATCTCGGAGATGTTCATAAAGCGGCCTCCCCCTCGATGCCCGCCGGTCGCCGGCCCCTTAGCGCTGAGGCCCCTCGACGATCCTGACCTTGAAGCCTTCCTGCAGCTTGTTCTGGCCGGTCAGGACAACCGCTTCACCGCCTTCGAGTCCACTGGATAGGACCGCCTCGCCGCCGATCCGTCGATCCACGTCCACCGCCCGCACTTCTGCGGTGTTGTCCCGGCGCACCACAAACAGGTAGAACCCTTGCTGGCCGGTCATGACCGCATTCAGCGGCACCGTCAAGGCGTCTTTCTGAAGATCCAGAACGAGGCGGGCCTGAACGTATTGACCCGGCCAGAGGATCTGGTCCGCATTTTCGAACTCCGCCTTCAGGGCGATCATCCCGGTTGCCGCGTCGATCGCGTTGTCGATGAAAACGAGCCGGCCGGAAAGGGGTGTTTTCGACGCCCCGTCTGTGAAGGCCAGGACCTCGAGCGGGTGTTGCTTCATATAGTGCCGAATGGTGGTGAGGTGCCTTTCGGGCACCGCGAATCGAACATGGATTGGGGTCATCTGGTTGATCACCGTCAGGCCGGTCGTGTTGGCTTCCACGATAGCTCCCTCGTGCACGAGCCGGCTGCCGGTCCGGCCGGCAAAAGGCGCCCGGATGGTGCAGTAGGACAAATCGAGCCTGGCCTGCGCCAGGCATGCCGCATCGGCCCGGATCAGGGCCTCGGTGGCCATCGCATCGGCGCGGGTCTTTTCGATGTCGGATTCCGAAACCGTGCCTTCGCCGACCATGCCGGCATAACGCCGCGCCTCGGCGCGTTGGAATTCGAGGTTTGCGCGGTGCATGGCGAGCCGCGACTCGGCCTCGCGGATCTTCTCGACAAAAGGCTTCGAGTCGATCGTAAAGAGGACCTCGTCCTTTGCGACGTTCTGTCCCTCACGGAATCCGATTTTTTCGAGCTGCCCCGTGACCCGGCTGAGGATGGAGACGGTCCGGACGGGCTCCACTTGAGCGGGGGCGTCCAGTACGAGAGGCATTTCCTTTTTGGTCGAGATCGACACGGTGACGGGAACGGGAGGAGGGGCCGCCGACGGGGCCTGGGGGCCATCCGAACAGCTTTGGCAGAACAGCGAGAGAAGCAGAGGAAGCAGGAGGCGTTTCACGGTGTCACATCCTCCGTTAGCGGTTCAGCAGTCTTTTCAGGACGTGCGCCTTTCGGTCGATCCGCCTGAATCCATCGCGAACGGACAGGGTGACGCAGCGTTTTTTCCCCAACGATGGGAACCTACGCTATGGAACCCCAGTATGTCAATTTAAATGAATTCAGGTGAATCTCCTCTCTTTGCATGAAACGGACAAGAAGTTTGAGGATTTCCGTATGATAATCTTCCTTAGCATAGATCCGCCCCCTGGCAGGCTTATAATAGCAGCCATCCAGCGAAAAGGAGGCTTGTCCCTGCCCCCCGGTTCGACCGGCGCAAGGGACAGGCCAGGCTAGGGTTGATTCAGGACGACGATTACTTCATTGGCTGCAAACCTGCTCTGCCCGTCCTTTACGGTGATCTTTATGTGGTAGGAGCCCGGGTGAGCCCCCGTGACGTAGAAGGAAACCTTCTCGTCTACGGCGGAGATCTCTCCCTGATTCGGTTCTATCTTCGCGCCGCTGACATCATCCGGGTATTCGATCTCTGCTTCCCAGCGAACCGGTGCTCCGGAAGAGACCCAAAACGAGACTTCTGCAGGCCCGGGGTAATCGCTCTCGACAGTCTTGGAGAGCAACTCCAGCGAAGGCTTGGGTGCCGTAAAATGGATCACCCGGTCAAACAGCAGTTCGGTATAGCTCGGGCCGGTCTTTGTGCCGGGCTCTACATACGCCCTGAACGCGACAAACATCTCATCATCGATTTGCGTCCCCTCACCGCATCCAGCGATGGGGACCTCCATACAGTAAGGTTCACCGTCGCAGTGGCGTGCCACTTTGATGGCGTAAAGTTTATCGACTTCACTGGGGGGGCCATATGGGAGATAAGAGCTGGCGCTGCCTGCGAAACTGAAACAGTCCGGGGAATAACAATGATCGAATCCGGTTGCTATCCCGCAGTACTTATATGCCTGGTAAATACTGAAGTTGTGGTAGGTGGCCTTTCCGCTCTTTTGATGGTTGACGCCGTAAATGACGAGAAAGTCATCCGGGTCCTCCGAGAGCTTGAAGAATTCCTGAGTCATCAAATAGGCGGCATCACTGCTGTCCCCCAAGGTGTTTGTCAAGGTTTGGAGCGCGAGGGGGCTTTGCTTGATCCATTGATCCGTCGTCAACTCCTGAGCGGATTGGCCTGGGTAAGTGTCCAGGATGGCCCTTCGGAGCCCGTCCACTGCCGGGGCGAGGTCGAATTCCGTTTGGCCGGTGCCCCGGACCACTTGGGGTGGGGTGGGAAACGGGTCATGAGAATCATTCGGGGGTGTAACGCGGAACACCACGACCCCCGGGTTTTCGAGGTAGCCTCCACCATCGCTTGTGCCATCCTTCCACAAGGCCGTGCGCTGACCGATGATGATCTGGTCCGTGGTCTCATCCAGGGCATCATTGGTTTTGAGAAGACTCGACGGGATGACAGAAGTGTTGACCCGGCCGAGGAAGCCTGCGCGGATGGCCGCGGCACGGATGGCCTCGTTTGTTTTCCTGTCGGCGGTGAAGATAAGGACGATATTGCTGTTGAACTCTCCCCCGAATGTCTTGATGGTGAATCGATTAATGGGATCTCCGAAGCTCGAGAATATCTTGTGGGCGTCCGCCGGGCCCCATCCCTCCTCGTAGCGGGAAAATAGAAAGCTGGCATAGCTGAAGTAGTCGCACGGGGGAGGCGTCGGCCCGATGAGAACGACCGCCTCATTCCTCCGAATGCGAAATATAACGGGTAAAAGTGTCGGGGCTTGTCCCGGCAGAGGCGGAACCACCGCTGTGAGGTAACGATTGGTGACGTTGTTGCCGTTGCAGGAGTCGATGAGCCCTTGGCAATAGAGCTTCATAAAATTGAGCTCTACATAGTTTTCATAATTCAGGTCTCCCAACACCTGATAACCGCTGTTCAGCAGGTTTTGTTTCAGAACAGCCGCCTTTGTCAGCAGAGAAATCTCAGCCCATGTCTGAACAGGAAAAAAATGGGTAAATAAAACCATAAGTACAATAAAAAATGCTCTCTTCATCGCAACGCTTTTCATGACTTGCACCTCCAAGAAGCTAAAAAAACTGTTTGCAGCGATTAGAGTTGCGTTTTATAGTGATTGCATTCAATGATGCATTCATGTTGATATAGGCTATCCACTGCGCTGTTGTTCCATGGTAGATAATCCGTATAAATCACATGACTGTAAAATATCTATGATAGAGCAAAGTGATGATATACTTTCTATCACATTCCTAAACGTTAGTGTTTATTTTTTCCTATTATAGCGCTTGAATAACTTCACAAAATGCAGTTATATCCTAATATTTCGATATCACAATCTGAATGCTTCTGGAGGATCCTTTGGCTGGTGGGAATAAATTGCTGGTAATATGGTATTTTATGTCTTATTTGTTTCCCGTTCTGCGCGCATTCAAGTCAAATTGAAATAATGTCTGGGAGTTGATTTAGACCTGGCTGGCTCATCATCATGTAAAGGTTGTAAATTTTGAGGCTTCCCACACGGTTATTTTCACCTAAGACATTAGTTGGGTACCAGTCAAGGAAAAAATGCAATGTTCACAATTTTGTGTGAAGTGCTCTTCTGATGAGTCACCCCGCGGACTTCTGTCCACCTAATTGTGTATTCAGACCGAGTTGGGGGGCCGCAGAAAGACCGTCGCAGCGGATTAGATGACGGACCGTGAAATCAGCGTCATCAAGTTCGTTACTCCTGATGATCGTCATTACGAGCGGGAGCCACAGATCTTGGTGAAAAGGCACGCACTCTACCAGGCTCCACTCCGCCGCTGTCCAAACCGGTGGTCAAGGCCAACCCGCGATTGGCAACCGGCCCGAGTTGTAAGCTCAACCCGCGGAAAAATACCGAAGCTCAACATGAATGATTATTCGCCACCTAAAGACGGCTCAGGTGACAACAACCTTTCAAATCAAAGAGGCGCATATGCCGTCCGGAGGACAGGCCAAGGGGAGAGAAGCAGGTATAGATGAGCGGATCGAGTTTTGTATTGGACCAAGCTGATCAGTGCACAGACGGCTTGCGGCTTGAGCATCCGGCGTTCTGAGCCGAGCAGAAGGTCAGTTTCTTCTATCTTCAATGCCGGGAATGCGGTGCGGTGATCGACATGCAAGAGGATGAGAAGAAAGCATCGCCCAATGAGCCGTCAAAAAAAGTGTCTCATTTTTATAAAAAGCGCCCCGGTGAGATGCTCCATCACAAAAAAGGGCTATGGCTTGCGGCCGTAACCCTGAAATTCTCCTGGTCGGGGCGGCAGGATTTGAACCTGCGACACCTTGCTCCCAAAGCAAGTGCGCTGCCAGACTGCGCCACGCCCCGTGGGTTGGAGATGCCGTAAATGTAGCCCAGGGAGGGGGTGAAATCAAGCCGTTTTTTCTTTAAGAGCTTGACCGGTACCCGGCATTTGATATAGAGTGCCCCGGGAAAGCGGCCGCGGGTTCCGGATGAGGAACGCTTTGCGGCGGAAAATCCGGGAGGGAGGGGTTTTATGGATCTCTGGAGAAAAATCGGTGTCGGAATCGTGATGATGGTCCCTTCTTTTGTGGGAGGAGGCCTTTTGTACAGCTGGACGCATTCCTGGTTCGTGGTCTGGGGCTGGGTGATCGTCATGGCGATTTTGGCCGGCTCCATCATGGGCGGGAAATTTCTGCGGAAGAAGGAAGGCGAATACGCATAGGAAACCGAGCCGGAGAAAAGGCGGACAGGGTGCAGGAGAATGCACCGCCTGGAAGATGGAGTGACGCCTATCCATCCGGGCTGATCTATTTTGGCCGGCTGAGAATTGAACGGTTTTGCACAAGAAAGGGGCATCGAATCATGGTTCGATGCCCCTTCGTTTATCGGTGACAGCTCAGGATGACGGGATCAGGCGATGCCGAGCTGGAACTTCAGGGATTTCAAAGTGTTTTTCATCAGCATCGTAATGGTCATGGGGCCGACGCCGCCCGGGACGGGGGTGATGTAGCCCGCGATTTCCTTCGCCTTGTCGAAATCGACGTCGCCGCGCAGGATGGCCACCTTCTTGCCGGTTTTTTCACTGATGGTCTCACCGACCCGGTTGACGCCGACATCGATGACACAGGAGCCGGGTTTGATCCATTCGGGCTTGACCAGTCCGGGGACGCCTGCGGCCACGATCAGGATATCGGCCCGTTTGCAGTGGGACGCGATGTCTTTGGTGCGTGTGTGAACGATCGTCACTGTGGAGTTGGCCCCGGGGCCTTTCTGGAGCATCATGTTGGCGATGGGTTTGCCGACGATGTTGGAGCGGCCGACCACCACGACCTCGGCGCCGCTGGTTTCGACACCCGCCCGGACGATCATCTCCTGAATGCCTGCCGGGGTGCAGGGCGGGAACTTGACTTCGTCGCCACCGATCATGAGCCGGCCGACGTTGACGGGATGGAAGCCGTCCACATCCTTGTCCGGGTCGATGGCGTTGAGGACCTTCTTCTCGTTGATGTGTTTGGGCAGGGGCAATTGCACCAGGATGCCGTTGATCGAATCGTCCTTGTTGTACTTGTCGATGAGAGCGAGCAGGTCGGCTTCGGAAATGTCCACCGGCTGGCTGTCCTGGACCTCTTTAAAGCCCACGCGATGGGCCGTCTGGATCTTGAGCGTGACATAGGAAATAGAAGCCGGGTTTTCACCCACCAGGATAGTCACGAGCCCCGGTACGACGCCATGCTTCTCCTTGATCTGTTTGACCTCTTCCTCGATTTCCTTGAGGATTTGCTCCCTGATTTCGGTCCCCTTGATTAATTTGGCGGTCATTCCGAATCTCCTTTCCTGACTTTTCATTAAAAAAATGGAATAATCGATGGGCTTGTGAAAAAAATCTTATGCGCCACCGAAGGGTCAATAGCACATCTGATTTGGGAATTCAAATCATTTTGCTCTGGGTTACGAAGAGTTTCTCTCACCGCCGCCCCGCAGGCGGGGGACCGAGCACGTGCAGCGTGTGACCTAATGATTCTCCTTTCCGGATGGAAAAAGAAATTCCAGCGGGAGATCCTTTCCGGATGGACACCGGGCAGTAAGGAGGGAGGCGGCATGGCCTTGGAGAATGTACCTCCGTCAGCGCCATGGACCGGCGAAACGGTTGAGCAGGCCTGAATCTGCGCCGATATAGTGTATGCCGGCACCCGAAGGTGGTGAAGAAAAGGAAGGGTTTATGACTGGATGGCAGCAAGATCGGAAAGCCGATGGAGGAGGAATCGTGGATCGAAATTTGATCTATATGACGGCCGGCAGCCTCGATGAAGCGCGGCGGATCGGCAGACATCTCGTCGTGGAGCGTTTGGTTGCCTGTGTGAACATCTTCGAAGGGATGCAGTCCTTCTACTGGTGGGAGGGAGCGGTTCAGGAAGACCGGGAGGTGGTGCTGGTGGCCAAGACGCGGTCGGACCTGGTCCCGCGAGTGTTGGAGGCGGTGAAATCCATGCACAGCTATGAGTGCCCCTGTATGGTGAGCATCCCGATAGCGGGCGGGTATCAACCCTTTCTGGAGTGGATCGACCGGGAAACGGCCTCGGGGGACGAGCGGGCGCCTGGGGTGTAACCGCTTGATCGGGGAGATTTGCTGCGCCTTCGACCGCACTGGATTTTATTCGTTCGCCGGCAGGCGCCCGGAGCAGTTGGAGGCCTCCGGCCACCAGCACACAGGCGTTGAACGCTCGCCGACAGGCGCCAGGAGCAGCTGCCTCCGGCTCGTGCGCGGCGCTGTTTGCCGCATCGTTAGACCGGGCAAGGGCCATCCCCCGGGGGCGCCCCTTGTGGATAAGCTCCCGGCAAGAACCGCCGGACGAAGAGAAGGCCCTGTCCCGGGGCCGCTCTCATGGCCTTCGACGGCGCCGGTATCGGACGACGAGCAGGAATCCGCAGGCCAGGACGAAGAGGATGACGAGTCCTATATTATAACGGTAGAGGATGCGGTCGATGCTTTCACGCACGTGATCCCAGTTGCTGCCGAGGGCGTAGCCCATGGAGATCCAGATGAGGTTCCAGACGGCGGCGCTGACCAGTGAAAGCAGAACCACGATCGGGAGCCTGAGGCGGGAAAACCCTCCGAAGAGAGCGATCGCCGAACGGATCCCGGGGAAAAAACGGTTCATCAGGATCAGTCCATAGCCATAACGATTGAACCAGACCTCGGCGCGGATGATGTCGCATGCCTTGAGGAACCAGAAATCCCTTTCGATGAAGAAATGCCGGCCGAAGTAGCTGCCCGCCTGAAAGAGCGCCAGGAACCCTGCCAGGCTTCCTATGGTCGTGACTGCATAGACGCCGGCGAAACCCAGCTTGCCGGACCCGACCAGGAAGGCGCCGAAGGCCGTGATCGTGTCCCCGGGGATGGGTGGAAAGAGGTTTTCCAGGAAGGCGCAGAACCCGAGGAGCGCATAGATCATTGCTTCGGGCAATTCTCCAACCCAACGGAGAAACTGGTCAAGGTGATTCAACAGGAGGACTCCTCGAGGTGTTTTCCTGAACCGGGCAAGGCCCTGAAGGCGGTTCCACCGATCGCCGGCTATGGGAAAGCGCCGGTCAAAGGCATTATTGGGGGGCGGGCGCCAAAAGACAAGCCCTCTTTTTGCCTTGACTGCCCGCGTGCCATTTGTTAGCTAATTTCCATCCGGAAATGGTCTTTTTGGCCGATCTCGGCGTCAATCTGCACGTTTGCTTGTGCGGCGACCTGCAGGTCGCCTCTCCGCGCAAGCGCTTGATTCCCTTGATATGGGGCAAACCGGATTTGCCGGGAAACAAGGGGCTGAGCACCCGAAGGGTGCGAAGAACCGGGACCCGCCCCGCAGGGGTGGGACTGAGCACGCCCCGCGTGTGAAGAAAAATCCTTATTTCCGGATTGGGAACGGGGTTCTGAGGGGAAATCATTTCCATTCCGCCTTCCGGGCAGGGCGGGACCGATTCATCGAGCGAGGAGAAAAAAGAGGCCATGGCGAAAGAAAAATTGAAACGGAAGGAATTGTTGAAATCTCCGGACGAGTTCCTGACCCTCTCCGAGAAGGTTCTGCGCTATCTGAGCGAGCACACCCGGCAGGTGAAAATCGCCGTGATCGGGTTGGCCGTTGTGTTCGCGGCGTATTTGGCCGGGTGGGGGTATCTCAAGCATGTCAACAAGGCCGGCCAAACGGCCTATAATGAGGCGTATGAGATCGTCAGTGACAACCTCGGGCCCGATCCCGATGTCGAGGCGCTCAAGCGGGCGAAGGACCTGTTCGCAGAAGTGATCGATGATTACGGGCTGTCGAAGGCGGCTGATCTTGCACTGCCCCAATTGGCGCATCTTTACGCCCTCGACGAGCAGTACGACGAGGCCATCGAGGCCTACCGCAAGTTCAACGACGCCGTTTCGCACAAGCCGCCGTATCCTGCGCTGAGCGCGTTGGCGATCGCTTCCATCTATGAAGACAAGGGGGAATTCGACAGGGCCGCTGCGGAGCTTGCCCCGGTGGTGGCCGAGGAAGAGAGCCCGTTCAAGGAATCAGCCATTTACCAACTGGCGCGTTTGTATGATCTGGCCGGTCAGAAAGACAAGGCCGAGGCCCTTTTCAAGGAATTCGTGGAAACCTATCCTAACTCCATGTTCAAACCGATGGCGGAAGCCAGGCTCTGATCTCAACGGCGGGCCGGCTCAGCCGCGCCCGGGAAAAGCGCCCGGATCGTTTTTTACCCGGCCCTGCGGATTCATTCTTTGCGAGGAGGAACGCTATGCTGATCGGTGAAATTCTGGCCCGCAACGCCAGGATGTACGGGAAGGAAATCGCTTTGATCGAGAGGGATCCGGCCAAGGGGAAACGGCTGGAGATGACCTGGAAGGCCTTCGACGAGGCGGCGAACCGGATTGCGAACGGCCTGATGGCGAAGGGAGTGAAGAAGGGGGACAAGGTCATCCATTTGATGATGAACTGCCTGGAGTGGCTTCCCGCCTACTTCGGCATCCTCCGGACCGGGGCATGGGCCGTGCCGCTCAATTTCCGCTTCTCCTCATCGGATATCCGCTACTGCGCGGAGATCGCCGAGGCGAAGGTCATGATCTTCGGCGAGGAGTTCATCGACCGGTTGGCGCCTATCAAGGATGAACTCGGGACGATCGAGCATTTCATCTTTTCGGGTCCTCCGGATCTTCGGCCCGGATACGCGGAGGATCTCGACGCCTTCATGGCGGGGGCTGCGGCGGATGAGCCGCGTGTCCCGATCGATGTCCTCGACGAGGCGGCGCTCTATTTTACGTCCGGAACCACCGGGACCCCCAAGCCGATCCTTCTGACCCACCGCAACCTCGAATTTTCCTGCGTCGTCGAAAACCGCCACCACTACCAGACCCACGCCGACAATTTCCTATGCATCCCACCGCTTTACCACACCGGCGCCAAGATGCACTGGTTCGGAAATTTTATCGTGGGGGCGAAGGCCGTCATTCTGAAGGGGGTCAAACCGCAGTGGATCCTGGAGGCGGTCTCCGAGGAGAGGGCGACCATCGTCTGGCTCCTTGTCCCCTGGGCGCAGGATATCCTCATCGCGATCGAGCGGGGGGAGGTCAAACTCGAAGATTATCACCTGGATCAATGGCGTCTTATGCACATCGGGGCGCAGCCCGTTCCGCCAAGCCTGATCAGGAACTGGAAGAAGGTTTTCCCGCATCACCAGTACGACACGAACTACGGATTGAGTGAAAGCACCGGCCCCGGGTGCGTGCACCTGGGCGTCGAGAACACCCACAAGGTCGGCGCCATCGGCGTCCCGGGCTTCGACTGGGAGTTCAAGATCGTCGATTTCGAACGGAAGCCCGTAGTACCGGGCGAACCAGGCGAGTTGATGGTCAAGGGGCCGTGCGTTATGAAGGAGTATTACAAGAACCCGCAGGCGACCCGGGATACGCTTTTCAACGGGTGGTTGCTCACCGGGGACATGGCCCGCGTCGACGAAGACGGTTTCATCTGGCTGGTGGACCGGAAGAAGGATGTGATCATCACCGGCGGGGAGAATATCTTCCCGGTCGAAATCGAAGATTTTCTGATGGAAAATCGGCTCATTCAGGATGCCGCGGTGATCGGTCTGCCCGATGAGCGGCTCGGAGAGGTCGTGACGGCGATTGTAAAGCTGAAGGAGGGCGCAGAGATGGACGAAGCCGCTTTCTTCCAGTACTGCGAAGGCCTGCCGCGCTATAAACGGCCCCGCCGGGTGTTCTTTGACGAGGTCCCGCGCAATCCCACCGGAAAGATCGAGAAGCCGAAATTGCGCAAGAAATATGCCGGTGCGGCCGAGACCTTCAAGATCAACCCTTGATTGATTCCCCTGCAGCGCGTCTTTGCGGCGGTTGCAGGCCGCCGCATGGACGATGCGGCTGCATAGGGGAGGGAAGCCTGCCGGATATCAGGAGAAAAAGTCTTTTTGCTTGACATGTTTCCAAACGTTCGGTATGAAAAGATAGCTAGAATATAGCTGCAATATGACCAGCCTAGCACCAGGCGGCCATGAAACGACGAAGGCCGCCTGGTGGTCGACGACGCAGTGCCATCCTGTTCATGCAGACCCAGCTCTTCAGCGTTTTGGGCCCGCCGGGCCCGAGGGGGAGAGACCAAACAACCAACCATGGAAGTCGGGGGAGAAGATGCACAAATTATTGACAGATGCACCAGGTACAAAGATGCTTTTGTTGGGCAATGAGGCCATTGCCAGGGGTGCCCTGGAGGCGGGGATGTCTTTCGCCACCTGTTATCCGGGAACGCCTTCTTCGGAGATTCCCGAGCAGTTCCTCCACATCAGCCAGGAAACCGATCTCTACTTCGAATACTCGACGAACGAGAAGGTTGCCTTGGAGGTGGGGTCCGGGGCGGCGGCGTGCGGGTTGAGGACCATGGTGACGATGAAGCACGTGGGGCTCAATGTGGCTGCAGACCCGCTGATGACGCTCGCCTATGTCGGGGTGAAAGGCGGCATGGTGATCGTGAATGCCGATGATCCGTCGCTTTTCTCGAGCCAGAACGAGCAGGACAACCGGTATTATGCCCGTCTTTCCGGGCTGCCGATGCTGGAGCCGACCACCGTCCAGGAGATGAAGGACGCCACGGTTGCGGCATTCGACCTGTCCGAGGAACTCGGACTTCCGGTCATCCTGAGAACCACGACGCGCCTGAACCACATCCGCGGAGGGGTGGAACTCGGCAAGCTGCCTCCCAGAAAAACCAAAGGGACCTTCAAAAAGGACCCGTTCAATCTGGTGACGGTTCCCGCGGTCTCACGCAAGCTGCACCAGGTGCTGCTCGAAAAGTATGACCGGGCCCTCGAAAAGTCCGAACAGTGGCCGTACAACCAGTTGACCGGGAAAGGCAAGTGGGGCATCGTCGCCAACGGTGTGAGCGTCAACTACGTCCGCGACGCCGTCGTCGATCTCGGCATTGCGGACAAGGTGACACTCCTCAAACTCGGTTTCTCATGGCCGCTTCCGAAGGCGCTCATGACGCGGTTCCTCAAGCAGGTGGACAAGGTTCTGGTGGTCGAGGAACTGGAGCCGATCATGGAAAACGAGCTGAAGGCCCTCGCACAGGAAAACGGGATCATGATCCCGATCAAGGGCAAAGGGATCGGCGGCCTCTCGCGCCTCTTCGAATACGATCCGGGTCTGGTCCGCAAATCAGTCGCGGAGTATTTCGGGATCGATTACAAGGCTCCGGCGGTGGTCGAAATGTCCGACCTGCCTCCGTTGCCCGGCAGGCCGCCTAACCTGTGTGCAGGCTGCCCGCACCGCGCTACTTTCTATGCGGTGAAGCAGGTGTTCGGCAACGAGGCGGTGTACCCGACGGATATCGGCTGCTACACCCTGGGCGTTCTTCCGCCTATTTCCATGGCGGATTACCTGATCTGCATGGGATCTTCGGTCAGCAGCGGCTGCGGTTTCGCCGAGGGGACCGATCAGAAGACCGTCTCCTTCATCGGCGACTCGACCTTTTTCCACTCCGGCATCACCGGCCTGGTCAACGCTGTGCACAACAACCACAAGTTCACCCTCGTCATCCTCGACAACGGCACGACGGCCATGACCGGCCACCAGCCCCACCCGGGGGTCCAGGCGGAGCTGATGGGGCTCAATCTTTCCCGCATCTCCATTGAGCAGGTCGTGCGGGGCTGTGGAGTCAAGGATGTCCATATCGTAAAACCCTACAAGATCAAGAAGACGATCGAAGCCTTGCAGGCCGCCAAGGACTACGATGGCCTTTCCGTGGTGATTTCCGAGGAATTCTGCCCCCTGTTCGCGAAGGCGACCAAGCAGTTCAAACGGGGTAAGGTCTTCACCGTCAATCAGGAAAAGTGCAAGGACCACAGGGACTGCATCAACAAGCTGGCCTGCCCGGCCATGTTTGTGGAGGAGGAGAAGGTCCGGATCGACGAGAATCTGTGTATTGGCTGCTCGGTCTGCGCCCAGGTCTGTCCCGAAAACGCCATCGTGCCCGTGAAATGAGGAAAGGGAGGCTTTAATGGAAACGAAACGATTGGTATTTGTCGGCGTCGGCGGCCAGGGGAATCTTTTAGCCTCGCGTCTGTTGGGGGAGGCGGCCCTTGCCGCCGGCATCCCTGTTGTGGTCAGTGAGATTCACGGTATGGCCCAGAGAGGCGGGATCGTGGAATCGGCTGTGTTGATGGGGAACGTCACCAGCCCCATCGTGTCAGGGGCTGAGGCGGATGTCCTGATCGGCTTCGAGCCGATCGAGACCCTGCGGGCGATGGGGAAATGCAATGCGGACAGCCTGGTGATCACCAACCTGAGCCCGTTGCCCCCGTTTACGGTTTCTATCGGGCAGGGCAAGTATCCGAAAGTGGATGAGGCCCTGGAGCTGATCCAGAAGAAGGTCAAGAAGAAGGTCATTGCCTTGAACGGGAGCGCGCTGGCGGCGGAGGCCGGCAACCCGCTTTCGCTCAATATGGTTATGCTCGGCGCCTTGATCGGATCGGGCGCCGTCCCGATCACCCCTGAAGATATGAAGAAGACCATCTCTGCGTCCACCAAGAAGGCGTTCCTCGAGTCCAACATCAAGGCCTTCGATTTAGGGATGGCGAGTGCCAGATAAACCGTTTGCTGCTGTGGGGGCAGGCTTTGCCCCCTCTTTTTCAAGGGATCGGGGAGGCGGAGGCGTTTTCCCGATCCTCCCGTTTTCTCCCTCAACGCTTCGATCGCCGGACTGCCCGGGCGGTTGTCAAGGGAAACCACGATGGGCAAGGTGACCCGAATCGCCCTGGTATCGACCCCCTGGCCGCTTTTCAATCGACCTTCCATCCAACTGGGCGCCCTCAAGGCCTACCTTTGCCGGGAAGTGCCGAATCTCGAAGTCGATGCCTTCCATCCTTATCTGACCATTGCGGCCGCCCTCGGCTACGATGTGTATCGCGAAATCGCGGATCGAACGTGGCCCGCCGAATCGCTTTACGCCGCACTGCTTTACCCTGACCGGCGCGAGGGTCTGCAGAAGTTTTGGCAGCGGCAGGTCCGACACGTCCCTGTCCTGCGGCGTCTCTCTTTCGACGAACTCCTCGGCGCCCTCGATCGGTCATCCGCCCGCTTCATGGACGGGATGGCATGGGATCGCTTAGGCCTGGCCGGGTTTTCGATCTGTCTGGGGCAGCTGACGAGCAGCCTGTTTTTTATCCGGGAAATCAAGCGGAAAAGCCCCAACGTGTTGATCACGGCCGGCGGGTCTTCGTGCGCCGGAGATATGGGGGCAAGTCTCCTGCGAGCCTTTCCGGAGATCGATTTCGTCGTTCAGGGGGAAGGCGAGAGGCCGCTCGTCCACCTGGTGCAGCATCTCGGCGGCGGGGCGGCCCCTGAAGCGGTTCCACCCTGCCAGGGTTTGATCGGGCGCAAGGCGAACCAAACCGCCTCAGAGACCTCTCAGGTCGATTCGCTCGATGACTTGCCCTATCCGGATTTCAATGACTATTTCAAGGAACTGAGCGCCTTGCCGCCGACCAGACGGTTTTTCCCCCGCCTGCCGATGGAGATCTCTAGGGGATGCTGGTGGCGCGGAGCGGGGCGCACAGCCAGTTCTTCAGGGTGTGCTTTCTGCAACTTGAACCTCCAGTGGTGGGGATACCGCGCGAAGAGCCGCCGGAGGATCCTGGACGAGCTCGATGCCCTTACCGGCGCCCATCAGGTCCTGTCGGTCTCTTTCATGGACAACCTGCTTCCGGCGCGGGAACTGGCGGAGATCTTCGATGGAATTCAAGAACTGGGCCGGGGTTTCCGCCTCTTCGGTGAGATCCGGGCCAAGACGCCTTTGAAGGCCCTCCGGGCGATGGGCATGGCGGGGGTGCGGGAGGTGCAGGTCGGGATCGAGAGCCTGAGCACCCGGCTGCTCGAGCGTATGCACAAAGGTACGAGGGCTATCGACAACCTGGAGATCATGAAGCATTGCGAGGCCTTCGGGTATCCGGATCTTGCCGCCAATCTCATATTGGAGTTCCCGTCGAGCGGGGAGGCAGAGGTGGCGGAAACCCTCAGAAATCTCGACTTCGCCCTGCCTTTCAGACCACTCCGGGGGATTTCCTTCTGGCTCGGGTACGGGAGCCCGGTTCATATCGACCCGGAGCGTTACGGGATCGGCAGGGTTCGCAACCACCCCTTCTACGAACGCCTTTTCCCCCCGGCCGTTTTGAAGGACCTTAAATTGATGGTCCAGGGATACAGCGGCGGGGTGCTCCGGCAAAGGCGTCTCTGGCGCCCCGTGCGGGAGAAAATCAAGGCATGGCATCGATCGTACCAAAACCTGCACGGAGGCGGGGAAGGCGGTCCTTCGGACTGCGAACCCATCCTATCTTACCTCGACGGGCGCGATTTCATGATCATCCGGGAGCGCCAGCCGGGGGCCTTCCAAAAAACCCACCGTTTGAAGGGCCTCTCGCGCGATCTTTACCTGTTTTGCGACGTCCATCGGAGCCTGCGGGCGATCCTCACCCGTTTTTCCGGCCTTGGGGAGGAGCGTGTGCTCCCCTTCCTCCGGATGATGGTCGAAAAGCGTCTCATGTTCAGCGAGGACGATCGTTATCTGAGCCTTGCCGTGCGCTGCGGCCCGCTGCGGGAGGCCTAGCCTTTCTCGTACACGGCGAGGATGCCTTCCAGGGGACGGGGATCGGTAAGGAGGCGCATGCCCGGGTAGCGGGGCATGATGCTGCTCAGGCCGTAGACCAGGAAGCGCGCCCCGGAGCGGGCGCGCCGGCGGATCAGTTCGCCGAACTCTTCGTGCATGATGAGGTAGGTGTAAAAGAGGTCAAAGTCTTCGAAGGGGAGGCCTGTGGCTTCCCTCAAGGCATCATGGACATCCGGTGCGGTCGAATCGCCGTGGAGAAGGTGGATGTTCCGGGGAGGCGGAGGGCGTCCTTCCTCTTGGAGGCGTGCTTCGAGGGACTGTTTGAGCGGGGCGTATTCGTCCAGTGTCCATTCATCCAGTTCGATGCCGGCCGAGACCTGTGTCAGGTAGCTCATGAAAACATTGACCCGCCCGTCTGCGCACCCGAGATCGAGAAAACGCGACTTGCCGGGGTCCAGCCAGCCTTCCTGCACGAGGGTTTCAAGACATTGAAGGAGGACCAGCAGATCGGTGGAGCGACGGAAGCCGAGCGCCCCCACGTTCCCGACCTTGCGCTCGTCATAGAACCTGGCGACGGCCTCCAGGGTCCGCCAGTGCGGCAAGACGCTCTCCGGTGGTGCGCTTCGGGGGGGCATGCTGCTGATTGAAAGGTCTGCCGGATAATCGGGCTTCATGACTTCAGCACCTTCTTGATGCGCTCGTGGAGGAGAAACAGCGCCTCGAGTTCCTCGCCTTCCCTGTTACGCAATCGGGCAAGGCCTTCGGGGCGGATGCGGTCGGTGATCTTGCGGCAGACATAGTTGACGCACAGGACATGCCTCGCGGTGAGGAGACAGCCCTCCGGGCCGAGAAAGAAGCAGGAGCGGGGATCCTGGCGCCGCTTGGGGAGGGCGGCCCCGAGGAGCCGGTTGATCAGGAGCAGCACCGCGTCATAGTATCTTTCGAGGCCGGCCCCGCAGCATGAGCCGCCCTCCAGTGCATCGCAGCGGCGGCAGATCTCGACGATCCCGGTTGACTGCAGGGCTTCGCGGGAGCCCGCCGCGGCCCGTCTGAAGCGGGAGAGCAGCGCCTCTACACCCTTGTCGGAGCGCAGCCTCCGTTCAGCGGCCTCGCAGCAGGCATCAGCCCACTCGATGCGGTCCTCGATGGAGCCTGAAAGCGGAGGCGGCGGATGGAACATCAGTTCAGCCGCGGATGACCGCAGTGTTTTTTGCCTGATTTTCTGGGTGCGGACTCGTTGGACGATTCTTCCCCCGCAAATTCCTTCAGCCCCTCGGCCAGACTGCGCAATTTGAGGTCCACCAGCTGATTGATGGATCCCTTCGGGTAGGTGCCGTCGGCCTTCCGCTCGCCGCCGGTGACGCCCGTGAGGATCTCGATCCCCTCATCGATGGTGCTGACCGGGTAGATGTGGAAACGGCCGCCGGCGACGCTTTCCACGACGTCCTTACGGAGCATGAGGTCCTGGACGTTGCTTGCCGGGATCAAAACGCCCTGATCGCCCGTTAGTCCCCGCAGGCGGCAGCAATCGAACCACCCCTCGATCTTCTGATTCACCCCTCCGATCGCCTGCACCTCGCCTTTCTGATTGACGGAGCCGGTGACCGCCAGGGTCTGCTTGATCGGCACCCCGGAAAGGCTCGATAGCAGGGCATAGATCTCGGTCGAGGACGCGCTGTCGCCGTCCACTCCGCCGTAGGACTGTTCGAAGGCGATGCTGGCGCTCATCGTCAGGGGCTTGTCCTGGGCGTATTTCTTGCGAAGGTACCCGGCCAGGATCAGCATGCCCTTGTTGTGCGTGCTGCCCGACAGGTCCGCTTCCCGCTCGATGTTGATGATCCCTGCGCGCCCCATGGAAGTGGACGCGGTGATCCGCGAGGGCTTGCCGAACATGTAGTCCCCGAGGCTGTAAACCGCAAGTCCGTTGACCTGGCCGACCACGGCGCCGTCGACATCGATCATGAGGGTGCCCCGATCGATCATCTCCTGGATGCGCTCTTCGATCAAGTTGGCGCGGTAGATGCGGGCCTCGATGGCCTTTTCCATGTGCTTGGCGGTAACGATGTCCTGTCCGTCTTCACGGGACCAGAAATTGGCCTCGCGGACCAGGTCGGCGATCCCGGGGAAGGTGGTCGTTATCTTTTCCTGCCGTCCGGTCATTCGCACAGCTTCTTCGACGAGCGCGGCCACCGCACCACGGTCGAGGGGCTTCAGGGCCTCCTCTTCGGTCGTGCGCTTCACGAACCGGGCGACCTGCCGGATGCTTTCGTCCGTCTTCTTCATGCTCGTGTCGAAGTCCGCACGAACCTTGAAGACCTTCTGGACGTCCTCGTCATAGGCGAGGAGCAGATAGTAAACATAAGCGTCCGCGATCACCACCACCTTCGTGTCGATCTCGATGGGTTCGGGCTTGAGGCCGCTGGTGGTGAAAAGGTAGAAGGGGTCGTAGGTCTGGATCTCGAGCTTCCGGCTCTTGAGCGCCCGCTTGAGGGCCTGCCAGACCCCGGGCTCGACAATGGCATCGAGGAGGTTGATGACCAGATAGCCGCCGTTCGCTTTGATGAAGGAGCCGGCCTTGATCTTGCTGAAATCGGTGCGCCACAGCCCGTGGCGGTCGACAATGCGCTCGATGGCGCCGAAGATGTTCCGATAGGTCGGGTAATTCTCGACGATGACCGGCTGCCCCTCCTGCTTGCTGTTGTCGACCAGCAGGTTGACCTGATAGGGCTGGAAAGGGTCCGACTCCGGGAGGATCCCGGCCATTTCCGGTGGGACCTGGTGCTGCGGTGGTCGGAAGATCTGAAGATGGTCGGCCATGTCGTTCAGCATGGCGCTCAGGAAGGCCGTGACTTTTTCGTTCTTGAACTTGGCGGAGAGGGGGTCGGTCAGCTCCGAGGCGTTCTTCATGAAAACGACCCGGTCCATTTTTTCGATCTTCTGCTGGACCTCCTTCTGCAGATCCCGCAGTTCGAGGAAGATCTGGTCGATCTGTTCGCGCAGCTTCGCCTGCTTCGCCTTGAGGACCTCGAATTCCTCTCTCGGAAAGCGTCCCTTTTCGACCATGGCTTCCAGCTGATCGATGTGCACCGGATTGTCGTCCACGACCGGCATGACCTCCGGCCGCTTGATCTGTCCCATCTGGATGTCTACGAGGGCGAACCCCTCTTCCTTGACCTTCTGATCCAGGCCTTTGAAGAAGCTCTTGCCCTTCTGTTCGTAGGTCTCCATGATCTCTTTTTTCAGGCTGATGTACTCCTGGCTTTCAAAGAGCTGAGGGATCTCCTTTTTCAGGGTCTCCACGAGTTCGTGGACGTCCTTTTTGAACTCGGCCCCCTTTCCCTGGTCGAGTTGGATCAGGGCAGGGGCTTCAGGATTCTCGAAATTGGCGACATAGCACAGATCCGGCGGTTTTTTGTCTGTGCGGCGCATTTCCTGCAGAAGCTTCTGGACGGTGGACATCCGGCCTGTGCCGGCAATCCCGGTCACAAAGATGTTGTACCCCTGTTTGTCCATGCCCATCCCGAACCGGAAGGCCTCCACCCCGCGATCCTGGCCGACGATCTCTTTGAGCGGATCGAGGTCATTGGTTGTTTCGAATTCGAAGGCAGCCGGTTCGAGACGCCAGCGCAACTGTTCTACAGGGACCTCAGGGGTCTTTTTCTTTCTGGGCATCGATATCCTCCTTGTTTCATCCAGAGCGTTGACAGGGGGGGTGGAGAGGAGATCAAGCGACGGTTATACGTATGCTGGATGAGCGTGCCTTGAGCTGTTTGGGCAAAACGACCCGTAGGATTCCGTCTGCGAAGGTGGCCTCGACCTCATCCTCGATGACGCGGCAGGGCAATTGGATGCGCCTGGCAAACGGCGTGAAGACGTTTTCAACGGCTCGATCCCTGCCCGCGCTGCGGGCGAAAGGAGCCGGTTTTTCTCCTTGGACAAGCAGGACGTTTTTCATTACGCTCAACCGCAGCGAATCCGGATCGGCGCCCGGCAATTCGACCTGAACGATCAAGGTGGTGGCGTTTTCGGCCATGTGTACAGCAGGTCCGCGGACGAATTCACCGGGCAGGAGAGAGATCCCGAAATCCGCCCATATCCGGTCGAAGAGGCGGTCGATGTCTCTTCTGAGGTCGTCGAGTTGCTGGTTTTTCCATACCGTCAGTTCAAGCATGGTTCGTCCTCCTTTACGGGTCCGTCGCCGGGGGGCGTTTTCAGGTGTTTACTCGGAGCCCGGAGCGTAAAAACAGCGTTTGGGGGAAAATACCTTGCCTTGCTTTTTCAGCGAGTTGATGATTTTGGAGACCTCCTTGCCGTCGATGCCGATGTTTTTGGCGATGTCTCCAGGGCGAACCGGCGCGCCGGCCTTGACCATAGCGTCGTAGACCATTTTTTCCTGTTCGTTCATGCGATATTCTCCCGGTTCGGATGGGCTCCAGCGGAGCCCTTTCGAGTGGCTGCCAGGCCGTTGTCGAATGCCCGCCTCCCGCGTGTGGCTCGTCCCTCCCCCATTGCGGCGTGCTCGTGGGTGCGCTCATTTTCCGGGGAATGCAGGCCTTGGACCTGAGCGTCGCTCTCGGGCCTGCGACCAGAGGGTTTGTCCAGCATGCCTCCAAGGCCGGCAGATCTTCGCCCATTCCGGTCGGAATGGAAAAGCCCTGCTCTAAAAAGGGATCGCACATCAAGATGTTGCGTTGATTTTCCCCGGTCCTGACTGCAGTCTATAGGAATCATCGATTGTCTTCAAGCCACTTTTTTCGTATGCTGCCCCGAACGGCTGCCTGCTCTCGAACAGGGGACGTCCGGTGTTTTTTCCTGAAGGCGCTTTTGCCTCGAGGCGGGAACAGGCCCGCGAGTTTCTTCCGGCGGTGGCGTTTGCGAGACCGCTGCAATCCGGTTGCTCTTCCGTTTAGCCCGACGCATGCACCCCGGGGAGACAGAAAGCGGAGGCGGGCGGGTGGAGATCGGGCGATGTTGCTGGCCGAATGGCTACGGCTATGCATGTTTATGCCGGGGCTGGGCCTGCGGTTGTCGCCGGTATTCGTTTCTGGACTGAGGATGGATACTCTCCTATAATGAAAACTTGAAGGATGTGGATGCAGCCTTTATGAGGGTGATTTCCGGCGGGGCGGATCTTCCCGGACTGGAAAACAGGTACGGCTCGATGGCATCGAGTGCCGTCCGGACGCGGCGCTTCGGTTTTCCGGGATGCGGTCCAGTGGTTGATAGCCTATGAATTGGCTGGACATTCTGATCATAGCGTTGATGGGCTTTCTGTTGGTCAGAGGGCTTTTCCGTGGTTTCTTCCGTGAGGTCGGATCACTCGCGGGGGTCGTGCTTGGGCTCCTCGCCGCCTTTCGGTTCGAGGCGAATCTGACGGGTCTTCTCAAAGGGTTTCTTCCGGACTGGCCTTTTCTCTCTCTGCTGAGTTTCGCCCTGATCATGCTGGCGATCATGGTTGCCTGCAATGTGCTCAGCCTGGCTCTCAAAGCGGCATTCAAGAAGGTTTTCCTCGGCTGGCTCGACCGCGCTCTGGGAGTGGCCGTAGCCTTTGTCAAGGGAATGGTGGTGCTTTATCTCGGTATGGTGATCATCAACTTTTTCGTCCCGGCGGCCTCGCCGGTTGTAACCCAGTCGAAGCTGTATCCCTGGGTCGTCCGGTCTTGCCAGTTCGTGGCAGGGCAGATACCGTCGGAGACCTATGAACAGTGGAAGAGAAAGTTCCGGGGGGAGAAATGGACCGGCGGCGAATCCGGAGAGCCGGACCGGTCCGAAGCGAAATAAATAGTTTCCAATCCGGAAATGAGGATTTTTGGCCAATATCAAGGAAATCAAGCGTTTGCGCGGAGGCGACCTGCAGGTTGCCGCACAAGCAAACGTGCAGATTGACGCCGAGATTGGCCAAAAAGACCATTTCCGGATGGAAACGGGGTTCTGCCGGGAAATCATTTCCGGATGGAAGCTAAATATGGATTGGGACAGCATTGGAAAGCGTTTCATCGAACTGTGCCGGCTGATAGACCGGCTGCGCTCGCCCGGCGGGTGCCCGTGGGATGCGAAACAAACGGTGGACAGCATCAAGCGGTATCTCCTCGAAGAGGCCTACGAGGTGGTGGATTCGGTCGAGAAGGGCGATCCGCAGGATGTCTGCGGGGAATTGGGGGATCTCCTCTTTCAGATCGTGTTCATGGCCCGGATCGAATCGGAGACAGGGGCCTATGACGTGCTGGACGTGCTCGACGGGATCATCGAGAAGATGATCCGCCGGCATCCTCATGTCTTCGGCGAAGCGCAAGTGGAGGATGCCGAAGAGGTCGCCCGGAACTGGGCGGAGATCAAGAAGCATGAGAACCATGGGGCCGATTCGGCCGCCTCGCTGCTCGACAGCGTGCCCGTGCACCTTCCGGCTCTCATGAGGGCCCATCGCATGGCGGAGCGCGCTTCGAAATACGGCCTGGAATCGGGGGACGCCGATTCCTTGCTGGATGAGGCCCGGAAGGATTTCCGGTCTCTGGAGTTTGCGGTGGCCGGTGGCGGCGGGTTCGATCAGGCGATGGGCGATCTGCTGTTCTCGCTGGCTGCTCTGGCGAGGGTGAGCGGCGTCCATGCGGAAGACCTCCTGCGCTTGTCGAATCGGAGGTTTCAGGAGGATGTGGAGCGCGTGGAGGGCCGTTTCAAGAGCCAGGGCCTGGATCTCGATGCCGTTCCGAGAGAGAGGAAGGCAGAGGTGTGGCAGGGCATTCGGAAGGAAAGGGTGTGATCCGGGTTGCCTCGGAGGAAGAAAAGCGTTCTGAGGAAGCCTCTCAAATGGGTGCTGGCAGGCCTTTTCGGGTTTTTCCTGTTTACGGCCCTGCAGGTGGCAGCCTTTCGATTCGTCAATCCGCCGTTCAATTCGATCATGCTGTGGGATTATTTCAAGCACAGCGGTGTCGTTCTGAAGCGTTGGAGGCTGGCCGGGTGGGTGCCCCTCGATGAGATATCCCCGCACCTGCGACGCGCCGTCCTTGCAGGGGAGGATCAGCGTTTTCTGATGCACCGCGGCTTCGATTGGACGGAGCTTTCGATCGCGTTGAAGGACATGGCCGCGGACCGGGGGATCAGGGGAGCCAGCACGATATCCATGCAGGCCGCCAGGACGGTGTTTCTCTGGCCGGAAAGAAGCTGGCTCAGGAAGCTTCTGGAGGCCTACTACACGGTCGTGATGGAGGCCTTCTGGAGCAAGGAGAGGATTCTGGAGGTCTACCTCAACATGGTCGACTGGGGGCGGGGATATGCCGGGGCGGAGAGTGCAGCCAGGGGGTATTTCAACCAATCGGCCGCCAGCCTGACGCCTTCCCAGGCCGCAGCGATGGCAGCTGTTCTGCCCAACCCGCATCGATGGTCTCCCGTCAAGCCGGACCATGATGTCGTTCGGCGCATCGAGCGCATCCGAAAAGACATGGCATTGATGCCGCTGGTGAATGGACGATGATCTCGCTGATTACCGACTGGATTTTGAGGATGAGCCTGAAATGGAAGCTGTTGCTCCCCTTTCTCATCCTTTCTTTCATCGGCACGACCGTGCTGGTCTACATCGGGCTCAGGTCTCAGGAGAAGCTGATCAAGAACGAGGAGTTGAAAGAGCTCGCGAGGGTCTATCAGATCTTCCTGACGGTTATCGATCACCGTGAGACGCAGGCGCTTTCCCTCGCTACGATGGTCGCTGTCAACCCGATAGCCGAGGCCGCTTTGGCCCTCAGGGACCGGGAGGGGCTCTACCGCTCCTTCGTCCCTCTTTACGATGAACTTCGCAAGAACTTCGGCATCGGGCAGTTCCACTTCCATATCCCGCCCGCGAAATCCTTCCTGCGGCTGCACATGCCGGAGGAGTCCGGGGAGATGATTTCCTACCGGCGTGAGGTCATCGATGCCATGAAATCCGGCAAGGCTGTCTCCGGGCTGGAGTGGGGCCTGACGGGACTCGGGATCCGGGGTGTGGCACCGGTTTATTATGCCGGCGAGCTGGCCGGGACCGTCGAAATCGGATTCCCTTTCGACGCCCCGTTTCTCGATCAGCTGAAGGGCGAATGGCAAACCGATCTCACGGTTTATGAAAAGCGCGGTGAGGACAACTACATCCTTTTGGCGACCACGGTCAAAGGACACGCGTTCTATGACCCGTTCCCCCTGAACGGGGATTTGCGCTCGGGGTGGCCCCGGATGCTGATTTCGCCCGCCGGCGCGCCCGACAGGTCGGTGCTTCTCGGGACTGTCAGTGATTTTTACGGTGAGACGGTGGCCCTGGTGCAGATCGAGGTCGACCGCTCAGCCATCATGCGGCGACTCGAGAAGACACGCAACCTGATGTTTCTCGTCGGGGGCGTCGGCATCATTCTGTCGTTCGCCCTGACGTGGCTGGTGGCTTATCTCTTTGTCCGGCCGATCGTCGAGATCGTTGAAGACGCCGACGAGATCGCCCGGGGCAGACGGGAGAAACGCCTCAAGATCAGGCCCTCAGATGAAATGGGCAGGCTCACGATCTCCCTGAACACCATGCTCGATTCGCTTCAGGCGCGGCGGCGCGAGATCGCCAACTACGCCCGTACGCTCGAGCGCAAGGTGCAGGAGCGCACCGCCGACCTGGTCTCCTCCGAAGAGAAATACCGCACGCTGGTCGAGAACATCCCCTTGATCGTCTATCGTCTGCTCGATGACGGGACGACCGAGTTCCTGAACCCTTACTTTACTGAAAAGCTGGGGTATTCGATCGAGGAGGCGGTCGGCAACAAGCGCTTCTGGTGGGAGAAGGTCTGCGGATACACCGGCGGGCCGGAAGACGACATGGTCCGGCACTGCTGGGAGAACGGGGCGGAGCTGCGCGTCGAGCGGGTCATCAAATCCAGAAAAGGTGAAGAACTCATTTTTATCGATCACGCCATCCCGGCCTTGGACGAGCACGGCAATGTGAAGTGGGTGGACGGCACGATGGTCGATATCACCGAGCTGAAGCACCTGCAGGAGCGGACCCTGCAGACGGAAGAGATCCGTGTCCTCGGTGAGATCTCGGCGCGTTTCGCCCACGAGATCCGCAACCCGCTGGCTATTGCGGGGGGGTTCGCCCGGCGCCTCTGCAACGCCATGTCCCAGGATGACCCCCATTACAAGTTCGCCCAGATCATCGTGGAGGAGGTTGCCCGCCTGGAGGACATTCTCCAGATCATCCTTTCGTCCATCGAGCCGTTTACCTTGACGGTCTCCCGCGTAGACCTCAACAAAAGCCTGCAGCACTGCCTCGACGAGTTGGAAGAATCGATCCAGGTGAGGCAAATTCATTTGGAGACGATCTTCGATCCGGCGCTGGAGTCGATCGAGGGGGATTCCGATCTGCTCCACCGGGCCTTCGAGTGCCTGCTGAAGCATGCTGTAGTCTCCTCGCCGCGCAACGACTCACTGCTCGTCGCAACAGAGAAGAGGAACGGCACCTGCGTGGTCAAGATCAGCCACCGGGCGGAGGGCCTCGGGGACGAGGACCTCGAGCAGTTCTTCTTCCCGCGCATCACGGGAAAGACCGGGTCCGATATCAAGGACCTGCCTCTGGCGAAGGTCATCATTCACCGGCACGGAGGCAAGGTCACCGTCCAGCGCGAGATCGAAGGGCGCATCCTGCTGCGGATAGAATTGCCGGTGATTCTGCCGAAACCGCGGGGGGGAAAAGGCCGACAGGTACGTTCGGCGAATTGAGGGTTGTCTGGATCGGTTTTTACGCATCGGCCCTGAGTGGGGAGGTTTATGCGATTCATTCTGTTAAATGCCTATATTGCCATCGATACGATTTTGTTCTGTCTGTGGACTGCCATTCTCGCGATCTTCGATCGCACCGGGAACACGATCCACGCCTGGGTGGCGCGCCCCTGGGGGAAAAGCATCCTGTGGGGCTGCGGCGTCAAGGTGCGCGTAGCAGGGGCCGAGGCCGTGGACGGCTCGAAGCCGCGCATCTACATGTGCAACCATCAGAGCTTTTTCGACATCTTCGCCCTTCTGGCATACCTCCCGGTCAACTTCAAGTTCATCATGAAGCAGGAGTTGATGCGCATTCCGCTCTTCGGGTTCGCTGTGCGCCGGGCAGGGTATATCGGCATTGTGCGGGGCGACCCGCGCAAGGCCGTCGAGAGCATGAACAAGGCTGCACAGCGCATCCGTGATGGCGCGTCGGTGCTGATCTTTCCTGAAGGGACGCGAAGCATCGACGGGAGCCTCCAGGGGTTCAAGCGCGGCGGGTTCAACCTGGCGGTCAAATCAGGATGCGACATCGTTCCGATCGGCATCAGCGGCAGCCACGCGATCGTTCCCAAAGGCAGCCTTCGCATCAACCGGGGAACGATCGATATGAGGATCGGAGCCCCGATTTCCCTGGCGGATTACGGCAAGCGCGATATTCAAAAACTGGAAATGGATGTGTGGCTTGCCATCGACAAATTGATTTCCCCGCACAGGGAGCCTGCCGGGCACCCATCGTGAATCGTTGAAGCGGCGGCCTGCAGTTAGTTGTCGCGCACGTCAAGTTCAGATCTGCAGCGTATTCCCCTGACCGCCTCGAACCACCCGGTCTGAGTCGGTTTTTTTCTTTTTCGAGGCCTCGAGAGATCACCAATGGCCGCTCGATGCGTAAAGATCGCCGTGTGCGCCCCCGTGTGGGGGACGTATACGTACCGCGTGCCCCCGTCGTCGGCCGCCCCGGCCGAGGTGGGGCGGCGCGTCCTGGTCCCTTTCGGGAGACGTACGGTGACCGGGTTCATCCTGTCCGAGGACGGGAACGAATCGGGCATGGAGCTCAAAGAGATTCGACGGATCTTCGACGAGCCCCCCCTGTTCGGTTCCGCAATGGTGCCCCTGTTCGAGTGGATGGCGGACTACTATGTTCACCCGCCCGGACAGGTCATCGAGAGTGTGCTGCCGGCAGGCCTCAACGTAAACCCCTTTCGATGCGCCGTGTTGACCAAAGCAGGCGAGCGTGCCTTGAAGCGTCTGCCGCCTGAAGACCCCGCAAGAGAGACCTTGGGGTGGATCAGCGGAAATCCGGGCGCCAAACTGCCCTGGTCTGCGAAACAGGTCGATCCTCTGGTGCGAAAAGGCTGGGTGAGCCTGGGGACAGGGCGGAGGTCCGGGCGTGCGAGCCGGCTTTTGCGGCGGTTTGTCTGCGTGAAGGATCGCGCCGGTCTGGAGGCCGCAGCTGCGGTTTGCGCCCGCAGGGCAGGCGCCGCGAACGAGCAGGAGTTCCTGCGGATCTTCCTGGACCGGGGCGATGCGGCGCTCAGCCGGATCTGTGCGCTTTTCCCCAACGGAGGCTACCTCGTTCGAAAGTGGGTTCGGAAAGGCGTGCTCGAGGCCTTTACCGCCCCGGTTTTTCGAAGCTCAGGAGGCGGAACCGCACTGGTGCCGGCGGGGCCCTTTGCGCTGAACGAGGACCAGAAAACGGTGCTGGCATGGTTGGAGGGGAGCATCGAATCGGGTGTGTTCGCCCCCGCGCTCCTTTATGGTGTGACCGGCAGCGGGAAGACCGAGGTCTACGTCCGCGCGGCGGAAAAGGCGATCCGTACCGGCCGGCAGGTGATCGTCCTGGTTCCGGAGATAGCGCTAGCGGCCTATCTGGAGGGTGTTTTCAGGCTGCGGCTTGGCGATCGCGTCGCGGTTTACCATAGCGGGCTCAGCAGGGGGGAGCGTTTCGACGCCTGGCTGCAGATGTCGGAGGGGAAGATCGATCTGGTGATCGGCGCCCGCTCGGCCCTTTTTGCGCCTGTGCCGCGCCTCGGCCTGATCATCGTCGACGAGGAGCATGACGCCGCCTACAAACAGGACGACCGGGTCCGTTACCAGGCCCGGGACACCGCCGTTATGCGCGCAAAGATGGAGCAGGCGACCGTGCTCCTGGGGTCTGGGACGCCGTCGGTGCAGTCCTTCCGCAATGCCAGCGCGGGCCGCTACCGGATGCTCTCGATGCCGGAGCGCGTGGAAAAAAGGGCCTTGCCGAGAGTCGAGATCGTGGATATGACGCGGAGTTCGGCCTCCGATCCCGCCGACGCCATGCTCAGCCGAGAACTGCGGGAGGCGCTGAAGGCGACCCTGGAAGAAGAGTCCCAGGCGATCCTCTTTCTCAATCGGCGGGGGTTTCACCGGCTGCATGTCTGCAGCGCCTGCGGGCGCTCCCTTCGTTGCCCGCACTGCGACGTGGCCCTGACCCACCATCTGGGAGGGCGTGAACTTCGTTGCCATTATTGCGGCTTTACGGGGCCCGTTCCGCAGACATGTCCGGAATGCGGCCGCGACGCGATCAAGACTTACGGGTTCGGCACCCAGAAACTCGAACTCGAGCTGCGGAGTCTCTTCCCTTCGGCCCGGGTGGCGCGCATGGACACCGACAACACCCGGGCGAAGGGGGTGTCCTTCGAGATTCTCAAGCAGTTCAAAGAGCAGGCCATCGACATCCTGGTCGGCACCCAGATGGTGACAAAAGGCTACGATTTCCCTCGGGTGACCCTCGTCGGCGTGATCGCGGCGGACCTTCTCCTGAACTTTCCGGATTTCCGGGCGGCCGAGCGCACATTTCAGGTCCTGAGCCAGGTGGCCGGACGGGCGGGTCGCGGAGACCGGCCGGGAAAGGTCATTATCCAGGCCTTCAATGTCCGCCACTATGCCTTGCAGGCGGCGATGGCCCATGATTTCGAAGGCTTCTTCGAGCGTGAGGCTGCGCTGAGGTCCGCTCTTGGCTACCCGCCTTTCGCCCACCTGGTCTGCATCCGGGTGCAAGGGAAGGACCGGGCGAAAACGGTGGCCTGTGCGGGGGAGCTGGGGGCGGGTCTCCGGCGTATGGTGAACGGGATCGCGGGGCGGGAAGAGGCCATTCAGGTGATGGGACCGGTGGAGGCTCCCATAGCGCGCATCAAGGACCGCTACCGCTGGCAGATTCTTCTGAAGGGCCGTAAGATCGCAGCGTTGAAGCATCTCCTCGAAAGGATGGGCGAAGCGGTGAGGACGCCGCCGGCCGGGGTGCAGGTGGCCGTGGATGTCGACCCCTATCAAATGCTCTGATTTCCGCCCCAGAAATGGTCTTTTTTGCCGATCTCTGCGTCAATCTGCACGTTTGCTTGTCGGCGACCTATAGATCGCCTCCGCCCCAGAAATGGTCTTTTTTGCCGATCTCTGCGTCAATCTGCACGTTTGCTTGTGCGGCGACCTATAGGTCGCCTCCGCGCAAACGCTTGATTTCCTTGATCTCGGCAAAAAATCCTCATTTCTGGTACGGAGATTTTCCGGGAGGAAGGGGGATTTAGCGTTGGCTGATTGGTACGGAGATTTTCCGGGAGGAAGCTTTGCATGGGCTGTCTGGTCCGGGAACCTTTTGGAAGGCAAGAGAGGGCATGATTTCCGGGTCTGAAACCTTTTGGGCGGATGAAGCTCTATATAATGGAAAATTTTTCTCCAAGGGAGGCAAAGGCCGGGGACGCTCTCCGCGGTTGAGGCACGGCCGCGAGCCCTTCGAGATGTTCTTGAAGGGTTGCTTTCTGGATGCGGGATGCCTACAATAACCCGACTGAGCGATGCTTCATGTGTTTGGCGGGTATCCCCGAAGGACGCCTGGCATGCCGGATGAGCGAAACAGATGAGGGGCCGGGATCAGGCCCGGGAAAAAGGGGGGTTCATGTTGAAAAAGCTCGAAACGTTCAAGGTGCTGCTGGGTTTGCTGATGCTATGTCTGCTCGGTGTTCCATTTCAATCCGAAGCCGGGGCGGATATCGCGGCGCCCTCTTTTTCTCTGCCGGATCTAAATGGAAAAGAGGTGACCCTGGAGCAGTACCGTGGCAAGATCGTGCTCTTGGATTTTTGGGCGACCTGGTGCCCTCCGTGCCGTCTTTCGATCCCTGAACTCGTGAAGTTGCAGCGGGACCATCAGGAGGACGGTCTGGTGATCCTGGGCGTTTCCGTGGACGACAAGCGCCAGTTCAAGGACGCCTATCTCAAGGCCTTCAGCGATAAACACAAGATCAACTACCCGATCGTCCGCTACAATGACCGGGTGATCGAGGCCTACTTCACGGAAGACAATCCGGCGATCCCGACGATGTTCGTCATAGACCGGAACGGCAGGATCCGGGACAAGGTGGTCGGCTACAACCCCGAGGCCTTGCGGAGGGCGCTCAAACCGCTGCTGGAACCATGATCGATTTTCATACCCATCTGTTTCCTCCGGAGTTCGCGCGGGACCGGATCCCGCTTTTCGAAGGCGAGGACGGATTCCGAATCCTTTACGAATCACCGAAGGCCCGGCTGGTCGGGGCTGAAGAGATCATCCAGGCCATGGATGAAGGGGGGATCCGGAAATCGGTGATCTTCGGGTTTCCCTGGGAAAGGGAAACGCTTTACAAAACCCACAATGATTACATCGTCGACGCCGTAAGGCGTTATCCAGACCGCCTGATCGGCTTCGCCTGTTTTTCTCCGACGGCCCCGGGGGCGGCCCGAGAGGCGGAGAGGTGTCTTGCCGCCGGGCTGAGAGGGATCGGCGAACTGGCCGTCTACGGAGGAGGTCTGACCGGGGCGGTGACCCGCGGTTTGTCCGAGGTCATGGAGATCTGCCGTGCACACGACGCCCCGCTGCTCATGCACGTAAACGAGCCTGTGGGCCACTCTTATCCCGGGAAGGCGCCGATGACCCTGGCGGAGGTCTATGCCTTCGTCGCGGCCTATCCCGAGAACCGAATCGTTCTGGCGCACTGGGGCGGGGGGATCTTTTTTTACGCCCTCATGAAAAAAGAGGTCCGGGAGCGATTGGCCAACGTCTGGTTCGACACGGCGGCCTCGCCTTACCTGTATGAGCCGGCCATCTACCGGATCGCCGGGGAGATCATCGGCTACGATCGGATCCTGCTCGGCAGCGATTACCCCCTGCTGAAACCCTCCCGATATCTAACGGAGATGAAGGCGGCCGGGCTTTCGAACGAGGCCCTGCAGCGGGTCACCGGAGGGAATGCCGCGGATGTGCTCCGCTCTGCAGTATGAGCCTGGTCTCCATCCGGAAATGATTTCCCGGTACAACCCGGTTTCCAGTCCGGAAATGGTCTTTTTTGCCAATCTCGGCGTCAATCTGCACGTTTGCTTGTGCGGCGACCACCAGGTCGCCTCCGCGCAAACGCTTGATTTCCTTGAGATTGGCACAAAATCCTCATTTCCGGAATGGAAACGAGTCTATGTTTGAGGAAGGAGACGGAAATCGTGAACGAAGATGCGCATTCCGAATCTGTGGGGACACCAGCGGCTGCCGTGGTGCTGGAGGTGCAAAACGGCGTCGGTATTCTGGAGTTGAACCGCCCGAAGGCCTATAACGCCTTCGACCTCCCCATGGTCCAATGCCTCGCAGACGAACTGGTCGCACTGGCCGGCAGGGAAGACGTCCGCGGGCTCATCGTCACCGGTTATGGAAAGGCCTTCTGCGCGGGAGGGGACCTGCGTTGGATCGCCGGGTACAAGGGACAGTACGGCGCCGCCTTCCACGAATTGGCGGCCCGCTTTCACCAAGCGATCCTCGAGATACGGCGGATGCCCAAACCCGTGATCGCCGCACTGAACGGACTGGCTGCAGGCGGCGGCTTCTCGCTCGCGCTGGCCTGCGATTTCCGTATCATGGACCGATCCGCGGTTCTGCGGCAGGCCTACACGAGCAACGGTCTGAGCCTCGACGGGGGCGGGACCTTCACCCTGCCGCGCATAGTGGGCCTCGCGAGGGCCATGGAGGTCGTCACGTTCGACGCGCCGATCGATGCCGCCAAGGCCCTGGAATGGGGATTGGTCACCGAGGTCGTGGAGCAGGGGCGAAGCGTCGCCCGTGCGCTGGAGGTGATGGAGGATATCCTGTCCCGATCTTCGAGTTCGTTTGCAGCATCGAAGCAGCTTCTGCTCGAGTCTTTCGGCAACCCTTTCGAGGTTCAACTGGAGCGTGAACGCGAAATGCTTGCCCGATGCGGAGACCATCCGAACGGTCATGAAGGCGTAAGGGCCTTCCTGGAAAAGCGCAAACCCCGTTTTCAGCCGGTCTAGCCCGGAAAGGGCGATGCTTTCGCCCCTGGGCGGCTGGTCAGGCCTTGTCGTAGTGGCTGAACTGCATGGTGAAGTTGGCGCGCCCCTGCGACACCGACCGCAAGGCTGTCGAATAGCCGAACATCCTCGAAAGAGGTGCACGCGCGATCAACACCTGGACGGCCCCTTCGCTCAGGATCTGTTCGATCCTTCCCTGACGGGTGTTCAGATCGCTGATGACCTCGCCCACAAATTCATCCGGCACAAGGATTTCCACCTTCATGATCGGCTCGAGCTTGAGCGGCCCCGCCTGGCTGCACGCATTGCGGAAGGCCATGGACGCGGCGACCTTGAAGGCCATGGCATCCGAGATGTTTTCCTTAATCTCGATTTCGAGGACCGCCGTCTGCACATCGATGACCGGATAACCCATCAGAACCCCGCTTTCCTCCGCCTCGGCGACGCCCTGCCGGATCGCCTCCAGGAAGACGTCGGTTAAGCCCGGGTGATCGCACCGGTCCACGAAGCGGTTCCCGGTTCCGCGGGGTAGCGGCGAGACCTCGAGGGTGACGCCCGCGTAATACGCCTGTCCGGCCAATTCGCGCTGGAAGATTTCCCGGTGGGTGAGGGTCTCGGTGATGGTCTCCCGGTAGACCACCTGCGGCTTGCCCTGGTTGGTCTCGGCCAGGAACTCCCGTTTGAGCCTTCCGAGGATGATCTCGAGGTGCAGTTCGCCCATGCCCGAGACGATCGTCTGGCCAGTTTCTTCATCGATATGGTAGCGGAACGTGGGGTCTTCGTCGGCCAGTTTGGCGAGGCCGTCCATCACCCGGTCCTGATCCTGGACCTTCCTGGGCTCGATGGCGATGCTGATGACCGGGGTATTGAAGCGGATGGATTCGAGCAGCACAGGGTGGCTTTCGTCGCAGAGGGTGTCGCCGGTGGTCGACAGCTTGAGTCCCATTGCAGCGACGATGTCCCCGGCCGACGCGCTGTCGATCCGCTCGCGCTTGTTGGCATGCATCCGGAGCAGGCGGGCGACCTTTTCACGGTTGTTCCGGGTCGAGTTGAAAACCGTGTCGCCTGCCGAGAGCGTCCCCGAATAGATCCGGAGGTAGCTCATCTTGCGGCCCTGGTCCATCATGACCTTGAAGAGCAGAGCGCACACAGGCGCCTTCGCTTTGGGCGGGCACGGAGCGGTCTCCCCGGTGGCCGGGACGATGCCTTCGACCGGCGGGATGTCGAGCGGGGAGGGCAGAAAATCGACGATGCCGTCGAGCAGAGGCTGAATGCCTTTGTTTCGCAGGGCCGCGCCGCAGAAAACGGGGACGAGCTGCAACTGGATCGTAGCCTTGCGGATGGCCTGCTTGAGGTCGACCTCGGGGATCTCCTCCTCGGCCAGGTATTTTTCCATGAGGGCGTCGTTTTTGTCCGCCAGCGTCTCCAGCAGTTCTTCATGCCGCGCCCGCGCCTCCTCCTCGAGCTCCGGCGGGATGGGGCCTTCGATGTATTGCGCTCCGAGGCCTTCGTTTTCCCAAAT
>ENA-OSEO01001238-OSEO01001238.1-sediment-metagenome-genome-assembly--contig:-NODE-1238-length-49634-cov-5.971427_pt1 | contig 49634 bp, 46 predicted proteins | sample MGYA00237883_ERZ534232 | MGnify/ENA metagenome assembly ERZ534232
CGCACAGAGATAGATCGTGAAGGAGAAGGGTCTCGACTATCGGGGGATTTATCTCAATAAACCAATACCCATCCCTACTGTTCGCACACTCTCGTTTTGCTTGACATTCACCTTTCGTTCACCTAAAGTCGAGCTAACTTGACCGTATAGGAATTTGCATTTTTTGAGAACGAAATCGTCATGTTGTTGGACGGTCTCATGACCGTGCAACTTTTGTGACCGAAGGTTTCAATATTGTGGGTGCTTCATCGAGGAGACCTCCGGTCGTGGCGGTGGCACGGTCATGAGACCGTGCCACAACAGGGATCAAAAATCCGCCCGAAGGGCGCTAGTTTATCAAGAATACAACGTCTAAGCTCGACAACCTCAATTCAGAATGTTTTTCCTTGATGTAATACCGGGGTCGCGTCTACACATTTGACAAACTGCTCGAAAGACAGGGAGCGTCAATATTCATTTTGAATGCTTTTCTAACCAGCCTTTTGCAGCTGAGCGCAAAAAGCGACGCCCGCTGAAAAGCACACGTTACGGGTGTTCATTTCGTAAGGGGTATGCGTTTTGCAGCACACTTGCCTATTTGCACCACGATTCCTAATGCGGTTTGTCGGTAAGAGAATCAAAAGGGGTCAAAATTGCTCTTGACTCATTTATAATCTGAGAAAAAGTGGATGATCGCAGTACGGAAGGCACTCTCGGCAGGCGCTTGAACTGAATATGAGTCAAGAGCAGACCCTTTGGTCATTGACATTGAGCCCAATTCAGGAATTCTGCCTCCTTAAAAGAAGCGTGACGGAAGCGGTTGCTCCCGTCTTCCTATACTTGGATCACGCTCCTTTATTGCTTATCTCACCAACAACAATCCAGAGCCAAACACTTAAGTCTGTGTTTCATTCCTCAACCAGGATTTCTTCCAGTATCTTTACCGCGTCACCTACTAAATGTGCGCAGGTTTCCGCCTTGATGTTCTTTTCTACGAACATGCGGTGTCCTTTTTCGGAGAAAACATCCAGACTGATGAGTTTGGGGCAATCGATCTCTCCGTGCAAGGATTTGAATTTTTCGGCAAATGCTCTGGTCTTGTCGATGATCATCGCAACACCCTCTGGGTCACCCGGATGCGCGAACCCGTGTTTTAGGCCTATCACCAGGTAGGCTCCGCTGACTGCCCCGCATTCTCCACCCACCCCCGATCCTCCTGCGAGGGGGAGGGAGATTTTCCGCGCAAGATTGATATCCAAATCAAAATCCTGGGCATAAGCAGCCAGCACTGCCTGGGAGCAGCGGTAACCTTCCATGAAGTCTTTGACGGCTGTTTCGTGCTTTTCCATGTTCATTCCTCCATTGCTGAAATTGGTTTATCGTTTGACAAAATCGAATGTTCAGGTGAGAAATAATCGATCAATATTTTTGTGTCTAACGCTTTATTTTGATGGAAACTATCGAAATAATTGAACAGTGAGGCGGGCATGGAATTGCGACAGCTGAAAACCTTCATGACTGTGGCCCAGTTCCTTAATTTCAATCGTGCCGCCCAGGCGCTGAACTATGCTCAGTCGACCATCTCAACCCAAATCCGGTTACTCGAAGAGGAGTTCGGCAAACCGTTGTTCGACCGCTTGGGCAAGACTGTCGTCTTGACCGAGGCTGGCCAGGTGTTAATGCGCTATGCCGGAAAAATGCTGGACATTGAAAAGGAAACCCGCGCCCAGGTGGCCGGCCACGAGGAGACACATGGGTCGATCACCATTCGCGTCCCTCAGAGCATAAGTGTTTACCTACTGCCGCCTGTGATCAAGGCATTCAAGGCGCGCTTTCCCAAAGTGGGGCTTGATATCAGCAGCTGTGCTCAGACAGTCCAGCAGGAATTGCGCAGCGGCATCATTGACTTGGCTTTTCTATTGGCTGATTCTATCCATGAGCGGGATTTGATTGCAGAAGTCCTGGGATTCGAAAAGCTGTTCCTGGTGGCAGGACCTGATCATCCGCTGACGGATTTGTCTTCGATTGATGTGAAGAACCTGACCGATCATACTGTTCTTCTGCCTAAACAGGATTGCAGTTACCGGATGCTCTTGGAACAATTGCTCGCCGAAGAGAAAGTTGCCTGTGCTTCGATTATGGAATTCAACAGTGTCGAGGCCATCAAGCAGTGCACGCAGCAGGGAATCGGCGTGGCGCTAATTCCCGCCATGGCGATTAGCCAGGAAATAGCCGCCAGGAAACTCGTGCGTTTGCCCTGGACTGAAAAAGCGCTGGAAACTGCTGTCCTAATGATTCGACACAAAGATAAATGGATTTCACCGGTATTGAACGCCTTCATGAACTTTGTGAGGGATAACCTTGACATAACATAAAGCCTCTTTTGTAATGATAGCTTATGGCAAGACCCAAGAGTCTTGGTATTTGAAACGATAGTAGGATCGCCCTTGGCAAAAGCAAACCACAGGTAATGGAGGTTGAATGGTACCAACTATCCACAAAAAGCGGTGTTTTCGCCGGAGGGGTCACCCTGACATGAGACATTTTTTCCCAACTTTGGCTTCCTCGTGCCAAGGTAAATCCGAGACCTTGGGAGCTCCGTGCAAGCGGAATGAAATTAGGGCTCATCGCGGATTACCGTGATTTACGCACTCGGTTCGTGCTGAGGTATCGAAGCACGAACAGATGGGTTGCCCTTCGATACCTCAGGGCAAACGGCTGCAGAGCGACACGATCACGCTAATCCGCGATGAGCCGGATTTTCCAAGCCATGATGGAGGTTGGGTTACAAGAATTTCCTGAGTCGTGGCAGAAATCCATATACGAGCAGGCGGCAGAGGCGTCAGCGAAGACATTACAGAAAAACAGGAACAGAGTCCGGGATAAGCCACCGTATGGCGCGCGGCATCGTTCGGCGAAAGGAGGATATGGGATGGCGGAGTACGGCGAATGGAATCGTAAGGGAGCAACCCTTAGCGACGTAACGGCCCAAACTGAGTATGGTGTCGACCGGGACTTCATCGTCAAAGGCATTCAGTCGGCCAAACTTGAATACCGAGATGGATCGATATGGGGAAACCCATACCTCAAAATTCTGAGGGGTCAACTCGAGAGGTATATAGCTGACGAGCTTGGCGAGGACTATTTGGTCAGAGCCAAGGCTCAGACAGAACTCCGCAAGATCAAGAAAGAGATATCTGATCTCAAAAAGAGAATGAACGTGCTCCAACATCGCAAGGCTGATCTTGAGGAGTTGTTGAAAATGGCAGACCACCGAACAATCGAATGAACCTGACAAGCAACCACGGGCCAAGTTGACCAGTATTTGCTTTGGTGTATCCTATGAGACAACAGTCCTCGTCCGCCGCGCCGCCTCATCGGACACCTGTTTCAGTTGTTACCGCCCATTTCAATTTAGAGAGGTAAAGCGGTGATCCGATTCAACGAACAGTTCCTTTTTGATGAGGAAGGTAATCGCAAAGCGCATGATCAAGCTCTTGTGGCTCTTACCATATCCATCGGCCATCGACGGGATGTCTATCGTAGTTGAGGCGCGTCCGAAATGAAGTTGCCGTCAACGCGGACCCGAACCACGCCAGGCAGATTTTGCCGGTGCTCTCCGGAAACCCATTGGCGGCGTGATTCGGAGGGAAGGCAGAGAAAGACCAATAACATTAATATCTGCGCCTCTGCGGGAAAAACGCAACTCTTCATGCTCACCAGGTGTAAATCGAACAATCGCCGGATTCGCGATCAATTTTATTGCGGAAGCCGGCGGGAAGTTCCACCCTGTGGGCCGAATTGACCTTGTTGTCCTTGTTGTCCTTGCTTGCCGACCTTTCCCTGTTTACCCACTTGACCCTGCTTGCCGGCCTGCCCCTGCTTGCCAACTTGTCCTTGTTGCCCCACTTGCCCCTGTTTACCTTGTTGTCCTTGCTTGCCGGCCTGTCCCTGCTTACCCATTTGGCCCTGTTTACCCTGTTGTCCTTGCTTACCGACTTGTCCTTGTTGCCCCTGCTTACCCATCTGGCCTTGCTGACCCATTTGGCCTTGCTTGCCGACCTGCCCCTGTTTACCTTGTTGTCCTTGCTTGCCGACTTGTCCCTGCTTACCCGTCTGCCCCGGCTTACCTATTTGGCCTTGTTGACCCATCTGTCCTTGCTTACCGACCTGCCCCTGTTTACCCTGTTGTCCCTGCTTGCCAACCTGCCCCGGCTTGCCAACCGGACCTTGCTTACCGACCTGCCCCGGCTTGCCAACCGGACCTTGCTTGCCGACTTGCCCCGGCTTGCCGACCGGACCTTGCTTGCCAACCGGCTTCCACGGTCTCGGCAAGTTTCTTGTAAAGGCAGGCGCAGCTCCACGGAAATACAACGGTTGACCACGAAAACGGTAGATATGGCGAGGATAGTTCCGGACATAGATATCCCAGTGGTAAAACGGATGGTAGAACAGAGGATAGCCAGGAAAATAGATATACCCCCCGCTGACCACACGGCCCGTCATCCCCATATAGACGACTGTGTAGCCGTCATCCAGGACGACTGCCCCCTGCGGGAGAGGGGAATACACCACGGCAGCAGCCGCAAACGCCGATGCTGTTCCTCCCGTGATCCCGGTAAAAACAGCACAAGCGGAAAAACAACAGTATATGAATCCCAACAGACACATCGATTTAATGATTTTTTTCATCGTCCTTCCCCTTTGGCCTGGTGAGGTGATCAATTCTCCGAAAGTAATCGCCGGGAAACTTTTCTCTTCTTTTATATGAGGACCAACATCAGACACAATCAGGTATATTTGGCCATTGTGGTAGTGTCAATTAGATTGTGTAAATTCATCATGCCCCGCCAAGCTGTTTCCTGGTTTTGACAATCCAAAATTTTTTAAAAAGAACGGCTCATCGCGGATTACCGTGATTTACGCACTCGGTTCGTGCTGAGGTATCGAAGCACGAACTGATGGGCTGCCCTTCGATACCTCAGGGCAAACGGCTGCAGAGCGACACGATCACGCTAATCCGCGATGAGCCAAAGTATTTCCGAAAGAATGCTAAGTAGTGACATCCTACTGTTTTCCATACACCGCAGCACTATGCCCTTTCAAGGTGATGGATTCGTCGGCGGTGATAGTGCCGGGCAGCAGTGTTCCGGGTCCATGCCAGAATTCTTCAGCGGAATCGAGCAGCTTTTCCCATTTGCCCAGCGGAAGCTCATGCGGATTCAGTCTCGTGTCTTCGGATGAGAAATTGAACAGACAAACCATGTCACTTTCACCCCACCATCGCCGCATCAACAGGACATTTCCATATTCAATCCCCCGTACTTCAAGGTGATTCCGTTCCATTGCCGAAAACGCCGGAACCTCCCCGCGCATCTGAATCAGCACTTTATGGAAATCAAGCAGCACCTTGTATTTGCCTTTGGTCCTTATCTGCCAGTTCAGCCTGGACTTCAGGAAGCTTTCCTCACTTGCCGGGTCGAGTGGCTCCACGTTGCACTTGAAAGCCTTGAACTCTTCCTTTCGCCCTCTGCGCACTGCTTCGATCAGGTGCGGATCCCGGTGATCGACAAAGTACAAAAACGGCGCTTGTTCGCCATATTCCTGTCCCATGAACAGCAACGGAATGTAAGGTGCGAGCAGCAGAATCGCAGCAGCCAGCTTCTGTGCTTCAAATGAAGTCAAAGTGGCGAGACGTTCTCCCAAAATCCGATTGCCCACCTGATCGTGGTTCTGTGAAGCTATCACAAATCGTTCGCAGGGAACATCGATGCAAAGATTCCCATGGCGCCTCTTCCGATAGGGGGAATACCGACCCGAATAAACAAAACCTTCCGCGATGGCCTTGACCATATGTTGCAGGCTGCCAAAATCCTCGTAATAGCCGTCTCTTTCTCCCGTTAGAAGGGCGTGCAGGGAATGGTGAAAATCGTCGCTCCACTGAGCATCCAGACCATATCCCCAGACCTCCGGAGGGCGAATTAAGCGACAGTCATTCAAATCGCTCTCGGCGATAAGGTATCGTTGCCAGCTGCCTTGCATCCAGAATGATTTAACGCTTTCTGCGAGATCCTTCAAAAAAGGGGTGGCACTGCTGTCGTAGATTGCATGAACTGCGTCGAGGCGCAAGGCGTCTACGTGGTAAGTTTCGAACCAGTAGAGTGCGTTCTGAATGAAATAATGGCGAACTTCATCACTGAGCTCGTCATCGAAGTTCAACGCATCGCCCCATGGGGTCTTGTATTTGGCTGTAAAGTAGGGGCCGAAATCCCTCAGATAGTTGCCCTCAGGGCCGAGATGGTTGTACACCACGTCCATAATGACTGCGATGCCCTGTTTGTGGCATTCGTTTACGAGTCTTTTCAGTGATTGCGGCTCGCCGTAGGAATTTTGCACGGCGAACGGATGAACCCCGTCATATCCCCAGTTCCTTTCACCGGGGAACTGAGCGACTGGCATGATTTCGATGGCGTTGATGCCGGTCTCCTTCAATTCGACCAGTCGCGGTGCTACGGCGTCGAATGTGCCCGCCGGGGTGAAGGTGCCGACGTGGAGCTCGTAAATGATGTAGTCGCGCAGAGGAATCCCCGACCAGTGCCGGTCTTCCCAGACAAACTCGTGCTCCACGACCGCAGAAGCCTTATGAACGCCTTCCGGTTGAAAATGGGAAGCTGGATCAGGTCGCTCCATTATTCCATCAAGACGATACAAATACCTGCTTCCGGGCTTAACTTCCGCCACGACAGCCGAATGGTATCCGCGGGCTTCTTTGCTCAGGGTGATCAGCTTGCTTTCAGGTGACAGGATGTGGACCTCCACCCGCTGTGCAAAAGGGGCCCACACGCGAAACTGGCATCTTCCGCTTCCCAGGTATATTGCTCCCAGGCGAGTTTCCGGCTTCATGCATTCCTTTCTCACCGTTGTTTAAATCAAAGCTAATCTTCCTGCTCTTGCTCGGCAGGCTTAAGTCGAAACAAGGCGAGAGAGCGCGCCTCCATTTCGAACGTCCCTCCGGCCGAAATGGTGAGCTGCGTTCTTCTGCCTCTCGGGGTGCGAGTGTCGAGCAGCAGATCCCATTGCCCTTCACTTCGAAAATAAGGTGTAATAATAAACGCAACCGCTTCGAAATGGGCGTTCAGCAAGAGCAACATGGTGTCATCGGAAATGGCGTTTCCGCGTTCGTCTACTTCGTTCATGGCGTCTGAGTCGCCGGCCAGAAGCATCCCGAGGCACCGCGCCAGGCCGTCGTTCCAATCCTCTCTGGTCATTTCCCTGCCGTCGGGCCGCAGCCAGCGAACATCTTTCAGATTTGGATCGCGCATGAGACGGCCCCGGAAAAAATTCCGACGGCGGAAGACGGGGTGTTCCTGCCGCAAGCGAATCACGAATTTGGTGAACTCGAGAAGTCTCTTGCGCTGCCGATCGAGGTTCCAATCCAACCAGGAAAGCTCGTTATCCTGGCAGTAAGTATTGTTGTTCCCCTTTTTCGTGTGTCCGAATTCGTCGCCTGCATGCAATATGGGCACGCCTTGAGAAAAAAACAAGGTTGCCAGGAAATTGCGCTGCTGCCGAGCCCGCAGTGCCAGCACCTGGGGATCATCGGTCGGCCCCTCAACGCCGCAATTCCAGCTGAGATTATTATCCGAGCCGTCACGATTGCCCTCGCCGTTTGCGTCGTTGTGCTTTTCGTTGTAACTCACCAGGTCCTGTAGTGTGAATCCGTCATGGCAGGTGACGAAATTGATGCTGGCATAAGGGCGGCGACCGGTGCTTGCATACAGATCGCTGCTCCCCGTCAGCCGATAGGCCACATTGCCTATCTGACCGTCGTCGCCTTTCCAGTAGCGCCTCATGGTGTCCCGGTATTCGTCATTCCATTCGGTCCACAGAACGGGAAAGTTGCCAACCTGATAGCCTCCCTCTCCAAGATCCCATGGCTCCGCAATCAATTTCACCTGCGAAAGAACCGGGTCTTGATGGATAATATCGAAGAACGCTCCCAGCCGATCCACTTCGTGAAGCTCTCGTGCGAGAGTGGCGGCAAGGTCAAAGCGAAAGCCGTCCACATGCATTTCCAGCACCCAATACCGAAGGCTGTCCATGATGAGCTGCAGAACGCGCGGATGAGTCATATCCAGTGTGTTGCCGGTTCCGGTGTAGTCCATGTAATGTTGCCGGTCGCCCTCAATAAGCCGGTAGTAGGAGGCATTGTCAATACCGCGGAAGCAGAGGGTGGGGCCCAGGTGGTTGCCTTCGCCCGTGTGATTGTAGACAACGTCGAGAATCACTTCAATTCCCTCGCGGTGAAGCGTCTTGACCATGGTTTTGAATTGTTCCAACTGCTGACCGCTGTCTCCCGAGCTGGAATACTCTCCGTGTGGAGCAAAAAAGCCGATGGAATTATAGCCCCAGTAATTGCGTAATCCTTTATCCACAAGATGACGGTCGTGAATGAAATGATGCACCGGCATCAGTTCCACGGCTGTTATGCCAAGGGAGCTCAGGTATGCGATTACTTCGGGGCTGGCCAATCCGGAGTAAGTTCCTCTTAGTTTCACGGGGACCAGCGGATTGAGATAGGTGAGCCCTTTCACATGGAGCTCGTAAATGACGGTGCGATCCCAGGGAATTCTTGGCGGCGAATCGCCGGCCCAGCTGAAGGCGGAATCGACGACAACGCTCTTGGGGCAATATCGAGCACTGTCTCGCTCATCTTCGGAGAGGTCCTGGTCGGGATGACCGACGGTGTATCCGAACAGGGCGTCGTGCCATTTGAGCTTACCGCTGATTGCTTTGGCGTAGGGGTCGATCAGAAGTTTCGCCGGGTTGAAACGGTGGCCTGCCTGCGGCTCATACGGACCATCCACCCTGTATCCATAAAGCTGTCCAGGGCGCGCTTCCGGTAAATAGACATGCCAGACCATGTCGGTTTGATATTTGATCGGTATGCGGGCTTCTGCGGCGCCGCGCGGTCCTTCGAAGAGACACAGATCGACAGCCGTCGCATTCTCGGAAAAGACGGCAAAATTCACGCCCGATCCATCCCAGGTGGCCCCCAGGGGATACGGTTCACCCGGCCACAGTTTCATACTTCCCTCCTCCATCAGAACCATCGCTACAACCGGTGGATTGCCTCGGCGCACCGGTGGGACAGTCTCAAAGCTTAACCGATTCAAAACTGCAGGGCCTCTGCCTGCAGTGACGTCGCAGTTCTACAATCAATAATCATCTGCTCGGAGCAAAGTTCCAAATTACCGCCTGATCCTATTGTATTGAGATCAATCATCGGTGCTCCGTGCTCCCTGCCAATTATGGCCACACTGTCAATAAAATCCACAGCATCAGATGAGCGCACAAGCCTGCTCCCGCATCATCCAGCACGATCCAGATTCCGCCGGGGGTTTCTTTGTTTAGAAGGCTTATCGGCCACGGCTTCAGAATATCAAATACACGGAAGAGGAGCAGACCGAATATCAGGGATTTCCAGCCCGGAGGGAATCCGATCACGGTCACCAGGTAGCCGACCAGTTCATCGATTACAATTTCCTGAGGATCGATTCGACCGGCCTGGCTCTCGGCTACCTCCGAAACATAACAGGCGCCAAGAAAAAGCACCAGTACTGCCGCGAAGGCCCAAATCAGAGCTGCATGGCCCAAAAGATAGGCCGCCGGGATTCCGACCAGCACACTTGCCACTGTACCCGGTGCAAACGGACTTTTGCCTATGCCACCCAGTTGTGCCAGCCACACACAAAATGTTGCGCGAAACATCTAAAATAGCTCCCATTGCCGAAAAAACGTGATTATCATTTATCTGCAGTAAATTTTGCGGGATCTTTGCAGCGCATAAAGCAACGCTATTTCCAATGATCTGTTGGAGTTTACAGGTTTGGCGGCAGAAGCGCAACAAGTCGGACGACATAGGGCCGGATGCTGTGACTTAATGAAGGCAATGGAGTACTGGTGATGCAGGGTACCAGCGAATCGCATTGAAAATGAATCGGTCGGAATGAGCTTCAATAAAGCAACCCCGGGAGCTTGTCCGAGAATAGCCTTTATCCTTTTCCGTCATTCCCGCATGCTTCCGGCGGGAACCCGCCGTGCACGCGCCCGCCTGCCTGCGCGGCGAAGGCCCGTCGCTGCAGGGCCATGCCACAAGGCATTTCTGGATTCCCGCTTTTCGTGGAATGACATTCGGCAGGCATTTTCGAACAGCCGCCCAGGCACTACCTGAGGAGGGAAAAGCATGAATGAGAAATCAACCAATAGCAAACGCGATGGGATCTTTGGCCGAATATGCCAGCTGATTGCACGGCTGCCTTACGCCTATCTGGCCATGGGGCAGGGGGTTTTTTATTTTCTCGGAGGGGTCTGGCCTCTATTCAGTGTCACGACATTTCAAGCTGTCACCGGACCGAAGACGGACATTTGGCTCGTTAAAACAGTTGGTTTGCTGCTTATGGTTATCGGAGTCGCGCTGTTCACGGCAGGAATAAGGTGGCGGGTTACTCTGGAGATATTTTTGCTGGGAGCTGGAAGCGCCGCTGCATTGGCTGCGATTGAAATCGTGTATGTGCTGGCGGGACGAATCTCACCCATATATCTGGTGGACTTCCTCTTGGAGTTGATATTGATCGCCTGGTGGGTGTCCCTCTACATCCGGGGGTTTTCCAACCCTGAGGTTTGTGCATTGTACGATCCAACTTTTCCGAAGGAGTGATCGAAGCGGGAAAATCTACAGAACGCCGCGGTAATAGGCGAGCCGCCTGGCATAGGGGCGAAAGATTTCCGTCAGTTTCTGCATTTCCTCCTCGCCCAGCGGCTGACAATCTTGACCTGCTGCAGCCAGCGTTTGTACTTCCTCGCGCGTCGAGCAGCCAACTATCGCGACCGACAGGGGATGTGAAAGAGCAAACCTGATGAGGAGGTCTGCTGAGATTCCGGCTTGGGGCAAAAGGTATTGTGACGCTCCCAGGACTTTCATCCCGATCACGGCGACACCTTTTTCCAGCGCAGCGGGCAACGTGGAATCTACAAATCCGCCTAAGACCGCCTCGATCGGATTGACCGGCATCATTACGGCATCAACCGGCCACTCTTTAACCGCCCTGGTTAGAACTTCGGGATCATGATGTCCGGTAACCCCGACGAATCGAGTCTTTCCTGTAGATCGAGCGCCCACAAACGCCTCCAGCGCGCCTCCGGGAGCGGCAATAGTGTCGATGTCCTGGTGAGTTCTCACATCGTGAATTTGCCATAAGTCAAGGTGGTCGATTCCCATCGTGGCCAAAGTGTGATCCAAATCCGAAAGCGCGCCTTTACGATCTCTCCGGGCCGATTTGCTGGCCTGGAAAACCCGTTCTCGATCTTCCGGTCGCTTCGGCCAGACCAATCCGTAATAACCTTCACTGCCCGCGTAGGCGTTGGCCGAATCGAAATAGGCGATGCCCCCGGAGATCGCTTCGACAATGACAGTCTCAGCCGCTTTGTGCTGTCCGTATGTCCTGAGGATTCCTTCTCCTCCCAAACCAACGCAGGTGACTTCAATACCTGTGTTGCCAAATGCCCTTTTGCCTATGCTCGCATTGTGCATTTCGAGCTCCTTTAGAAGCGTTGGCCTTGTAAGCAAAATATAGCAATTCTCATTGAGCCAACGCTACAATCATCATTTCGACGGCCGTCCAGTGGCGTCAACTTAATGCTATCTGCCAATGAGACTCATCAACCTGATGAGCCCAATATAGTATCTATGGTCGGCAAGCGGTAGTCGGGTTGTTGAGAATTTCGAGCCGGAGCACTGCGGCTTTACAAGCAGGCAAAGCATAGTTAGTCTCGATTCGGAGGGTTAGTTTTTTGCTGTATCCGTCGACAGAGGTTGAACGACTCATTCGGGTTTTCCCAGCCGGAATCAGGCCGGAAGACGGCCGAACCGTTTGCGGGCGGACTTCATGAAAAAGGGTGATGTGGAGCCTGAGCTTGATTCGCAGTGGCATGAAAACCGTGAGCCCGAAAGGGTGGGCAAAATTAAAAAGATGTAAAGGGATGCAAATCGATATGCAGGAGGATTCGATATGAAAGTTGGTGTGGTCGGAGCCGGCTTTGTGGGGGCGACTTGTGCCTATGCGCTGGTCATTCGAGGTGTTGGTCGTGAGATTGTGCTGGTAGATAAAAATACGGAGCGCGCACAGGCGGAAGCGGACGACATCTATCACGCTGTGCCGTTCGCACATCAGTTGCGGGTTACCGCAGGGGATTATTCTGATCTGGCTGACAGTAAAGTGGTTATTGTGGCGGCCGGTGTCTCTCAAAAGCCCGGAGAAGGCAGGCTTCAACTTCTGCAGCGTAATGCAGCCGTGTTTCAAGAAGTTATCCCAAATATTCTTGCCCACGCTCCCCGCGCCGTACTTCTAGTCGTGAGCAACCCGGTTGACATCATGACCCACCTGGCGGCCCGCTGTGCGGCCGATCATGGCGCTGCCGGCGGGAGAGTCCTTGGCTCCGGTACCGCACTGGATACAGCAAGATTCAGGGCTTTATTGGGAGAATACCTCGGCGTGGATCCAGCTCATGTCCATGCATACGTGGTGGGAGAACACGGTGACTCGGAGGTGCTGGCGTGGTCTTCGGTCAAAATAGGAGGACTTCCCATGGATGAGTACTGCCGGGCAAATAAGGGATACTGCCGAGAACTTCCGCACATTTTGTCCGATGCCGAGCTCAGGAAAGAGATCGATCAGAAGGTTCGCAGGGCCGCATACCATATCATTCACGGAAAAGGGGCAACCTACTATGGCATAGCCAGTGCTGTCTCTTATATCGTGAAAGTTATTTTGCGCGATCAGCGATCCCTCCTGACCGTCTCAGCTCCAATGGATGAAGTAGAAGGTATCGCCGATGTGAGCTTGTCGTTGCCTCATCTGCTTGGTGGTGAAGGCATTCTGTCGAATTTCATGCCTTCTATGAGCTCCGAAGAGAGATCTGAGTTGAAGGAAAGTGCCAAAATCATTCGCAGAGCCATCGACGAGCTCGACGCTTCCGGTTCATTATGAAAATACAGACCTCGGAAGTCAGGAGTCGGAAGCCGGAAGAAAAACCGGATCGCGCTGATCTGCAATCAGCCGATTTAGAAATGGTGGATTTCATGGTAGAGTTGTATAGAGTCTGAAGAATGATAAAGGGCGAAGCGGTCGGGCAAAGAGCGGATAAGGCGGTCGATGGATACCAATGTGGATTTATTCCTGGACTATCTGGCGGTTGAGAGAGGTTTGAGCTCCAATACAATTATCGCCTACAGCAGTGATTTGCGAGAGCTCGCGCAATTTTTAAAAAAGCTGGCCATCATGGATTGGGGTGGTGTGTCAAAGAATCATATCCAGGAGTACCTGGCATCGGTTGGAGAGAGCTTGACGCACCGCAGCAGGGCGAGACGTCTGGCGGCCATGCGCTCTTTTTTCAAATATCTCGAAAGGCGGCGCAGCATCGGTCGAAATCCAACGGCGGGCATTCGATTTCCAAAGTTTCATGCTGCCCTGCCGCACGTGCTTTCTGCCTCGGAGGTGGAAAACCTGCTGGCCGCAGCGGATGCGAAGACCATCCTGGGGCAAAGAGACAAAGCTATGCTGGAACTGTTGTATGCAGCCGGCTTGAGAGTCAGTGAGCTGGTGAACCTCCAGCTGCAGCAGGTCCACCTCGAACCGGGTTATCTTGTGGTGCGCGGCAAGGGAGACAAGGAGCGGCTGGTTCCGATGGGGGAATGGGCGGCAGACGCCCTGAAAATCTATCTTGAGGATGCGAGGACGAAGCTCGTACGCAAGGGTCGGTCGGTATCGGAAGTATTCCTTAACGGTCGGGGAAACAAATTGTCACGCCAGGGAATGTGGAAGATCATCAAGCGCTATGCAGAGCGTTCCGGCATCAGGCAAGATCTCTCTCCGCATACGCTGCGACATTCATTTGCAACTCATCTGCTGGAAAACGGGGCTGATCTTCGGTCGTTACAGGCCATGCTGGGTCATGCCGATATTTCTACCACGCAGATTTACACTCATGTGGCGCGGGCCAGACTCAAAGAGATCCATCGGAAGTTCCATCCCCGCCCGTAAGGCTGTTGGCCGGGAATCTACCATGGAAGTGATCACGACACACGTTAACGCAGATTTTGATGCAATGGCCTCGATGATAGCAGCCAAGAAGCTTTATCCGGAGGCGGTGCTGGTTTTTCCGGGCTCTCAGGAGCGCACCTTGAGGGAGTTCTTCATCAAGTCGGCCACTTACATCTACGACTTCAGACGCCTGCGAGATGTAGACCTCAGTCTGGTGAAGCGGTTGGTGCTGGTCGATACCAGGCAGATTTCGCGGATCGGCAAATTCGATGAAGTGGTTCGACGTCCGGGAGTTGAAATCCATATTTTCGATCACCATCCTTCCGCCGAAGACGACATCAAGGGAGATTTCGAAGTCATTGAACCGGTTGGTGCGACCGTTACGATTCTTTCACGGTTGATCCAGGAGCGAGGCGTTTTGGTATCTGCGGAGGAAGCCACCATAATGAGCCTGGGGCTTTTTGAAGACACCGGCTCTTTTACGTTCAATTCCACAACTCCCCACGATTTTGAGGCGGCAGCTTATTTGCGACGCTGTGGAGCCGATCTCAATGTGGTTGCCGACATGATGACCCAGGAACTGACGGCCGAACAAGTCGGTCTGCTGAACGAGCTGATTCGCTCTGCCCGCACCTACAACATCCATGGGATTGAGGTGTGCGTGGCCACAGTTTCAGTCGAAAAATATGTTGGCGAATTTGCCGTTTTGGTTCACAAGCTGAAGGACATCGAAAACCTCGATGTGATCTTCGCTCTGGGAAGAATGGAGGACCGCATCTATTTGGTGGCCAGAAGTCGCATTCCCGAAGTGAACGTCGGCGCCATAGCTTCCTATTTCGGGGGGGGAGGCCATTCCACCGCCGCATCGGCGACCATTCGCGATTTGACCTTGATTCAGGCAGAAGATCGTCTGATTGAGGTGTTGAAAAGCCATATCGGACCTTTTCCCACCGCTGCGCATTTGATGAACAGTCCGGTGATTTATGTCGAAGCCGACGCGGATATGGGCGAGGCCGCCACGACCATGGTCAAGTACAACATCAACGCTATGCCGGTCATGCATGAGAAAGCTATCGTCGGTCTCATCAATCGTCAGGTGACTGAAAAGGCGGTGTACCATGGTCTGGAGGATCAGAAGGTGCGCGAATTCATGAATTCGGATTTTGCCACCGTCGGTCCGAATGCCACTCTGTTGGATATTCAGACCTTCCTGGTCGAACTTCAGCAGCGTATCCTGCCGGTGATGGAAAACGGCGAGCTAAAAGGAGTCATTACCCGCAGAGATCTGCTCAACTATTTGGTATCGGATCATTCGAACAGGCCCACCGCTCTCTACGACGACCCGAATGACACCCATTGGCCCAAGCGAAAAAACATCGTCGGGGCGATCAACGAGCAGCTTCCCCCGGAAATAATCAAGATACTCAAGAATACGGGTAAATTGGCGGAGCGCCTGGAGTACAGGGCCTACGCCGTGGGTGGCTTTGTCAGAGACCTGCTGATGCGACGGCCGAATCTGGATATCGACATAGTGATAGAAGGGGACGGCATCGAGTTTGCCCGCCAATTTGCGGAAAAGCGTGGAGTCAGGGCGCGCTACCACAAGAAGTTCAATACGGCCGTCCTTATTTTCCCCGATGGTCTTAGAATCGACGTTGCCTCGGCTCGCTTTGAATACTATCAATATCCGGCAGCCCTTCCCATCGTGGAATTCGGTTCCCTGAAGATGGATCTGTACCGCCGCGATTTTACCATCAATACGTTGGCGATAGCCCTCAATCCAGGCGAATACGGTCAGCTGATCGATTTCTTCGGGGGCCAGAGGGATCTCAAGGAAAAGAGTGTGAGGGTGCTGCATACCCTCAGCTTCGTCGAAGACCCCACTCGAATTCTGCGAGCAATCCGATTCGAGCAGCGTTTCGGCTTCCGCATCGGGAAACAAACCGCCTCGCTCATTCGCAACGCCGTGCAGATGGGATTGATCGAAAAGCTATGGGGACACCGTTTCTTTCACGAAATCCAGCTCATCCTCATGGAGGACGATCCACTTCCGGCCATCCGCAGAATGGCTGAATTCGGGGTGCTGCCGATCCTCTCGGCAAAAATGCACTTCGACCAGAAAACCGAAGAGTTCTTCACTCTCCTTAAGGAGGTCATATCGTGGTACGAATTGAGCTTTCTGGACCAACCGTTGGAACGCTGGTGGGTCTATCTGCTCGGATTGTTGTCTTCGCTTTCGCCCCAGCGCCTGGAGGAAATCTGGGATCGATTGGAGCTGACCGGCGGTCAACAAGCCAGAATACTTTGGACTTACGCGCAGGTGGAAGCGGTCCTTTACAGGTTTTTGCAGTTGCCTGATTGTCGTCCTAGTGATATCTATCGGTCACTTCAGCCTTTTAAGCCCGAAGAGCTGTTATTCATGATGGCCAAAACCCAGCGGGAGGAAGTGCGCAAGGCTATCAGCCATTACCTCCACCGGTATCGGCATGTAATGGGTGAGCTCAGGGGCAGGGACTTGAAGGCAATGGGCGTGCCGCCCGGGCCTATCTATAAGGAAATTCTGGACAAACTGCTGGACGCGCGCCTGGATGGAGTAGTGAAAGATCGGCAAGAGGAACTGGCCTTCTTGCACAGGAATTATGCTGAGCTTTTTAACCGGCCGGAAGCGAGCCAATTGCCGCTGCAATCGTATTCTTGACACTGCCGTAATCGCGAAGCGCGAAGGAACGAAAACACGAAAGCAAATTTCGTGATTCCATCCATTTAGTGCTCTCGCGATGAAAACCATCTTTTGGCTGCGGTCTCGAGCGCACCTGTGAAATAATGGAGGAAATGATAGAAAATTTCATTCTAAACGCAAGCCTTTACGCTGTACCGCTATTGCTGGGCGTGGTGGCCCACGAAGTGGCGCATGGCTGGGTGGCAGAAAAATTCGGCGATCCGACCGCCCGCATGATGGGGCGCATCACCCTCAATCCTCTGGTGCACATCGACCTCATCGGCACCGTGATTCTTCCATTGATTTTGCTCATTACGAAAGCGCCGTTCTTGTTTGGCTGGGCGAAACCGGTACCGGTCAACTTCGGCAACCTGCGGGGCGGGCGGCAGAGCATGGCCTGGGTGGCCATGGCGGGTCCCATAACGAATTTGCTTTTGGCGGCTGCCAGCGCAGTGATTTATCACCTGATATTTGCGGGCTTTAAAGGCGGCTGGATTCCCGCCAACACCGTTTTCGCGTCGGTGGCTGAGCCGATTTTCTTAATGGCCGGCATTTCCGTCCAGTTCAATCTCGTTCTCATGGTGATCAACCTGCTGCCGATTCCTCCCCTGGACGGTGGGCGCATTATGGTGGGATTGCTGCCTTTGCAGATGTCGTTGCAGCTGGAAAGGTTGGAACGGTTCGGTATACTCATTGTTTTGTTGCTGATTGCTACCGGTGCGTGGGGATACATCGTCAGTCCGGTGTTGACGGTGTTTATGCAATTATTTCTGGGCTAGAACGCAAGGAGAATTGGAAGGCATGATAGAAAAAAAGCGGATTCTGAGCGGCATGCGTCCCACCGGTCGTCTTCATCTGGGAAACCTGCACGGAGCTCTGGAAAACTGGATTCAACTGCAAAAGCAATACGATTGCTTTTTCTTTGTTGCCGATTGGCACGCACTGACCACCGATTATGCCACACCCGGCGATATTCACAACAATATCTGGGAGATGGTCGTCGATTGGCTTAGCGCCGGCCTCGATCCCGAATACTGCACGCTCTTCATCCAGTCGGAAGTCAAGGAGCACGCGGAGCTCCACCTGCTGTTGTCGATGCTAACGCCGCTTCCCTGGCTGGAAAGAAATCCCACTTATAAGGAACAGCAGCAGCAAATGGAGCAAAAGGATCTCGCCACCTATGGCTTTCTGGGCTATCCGGTACTGCAGGCCGCCGACATTATCATGTACAAGGCGAATGGGGTTCCGGTGGGGAAAGATCAACTGCCCCATGTGGAGTTGACTCGGGAAATCGCCCGCCGCTTCAATTTCATGTATCAGCGGGAAGTATTTCCAGTGCCCGATGCCCTGTTGACGGAGGTCCCCGTGCTGCCCGGAACCGACGGGCGCAAGATGAGCAAGAGCTACGGCAACTGTATTTACATCACGGAGCCCGAGGAGGTCATACGGGAAAAGATCCTCAAAATGATGACCGACCCCGCCCGGGTTCGCCGCCATGATCCCGGCAATCCCGAGCTTTCTCCGGTGTACGCCTATCACAAGATTTATTCGTCTAGCGCCGAGATAGAGGAGGTCGCCCACGGGTGTCGAACGGCAGCAATAGGGTGTATCGACTGCAAAAGGATTCTCATCAAGAATGTTCTGGCAAGGCTCAAACCGATCCGCGAAAAAAGGCTGGAGCTCGAGGAGGACATGCAAAAAGTGAGGCAAACGCTGCGCGAGGAAACGGCTAAAGCCAGGGCGGTGGCGGTTCAAACTATGGCGGAAGTGAGAGATGCCATTGGTCTGGATGCTTTTGGCCGATTGTAAACCGCTATGACCGGCATCAGATTACAGCGAGTCATTGCGCAGGCGGGGTTGGCGTCCAGACGCGCTGCCGAAGAAATGATCCGGCAGGGCAGGGTGGTGGTGAACGGTCACGTCGTCACCGAGCTGGGAGCTCGTGTGGACCCTCTGAAGGATAAGATTCTGGTAGATCGGCGGCCGGTTCTCCCGGCTGCGCAAAAAGTGCATCTGCTCTTTTACAAACCCAAAAACTGCGTGACCACGGTCAAAGATCCCCAGGGTCGAAAAACGGTGATGGATTTCATCGCTGATGCAAAGGTTCGACTGTTCCCGGTGGGTCGATTGGATTATGATGCCGAGGGCCTGATCATCCTCACAAACGACGGCGACTTAGCACATCGCTTGCAACATCCGCGCTTCGGGGTGTCCAAAACTTATCAGGTGAAGGTCACGGGACATCCGGACGAGCATGCGTTAGGCCGCCTTAGAGACGGGGTGCAGCTCGAGGAGGGAAAAACAGCGCCCGCAGATGTTTCCGTCACCCACAGGCTGGCGAAAGCGGCCTGGCTCAGGATTGTTCTGCAGCAGGGATGGAACCGACAGATCAAGCGCATGTGCGAGGCGGTGGGGCATCCGGTCTTGAAGATCAAGAGAACCGAATACGGTCCGTTAAAGGTCGGGCGGTTGACTGGGGGGACCTACAGAATCCTCAAGAGTTTCGAAATAGACCAATTATATCGACTGGTTCAGCTTGATGGGGGGTAAGCCGAAATAAGATGGCTAAAAGAGCGCGTGCCAACAGATACCGACTGGATGACTCTCTAATCCTTTCCAAAAGGAAAAAAAAGTCCTGTGTAGGCCGCTATGTTCTGCTCTTGCTCCTGTTGCTGGCAGGCGCAGGGGCCGGCTATTATTATTTTTTAGAAACAAACCCTGCCATCGACATAAGCACCGTATCATCATATCTCCCGCTGCCAAGAAAGCTTGAATCAGCCACTTTTCTTCAAAATGAGAAGGAGGTGGTAACCACGCCGGATTCCATTTTGGTGCTGAATCCAGGCGATTCTCTGCAACTCCTTAAGGTGCGCACCGACGGCTGGGTTTCTTGGGGAGTCAAGGCTGTCTCCTCCGAACTGGATGTGCAGATGCTGCGTGACAAGCCTGTGACCGTCAAAGACCTCTGGCCGGGTGAATCCTTCGAGACGCCCAAGGAAGTCCAAATCCAGTTTCTGCGCTGGAAGATGCCGATCGGCAAGATCTCTCTATTGATTCGCCTCGATGCTCGCGACTGGCTGCAGAAAGCGAATTCAGCCGCCGATTCGAGCCGCAAAATAGACTATCTGCAAAAATCCTTGGCGGAAAATCCCAACAATACGCTGGCGAAAACCCAACTGGCCGCTCTTTATCTGGAGAGCAAGGAGTTCTCCAAGGCTGCAAAGCTGTTCGAAGAGATTGCAAAGTCCGGGAAGTCCAGATCGATTTTGGAGCAGCTGCTGATCGCCTACCAATCCCAGCGTCAAATTGACAAGGCACTCGAGGTTTATCTGCAACTGCTGAAACTTTCTGAAGATCCCGACGACTTCAAAGCCATGCTGAATTATCTGGAAAAATCCAGGTCGGCACAAGAAACCGCAACTTTTTTGCAGAAGCGTCAACGGGACATCCCCGGACAATTCCAAAACTCGCTGCTTCTTTACATGGCGGATCTGCGCACCCAGACCAGGAACTGGTCCGATGCGGCGGCGGCTTATGAAAAAGCCATCAAGACCGGAGCGAAGGATCCCGATATCCTGTACAATCTCGCGGTCATTTATGAAAAGGGCAACGATCTGGACCGGGCCATCGATACGATGGAGCAATACCTGAAAAGGAAACCCAATGATTTGAAGAGCTGGATGCAGCTGGCGGCGATGCAGGAAAAAAAAGGCTTGCTTCCTCAGGCGCAAGCCACTTACGAGAAAATCCTGCAAAAAAATCCTCAGCACAAAGAAGCCATTTTGCGTCTGGTTGCGCTGGCGGGAAAAAACAAAGACAGCAAAGCGCTGCAAAACGCCTATGAAAAACTTGCTGCCTTGCAGCCGAATGACAAAACCATTCAGTCCAACCTGGGCGTTCTTTATTATGAGGCGAAGGATTGGGGAAAAGCGGCCAAAGCATTTGAAAAAGTCGCTTCCATCGATGCCAAAGACCTGGAGTCCAGGAAATATCTTCTGGATCTTTACGGAAAACAGAAAGATAAGAAAAAGGAATTGGAAGCTCTAAAAGATCTTGCGCAGCTCGAGCCGGGAAACTCTAAGTATAACGACGCGATATTCTCCGCCTATGATGAGCAGAAGGACTATAAAGAAATCGTGGAGTTTTTCCGCAAGGCGTCGGAAAAAAATCCAAAATCCGTTTCTTTTCACCGCTATCTCCTATATGCCTATCTGAAATTGGACGATTCCAAAGGCGCTCTTAAAGAGCTTGAGCAATTGATCGCTTTAGAGCCCGAAGAAAGGAAATACTTGCGGCAGGCGGCAAATCTCTATGAGAAGAACAAGCAGTACAAAGACGCGCTGCAAAAACTCGATCAACTCCTGAAACTTGATCCCAACGACAAAGAAACCAGGGACGACTACCTCCGCCTTAGAATGCGCGTGCTGTAAAGCCCTTTTTCCTGTTGCACCCGGGCGCTCGGTGTTGTATAAAGCCCTCCAATGGGCGGGTAACTCAGCGGTGAGAGTGCCATCCTCACACGGTGGAAGTCGAGGGTTCAAATCCCTCCCCGCCCACCACCAAAAATCCAAGAAGATGGAACGATTGAAGAGGATTTACGGATGAAGCCGTGAGTCCTTTTTCAATTTTGCGACCGTTTTGTGACCGGTTGTCAAGAACAAGCCCTCTTGGTGATTGAGTATGCTCCAGCCAAAAACAGAACTTTATCCGCCATGGCAGCCTGAGCGAAGAAATCAAATCCCGTAATCATCACTGTGTAAAAAACGAACCAGTATCCAATCTCAGGAGCCACCGGGAATAACGCTGCAATGGCTGTGGCGGAAAAAACCGAAGTAAACATCGAAGCTCCTCGTCCCCGGGTTTTCCTGAAGCCAATCAGGTAAACATTACAAACAACAGTTAAGGCCGACTAAAACCAAAAAGATTAAACCAATGGCTGTTTGAGCTTTATCTGAAAATCGCAAATAAACTGGGAGACAAGGCCCCGTGAAAGTTTGCAGAAGACATTCGCGAGTTATGCACGTTCGTTGACTCGGCTCATCGGTGATTAGACTTTAAAGAGGGTCGGTTGGAGAATTCTTGGCGCGGTTTTGCCTCATTGACTTTCAGAGGACTCCGGTCAAGCTCTTTTCCGTTCATTCCCGCAATTGCTGCTTTGCCTTCGGCCCTATCGGGCATTTCAACGTACCCGAAGCCCTTTGATTTGCCGGTGTAGCCGTCCGTGACGATCTTGGCCGACTTCACCACTCCGAAGGTTTCAAATTTTGCCTGGAGTCCTTTTTCTGTGGTCCTGAAAGATAGATTTCCAACGTAGATGTTCATGGGACTTCCTTTCTTTGCGGTAAGGGGCGATTTTGGTCTCTTGAGAGACTTAGGCTCTATTCGGTCTCAAATGATCAAGACGCGTGCCATTGGGCTCGTCCGCCAGGTGCAGGGAATGTCTTATTCCACAAACCAGGCTTGCAGAATCTTCCTGAACCTATCGAAGGACGTATCCTGACACCGCTCCAAAGAAACATTCCTGGCAAGCTTCTCATATAGAGATGAGGATCGTGGCTTCCGGAGATGTCGAAGAACTGCTTCCATCGATCCCTTGGGATCTTGGGGCTTGTGCGCTTGTTCTTTCCAAAGTCCCTTGTTTTGAAGCCATTTTCTAAGATCGCCCTGGTTTTCTTTCCATCCAAAACAGAGATCGATCTGTCTCGAACCGCTCCAAACCCAGATTTCAAGCTCGGGATCGAGCACAATAACTTCTGCGCGCGCATTCCAGCCGTTAGCAGCCAATCTGGTTTTCACTATCTCTTCCAAGGCTTTTGTTGACTGGTCTTCCTTGCCGCATCCCGAGTGATCGAAGAGGACCATGGCATGAGAATAGCGATGCATCAGGGGGCGGAGAAATTCGTGGCAGCTAAGCAAACATCCGGGATCACGCTCTGGATGCACATAAATATCGAATTCTATGGGGCGCACACCCAAAGCTTGAGGACGGGTGAGTAATCCACGAATCGCTGCCTCCATGTTCTTGTCCGGCACCAGCACAACCAGATCGAATCGTATGAGGCTCATCCGAGCACTCCCCCTGCGAACAGCATACCCAGATTAGTCTCTCCCTTCCAATCTCGCAGGTTCGGATGATCCACTCCACGGACAATATCGACAGCGCCGCTTCTTGTCTTCGAATAGCACAGCACTTTTTTGGGATCTGCAATACTCAATATGACAGGAGAGTGCGTTGCAAGGAGGATTTGTGCCCCGTAGACCGACGAAAGCGACTGAAAGATGGTCTCCACAGCTCGTGGATGAATCCCGTTCTCCGGCTCTTCTATTAGGTAAACACCGGTAAATTCGGGCAGATAAGCAGGGAGTGTCAAAGCCAGAAGGCGCAAGGTTCCGTCCGATGCCATCCATGATGGGACTTCCAAGCCCTCTTCGTATCCGATGATGAGATACTTATGCCTGTCCTCGGGTCTTTCAACGGTACGAATGTTTTTAATGTCAGTCAGGGCGCTCCTCAGGTGATCGATCCAATCCCTAAAGCGCTCTTGAGATATTTTCATGAGGTCATCAATTACCCAGGGAATATTGGAGCCATCGGGTTTGAGTACTCTTCCCTGCCCGGGCGGACTGGCTTCCCTCATTAGAAGACTGTTCAGTACGATTTTTTGAACACCGTCGGTGAGCAACTCCTTGAGCCAAGTTGATACGGGAAACATTGATTCGTCTGCCGGAAGGTTTTTCAGTGCAGACTTGCGGGGCCCCAACTTGAACGAGGGAGCCCATCCTTTTCCGCCTTTTCGATGGACCTCGGAGTAAAAATTATCATTTCCTCGGAAAACCTTATTGACAACTGTTCTGGTACCCTTCAACCTCGCCGGGCTTATGATGGTAGCTGGAGGAGAAGGCTCTTGAGGAAACATTGCCAGTTGTTTAGGCTCAAGACGCTCGCCCTCTTTTAGAACTACTTTTTCGGCGATTATGGAATTTTCGCTGGTCTCCACGTCAGTACCTACGGCCACTTCATATCTGACAATGGAATATGATGCTTTCGCGATTTGCTTCCTGCGTTCCTGCGGGATCTCCAATTCAACAGCCAGCTCGAACCGTTCTCCAGCACGGTTCCATACAAGATCCTGGAAGTTTTGACTTCTATTCCGAACGGCGAAATCCAAATCCCCGTTCACAAGATCTCCGAGAAAAGCTACAACATCCAGAAAAGTCGTCTTGCCACTTGCATTAGGACCCACGAGAACTTGAAAATCTTCCAAAGGCTGATCAACATACCGTAAACAGCGGAAATTAAGTGCCTCGATACGACGAATCATCACCTATCCTCACCCGATACGTTTATTTTTACTTCAGTGGAGATCCTTGTGAACTCGCGTACTACGGAAACTCCAGATGCCGTTTGCTGACGCGAAGCCATGAGTAAATCGGTTCAGATCGTTTTCGCGGGCCGCGATTCTATGAAGGCTTGCGCGCTGATCTGCTCATGAATGGGAAGCTTTTGATCGAGCTCAGATCCGTTGAGGACTTGTCTCCCCTCCATGTTCAAGCAGGTCCAAACATACCTTCGGCTCCTCAGTCTAACACTGGTCTCCCATGAAGTTTGAGAGGCAGCTACCTGCAAGGAATGCATCAAGCGCATTTGTTTTAACAAATGACTACAACTTTTACGTCTTCGTGCTTTCGCGTGCACCAAAAGACGGCCGATGTCCCCCACCCTAAAGAACGGACCAGCTCTGTGCAATCGAGTGGATTTGGCATTCGGGATTGCTCGGACATGCAGGGCACTTCGTATGCGTGAGCTTTCACTTGCTTCGCTTTTTCTTACGCGTCGCCGGGCAGCTGCCGATAATCTCCCTCACCCAGTCAGCAAGGTCCCCTCTGCCGAGTCTACGGAACCCTTCCTCGGAGCGGCGGAGTATTTCTACTCCTCTTTCAGTTTCGCCTCTGGAACAGAGAAGCCGGCCGTAGTCGATCCCCACATGACAAATGCCATCGAGCCGCCCAAGCTTGAGTAGAATCTCATATGACCGAGTCAGGAGCTGCAAAGCCCTCTTATGATTCTTTCTCCTAGTCTCAATTTGCGCGATTGACCAGAGGGAATTGGCTATTCCGTTCATGTCGCCGAGTTGTTCGAAGACCCCCAGCCTCTCCTGGTGGAGCTTGAGGGCCTGCTCGACATCCCCCTTGTCCACGTAAATCCGCGCGATCTCACCGATTACAAATGCATGCTCCCGTCTGAAATCGTTGCGCCGGTAGATTGCCCTCGCCTTAGTGAATGCCTCCAGTGCTTCCTCAAATCGGCCGAGATCCCGCTTAATTTGGCCGAGCTCATGTAATAGATTTGCCCGGGAAATCGACTCGTCCGGGTGGCAGGCGAGATAGAGCTCGATTTCCTTCATGCGTCGTTGACGTTCGATGAAATCGGCGCTCCCGAGATCGAGGCGGAATCGTTCAAGCTCGTTTTGCTCTTGCCTGGCCACGGAAAAGTCGATCACCCCTTGGCGCCAGGCCCACATGTCGGGGGCTTCCAAAGCGAACTCCCGGATATCGTTCTCCGTCATCCAGAGGGCGAGTGCTGCCCGCATCCTTTCAGCGAGCAGTTCCCGATGGTAGTTGAAACCGCGGAGCTTGGCGCTGCGTGATTCTCCAGCCAGCCATTCGCTCAAGCCGACCACCTGAATCAGGTCATGACCGGCGGTTAGATCGAACAGACGTTTTTCCAGCTCGGAGTATTCCATCTCCGGATCGAGGCGCAGCATTAAGGGGTTTGCTGCATAACGGTTCAGGTAGGGGATCAGCTTATCGCGGTAGAAGGGATCGTTGTACTGCAGGAAGAGCAGAGAAAAACCCGCCCGTCCATGTATGAGACGCCTGAAATCCAGCAGAGCGCCGGAATGAGGGCCCTCCAGTTCCCAGGCGAGAGAGCCGTCACTGGTATGGGTCGGTTGGTCAATCGCCGCTTGTTTGTGAGATTTCATAGGAGCCATCCTTGGGCCGACACTCGAGATAACCGGGGAGGGTACGCACTACTGGATGGGACCGCCACCAATAGGAGTTGTATTCGAGCAGGGCCAGGTGGTAGAGCAGCTTGCGAGCCTCCACGGTATTGTGAGTTACATCCGGGGTATCATCTATTTCGCAGAGGAGCTGAAAATCCTCTTTGCTGAGGGTCCTGCGATAGTCGGTCGCCAGCTCCTTGACCGCCGCTTCGGCGGAAGGTCGGTCAATCAGCTCTCCTTCCGCCTTTTTGAAGGCGTAGATGAGCAGATGGAGCAGATCGCGGGGGTGCCCACCGGAATGGGCGATGAGATAATCGACCGTTTGCTTGTTGTCGAATAACGCCTTGTCGGCACGCCTGTAGACAATCTCCTGCATGGCTGAGTACCCGGCTGGATTCTCCCGACGAGAATCCTTTTCCTCAATTTTAATCATCGGCAATTTGAAGATATTGGCGAAGATTTGTTGCACTTGGTTGTTTTCGTAAATCAGATGGATCGGTGCGCAATAGATGAAGTTTCCTCGGATCTGGAGCAGTTGATGGGCGTCACGGATGAAAAAATTGTCGCTGTCGTCGCCGCTGAGTCGGTCCGTGCCATCAACGATAAAAAGAATGCACCTCCCTTTGCCGCTACTTGTCACTTCATCGGTTGCCGCGTCGATGAGTTGCTGAAACCCGTCGGCAAACTCTGAAAAAGAGTTACGGATGACGGTCCGCACTTCTTCTTTGTAAGTGGAACCCAGCTTGAACGAAGTAGTGAGTTTGGCAAAAAGCTCAGCGAGAAATGGGATCCCGTGTTTAGCGTCTACCCCCGCCTTGATTTCCGCGGCGTACTCTTTCGTCTTTTCATGTTTCTCGATCCGTTCCGAGAACCATTGTTCGAGCTTGTGGAGATGCACAGGGGCAATAGTGAGTCGGGCTTTTTCAATCCGGGCGATGAGGGTCTTAGCTAATGCCAGGAGCACATCGGTGTACGACAGATTGTTGATGTCGAGTTCCTTCAAGACGTCGAGAAAAACCACGAAAAAGAGCTCCGGCCGTTCCAGTCGCGCATGCAGACGGCGCAGTTCAGTGCTCTTGCCGCAGCCCCGATGCCCGCAGAACAGGCTGTAAACTCCGGGTGGGACAAATCTCATTTCATTGGTCTTGGGATCGACTCCATAAGGCTTAAGGAGATCATTAAAACTGAAGGCCCCCCGTGCGCTTTCGGTGTGGACAAAACGCTCGTCGTCTGCGTTGAGCGGCTCATCGAAACTCAGTTGCTCGCCGAGATCCCAAATCGTTTTTGCCACGGAGTAAGCCATGCATATTCTCCAATCGCAGTCCGAAGGACGCGTTTAATCCATTGATGATCACCATGCCGGGAGGGATAATTGTCAAAAGTCTCTGCATAATACAGAAAAGCTCATATATGTTCAAATAACTGTTGCAGGTTGCATAATGAATTATGAAACCTCTGGCAAGAACTCTTAGAAATCAGTCGATCCTCACCTCGGCCCAGTGCTCCTTCTGGTCGTCGATCAGCGGGATGGTCTTGTCGGGTTGCTCGATGCCATCCATGGTGACGTGCATCTGACCATTTCCGGCGGGGGTTTGCAGGACTGCGATGTGGTAGACCGTCTCCCGGTAGCGGTAGTGCATCTTGAACCCCTCCCAAGCGGCGGGGAGGCACGGCGTAAAACGCAGTCTATCGACTTCCAGGCTCAGCCCCAGGAGTGATTCCATGATCAGCCGATACATCCAGGCGGCCGAGCCGGTGTACCAGGTCCAGCCGCCGCGGCCGGTATGGGGAGTCACTGCATAGACGTCGGCGGCAACGACGTAGTGCTCCACTTTGTAGGTGGCGACCTCCTCGGTCGATCTGGCATGGTTCAAGGGGTTAATCATGATGAGGAGCTCCCACGCGAACCATGTCGATATTGGCCGGATCTTCAATCCGCAGCAATACAATCGGTAAATCGCCGGAGATGGCGTAACTTCATAGACCGGATTGCCCCCGGTGGTTCTTGATGAGGACGCTCGGGTCGGCTCGCAGCGCTGCATTGGCGTAGAGGATCGAACCGGCGAGGCGCCCATAGAGTTGCGCATCGGCCGCGGAGGCATTGAACCGGCGCAGCAACAGATTTTTCCATCCGGGGATCCGGTGATACTTTTGGCGGGTTGACTATAGGTGCATTCGCGTGGCAGTGAGGACATAGACATTAACGAACGCAATAAGGATAAGTTTTGCGCCTATCTGGGAAATGGTGCAAGGGTCCATCGTTCTCAGGCCAAGATAACTCAAGGTTTGCTGCGAGTCGGGAGCCGGCAGAGTGAACCGGGAAAGCATTGATCCTGCATAAAACCTGCCTGAATGTGATGATCTGCCAGAGAATCGGACTGACGCGTAAGAGGGAGCGGGATGCTTGATGGTTGCGCTCTCCACCTGGTTTGATGTTCTACTGAATTCTTCCTGGGCCCTGTCATTTGCACTCATCTTCGTCCGTTGCCTGACCCATGTCTCTTCCCATCCCCATTCCTTCGCTTGAGCAAAACTCAGCTTTTGTCAGGAAACCATGTCCATTGACATCCATTGCCTGGAACCTCCGTTCGGTATTGTTCCATTCAGGTGGAGCCGCCAGGAATTCATCTCTGCTGACCTGTCCGTTTTCGTCGGTATCCATGGCAGCGAATAGTTGCGGACATCCCATCTTGGGAGCCTCACATTCACCGCCACCCTGCGTAAACGCGATACCTGCAAGGAACAACACCGTCACCCATCCTACCAGCACCATAAGCTGAAAATGTTTCATGTTTTATCACCTCGCGAGTTTGTCATTCTATGAATACGACACAGGAGATCACGGTCACATAGCCGCCTTTTTCGCCTTTGGCGACACAGGGGAAGGAGAGGGATTCAACCACCTTTCCGCTCATCTGATAGATCTCTCTGCGCTCGTCATAGTCTTTATCGGGATCGAATTCGACTCCCAACGTCGTGGCAAGCATGGTGGATGCCAAGTCTTCTGCGAAATCGCCGAGCTCCAATTCCTCTTTTCCGTAGTCATGGTGCTCGCTGATATAACCATACTGATTTCTGTCAGTGGGGAATGCAATTCCAACAGAGGCTCCCATGATCCTGCCGTACTCATTCGCACTCAGTCTTGCCATGACACAGAAGGTTATCTGTCCCGGCATAAGGAGCTTCAGCCCCTCCTCCAGGCCGATGATCTCACAGTTCGGCGGAAATATACTCGAGACACTCACAATATTCTGCTTCTCGATCCTGGCATCCCGCAGGGCCAATTCGTAGGATTGAAGCTCATTTTTGTGGAATCCCACGCCCTTAGTCAAAAAAGCCTTGGTTGGAACTATCATGAGCATGCTCCCGTATCATTTCAAAGAAACAAAACTTTCAATCCTTAAGATAGATGCCCTCTCCCCGGAGTGTGTCGGAGAAATCGTGTCACTTAGCGCCCCGCTCAACCCGGGACGCGGTCTTCAGTTTCTCCCTGTCCGCGTTGAGTATAAACTGGGGCTCAGTACCGGAGAACTGATGGCTCACTGCGGTATGGTGAACAGTTTGTTCCCCATGCCCATGAAGCCGCCAAAGGAGAGCATCGATTAGGCCATGCGGTTCTTTCCAACTTCGATCGCCAGTTCGTGGACCTTGCCCACATTCGCCCTGTGGCAATTGAACGCCGTCTCGTATCCGGGCGCCTAACGGCCCCGCCTCGTCCGGTAGTATCCCCGCCACCACCGAACAGCACAACCCATAAGAGTATTAGCAGGATGGTTTCCGTATTGTCACCACATTTCCAGGTTAGGTTGAACTAATTGACATCTCGCAGCATGTTTTATGCCATGCTGGTTGAGAAATCTCTCCACGTTAGTGTCCAAATATACTGGATAAAGAACGTTTCCACTACTGGCATTTACTGCTCTGGACGCTGCTCCGCAAGATCAAGCTGGTTCCCTTGGCTGTGCCCCTGGTACATCCTGGAATTCAAGGGTATTGTTGCAGATGCCTTTGATGAGATAATTTGCCTGGAAGTGAACAAGGGAGAAGCGAAAAAATGCACTCAAAAGAAAGGTGAGTGATCATGTCCAAGTTTGACGAATTCTTTGATGCAGTGCTGGAAGGGGCGAAGGACTTGGCGAAGGAAATCTTCGAGGGATTTGTCACGGAGGCTCGGGAAGATACCAAAGCCTTTCTGGAAAAGACCCGGGCAGACCTTCAACGGTGGACAGACCTGTTGGCGAATGGAAAACTGACCGAACAGGACTTTAGCGACCTGGTGCTTGCAAAAAAGGCACTCGCACATATGCATGCACTCACCCGGGAGGGCCTGCTTTTGACAAAAATTGAGCGATTTCGCTCGGGTCTTATTAATCTCATCATCGACAAAGCCTTTGATGTCTTTACGCCATGACTGCCGATACACCGGGGGAAAGCTTTGGAGAGAGGGTCGCCTTTCGTGTCTTCGCGGTTCATATCTTTTTGGCTGCGCGGTTGCAATGCAAGATCGTCCACTTCAGCTTCGGGACCGGGCTACATGCCGAGCTCTTCCAGCAGTGAGTCCACGCCGTTCTGGTCAATACGCTGCTTCTCGTGTTTGACGCTGTCAATCAGGTCTCTGGTCTCCTCTCTTATCTGGTCTATGTCTTTGTCCGGCGAGAGCTCTTTTGATTTCTTCAGAACCTCCGAAGTGACGTAGACGTCGAAAACAATCTCCTCTACTTTCTTAAGCGATTGAACGACCCTCCTGATTTGCTGTCCCGTCAGGTCCTGGAAGCTCAACTCGGTCATGGTATCGAGTATAATTCCGTCCAGGTTGTCCAGCTTGCTTCTTGCAGCGGCCTTGTCCTCGGTTTCAATCAGTCTCTTGACGTCATTGATTTGTTCCTGCAAATTTTCAAGATGGTCAAGAATCTTCAAAGTGGCTGATTCCGTCGCCTTGATAATGCCGTCCAAAATACTGTCCGATTGGTGCAAAAGGTAGACCGATTCGCCTGGAACGGAGCCGACAAGACTCTTCTTCACTGCCTTGATTTCCGAATAGATGTTGCCTATTCCGTCAATGACATCGGTATTGACGGACCTGTAAAACTGACCTTCCATGAGCGCCTTGTTAAGAGCTTTCGAAATTTCGGTCTGAACGATATCAGAGAGGCTTTGTTGGATCACGTTGGAAACCCGTTCCGTAACGTTATTTATGAGCTGATCGACAATGTCCTTTTCGGTGATCATGATTCACTCTTTATGTGGTAGATTTGGTAGTTATTTTTTCCCAACTTCTTCGCTCGATACATAGCCTCGTCTGCCTTGCTGACGAGAACATCAATGGTTGCTCCATCATGGGGATAGGTCGAAATGCCAATGCTCGATCCGATTTTGACGTTGGCTGCTGCAATGGGAATCGGCTCGGAAACGGATGCGATCAGACGTCTGGCCACCAGGCAGGAGTGCATCGGGTCTTTGATTTCGTTGAGGATGATCAAAAACTCATCGCCTCCCAGGCGGAAACAGAAGTCTTTATCTCGAATAATGGTGGATATCCTGTCGGCGGTTGCCTTAAGCACCAGGTCGCCGTTGTCATGGCCCCAGGTGTCGTTTACCGCTTTAAACCCGTCGAGATCCATAAATAGAATCGAAAGGATTCCATTGAGACGTTTCGCAGTGTCCAACAGCTGGTGCCCTACCTTTGCAAAGCACTCCCGGTGCAGGACCCCGGTCAGCGGGTCCCGGCTCAATTGAAACTCAACCGGGCGGCGCAGGAAGAGAACGCTGTATACTAAATCCAGGTGGATTCTCCGCAAAAAGAACATTTCGCCGTTTGCGATGAAGTAACATTCGGATTCCGCATCGTCTCTGGAATTGACAAGCGCCGGCAATTCCTTTCCATCGATGGAGCATGAAAAGGGCCTGTTGCAGAAGGAGAGCGTCCCATTCTTGACGATGTAGGCTTCAAAGGGAAGACTATTCAGAATTTTTTCAAGAAATGCTTCAACTCTATCCATGAGCTGCTTCCCGATTAGAACGCCGCTTTTGGGGATTGCAGAGAGGAGACGGACAATACCTGTCAACGAAGAGATGTTTCTATCCACCCCCTCTCCGGGGTGCTTGATGGCAAAGCTGCGAGCTTGGAGTACGACAGTCCGCGGGCACATCCTATAGAAGCCGCCCACAGGTGAAAGGCAGGCAATCGCTGTTCGCCGTTTCCCTATCCCTCCACACACCCGACCACTGCAGAGATGTCAGAGTCTCCTCAAGACATCAAGCGTCCACACTATCGCAACTTGCGAGCATGCACTTACAGCTTCAATCTTCGCGCGTTTTTTCAATGCCGATCAGGTATGTATCAGATGTTGAAACAGCCTGTGTGGAAGCATTACTTTAGGGGAATGACAGGTCGCTGTCAAGCATAGAGATTCTATGGCTCCCCGAGAATGCAGTCGTGCCCCGAATGCATGAAGCCCTTCCAAGATCTTCTCTGCCGATCGGCAGCAATGCCACAACACGTAGGACCGCTGCAGGTCGCTCTTTAACAACTGCTTAAGATACTGGGCATTGGTGAGGAAATCGGAACCGGTGTCTCATCTGACAACTTTTTTTTCTCGATTGCTGGCATAGAGGTTGCTCTTAATGATGAAGGAGGGAGGCATGATCGAGGCTTTTTTCGGAAACGGTTTTTCGATTCGGGTCGTTCATTTAAAGGAGGAATACCGAGAGTAGTGACGAAACGCGCAGTGGTAGCCGTCCCAAAAGCTAAGAAATTTGCGGCAAAAAGGCAGATAGCGCCTATTAGGGTTCCTGTCGCAGCATACGCTCAAGCTGTGCTTCGCTAGTCGCAAATGAATTTGCGTCTTCAATTGGACTGGACTGTAGGCATTTGCCTACAGCGAGTATGGGATAATATACATCTGGTTGGAGAAGAGCCCCGGCAGGTTGCAGGAGAGTCGGAAAAGACAAGGAGGGAAGAAATGTGTAAAACCAGAGCAAGCAAGTGTGCGGTTTTTGTTCTTTTCATTGGCATGAACCTGCTGGCTGCGGCAAGTCTTGGCTACGGTCAAGATGTGAAGCAGCTCGCACCTCAGTCAAATCAACTCCGGCATCGGGCTGCCGACGCACAACCGATATCCGTCGATTGGATCAACGCGCCGGGTAAATTAGATCAGGTTGCAGTCGGCGATTTCAACTGTGACGGCGTGCGCGACGAGCTTGTGGGGGTGACCGAGTCCAATGAAATCTATTACAGTGGAGATTTTCTGAACTGGAGTCTCGTACCCGGAATTTTAGGTCAAATCACAACCGGCGATTTCGACGGAAACGGATGTGATGATTTGGCAGGAGTGACAGACTCGGGAGATATCTATTTTAGCCTCGACATGGAAAACTGGACTAACGTCCCGGGAAAATTGAGTCAGGTGATGGCTGGCGATTTCAACCATGACGGCAGAGACGAGCTGGTGGGAGTCACCAAGTCGGGGCAGGTCTATTATTTGTTGGACGATCTGGTCGAATAGGGGGAAGGAGCGCAATAATCTCATCGGCCTGGCGATCAGTGGAAAGTGCCCCCCCACCGATCGCCTTGATTTGCGCAGCTCGCAGCCATTGTAGTCATGAGGCGCTTGTCGCGCAAACGGGAATCGACAGCTAAGAGACAACGGGACTTCAGGCACCCTCGCCTCAATCGTCGCCTTCATATCCATAGGTTTTGAAGATGTCGAGGATCGTACCGACCACGTAGGATTCTTCTTCGTAATGGAAAGCCTTGTTGAACGCTTTCGTCACTTCCGCGATTTTTTCATACGCAGTACCCACTCCCCTGCAGTACTCCTCCATTTCTCCCATGCCCGCCTTGATTCGCAGTGCGGTCTCGCGAGCATCGCCCCCTTCCAAGATTACTTCGCTAAGCGCGTCCAGGTAAGCCATCTTCTCCAGGATGGCATCCTTCGAGCTGAGTAAATGCATGAGGTGCGTATTGAGGTAATGGCAGATGCTTCCCGCCGCGTTGCGTAAAACCCTGTTCCTCTCGTCCTCGAGCGCTTTTGTAATATTGTGTGCTATGCCCTCGTGGTAGAGTATACGCCCGTAATCATCAATTTTTGCCCGGGTGGTGATGGCGACCTCAATGGTCTCTCCTGGTTTGCTCCTGAGCTTCACATGCTTGTGTTCGACATGGCCGTTGGCGTAAATCTCGGCGAGGAGCGCTTCCCTTTCTGAAAGATCTACATAGAAGTCCTTAACATTGCTTGCGAGCGCTTCCCCCTTATTCTCAAAACCGAGAAGCTTTATGCCCGCATCATTGATATCGAGAAAAATCCCTTCCGGCGTCAGAGTAAACGCCATGTCGCTCGTCGAATGGAAGAAATCCTTGTATTTCGCTTCGCTCTGTTTCAGGGCGTCAATGGCTTTCTTCTGTTCAGTGATATCTCTGATCACATGGTCGATCCTTCTTATGGTTCCGCGGTTCGAATAGACCACATGCCCTTCGTCAAGAACCCATTTCACCTTCTTGTTGCTGCTGATGATCCGGTACTGCGCTTCACTGAACTCGGCTTCGGGTAGATTATCGTAAAATTGCTTTACCTTGCCCACGTCTTCCGGGTGAACAAAACTCATGATGTGGTTCTCCCCACTGGTGAACTCCCTGAGGGGAACACCGTAGAGAGCCTCGGCGGCGGGATTTATCGCAAGTATCCAGTAGCCGCCTGCAGACATGGAAACCACCACCTCATTCATGGAATGAAGGATGCTTTCAAGCCGCCCTTTGATCCGTTCCAACTCATTGCGCGTCTTGCGCCGTTCGCTGATGTCCGTCAGCGCAGCGAGGATGGCCGGAGCTCCTCCGCACTCCACCACGCTCACTTTCATCTCGATGATGGCTTGGCCATCTCTCCTTGGCATGACAAACTCGATCCGGTCCGGAATGTCTTCAGAAAAGAGCCGCTCCCTGAAATATCTGGTCACTTTCTCCCGGTCACCCGTCGATACGAGGTCCGAAAAGTCCGCTTTCACAACCTGCTCGGGTTCCATCTGCGAGATCTCGTAGAAGGCGTTGTTTGTGAAGACAATTTTCCCTTCCCTGATTATGGCAACGCCCTCGTTTATGTGCTCTATGATGCCTCGATAATCAATATCCCCCTTGCAAATTCTTATTTCCAGGGCATCTTCGAATGTCTTATTGCTCATCTGTTTCCTCATCAAATGCCGGTGAGAAGAAGTCCGGAGCCAACCTGCCTAACCCCGGCGCAATAGTTGCCCAAGCGATCTTATAGCCTTCATTCCGCTAAGGAACAATAGATTCAATTAGGGAATGATCGTTCCCTGAGGTCGAAGTCCCGAGTGTTTTGGAGCTTGCAGAAGACTCCATGCGGATATATGCTCCGTATGGGAACCTGTTGAAGATGGTGGCGATACAAAAAATTAAGGCTCATCGCGGATTACCGTGATTTACGCACTCGGTTCGTGCTGAGGTATCGAAGCACGAACGGATGGGTTGCCCTTCGATACCTCAGGGCAAACGGCTGTAGAGCGACACAATCACGCTAATCCGCGATGAGCCAAAATTAACACCGTGTTGCGGAGGTTGCGTATGAAGTTGCCTGCAGGATTGATTCGGCTATGCGGGGTGGGGCTGTTGGTATTTGCAGCCGGTGTCTTGGCGAGCTGCGAATATCTACCGTTCGGTTATACACCCATCAAAGATATTGTCGCCCAACCGACGGCTTATGAAGGCAAGGAGGTGAAAGTGAGAGGGCGCGTGCAGGAGATCACGAAAATTCCCTTTGTGGAGCCCAAATTTTACACCCTTGTCGCCGATGGGTATCCGTTGCCGGTTTTGACCGAGCACACAACTCCGGCGCTCGATGACGAAGTGGTTGTGATCGGCAGAGTTGAAAACATTGCCATCATCGGCAATCAGAGCATCGGGATGCACGTTCGAGAAATCAAAAGGCTCGATAAACCATTCTTGTAGAAAGCATGCTGGTAAAATGGATGTTGTCAAAAATCGGTCGGCTGGATGTGCTCTCGGGCCCAACAAATCAACTGTTCGTAAGTGGTGCCTTTGGGGAAGAATTCAACCACGCCCATCTCTTTTATCTTTTGGACCTCCTCCTCAGGCAGGAACCCGCCTGCCGTGATGTGAATTTGTTGGGCGTCTTCCTTGGCAAGAAGCTCAATTATTTTGGCAAAATAACGGATATCGGCTCCCGGAAGCGTAGTCACTCCAATGTGGTCCACCGACTCCTGTATCGCGGACGCGACAATGGCTTCGGGTTCCTGCAGGTCCGTATAGATGACTTCGAATCCAGCTTCACTGAATGCTCTGGCCAGACTCATCATTGCCGTTTCGTAACCCTCACCGCATTTTGCCATTAAGATTCTGATCTTTCTTTGTCCCATGAGGCGACCCTTTCGCGTTCAGCGTTAGCTGCATCCCCGGCCGGCGTCAAGACTGCGCCGGTTGGCAGAGATGCGCATCTCCGGTTCAACAGCGTTTGTGCAAATCAGAGACGAAAGCCATCATCGAGTCCATATTAGATGCTGCGGCGGTAACCCACGAAATTATAGATGTCCGTCATGACACTTTCATAGTCTTTCTTGATCCTTTCGTACATCTTGGCGTTTTCTATGGCAATAGCACCCATTTCGGCAAGGGCCTCGGCGAATTCGAGCTCCTCGGTCGTGAACTCCCTGGGAGTCGCGCTATACAATCTTAGAACTCCTATGATGCGGCCACGCACTTGCAGAGGAACGGAGACGATGCCAGCTATGCCTTCCTCTACGGCTTCTTTTTGATATTGGGCTCGCGGGTCTTTGCCGGCGTCATTTATGACAACGATTTTGCCCTCCATTGCTTCGGCGATGCTTCTGTCGGCTTCCACCGCGCCTTTCTTGATGTAGGCGTCACTGAGCCCTTGCGAGGCCAGCAGCTCCAATGTACGCCTTTTAGAATCCAGCAGGCGAATGGCGCAAGCCTTCAGCTTCATGACCTCGGCCATTTTTGCTACCACCAGATCCAGCACCTGCTGTAAATCAAGGGTGGAACTGATTGCTTTGGTAACCTCCCTGAAAGAATTGAAATAGCTTTTTTCGAGAGTCGTCATGGCCATCCTCCTTTTTGGTCAGGCAGGTGTTTTAAACCTCAGATCGATAGGTTACGCTTTTCTATAACCTTCTTTCTATTCAATGACATACTCTTCAAGAAGCATCAACTGAAAAAATTGTCTCTTTAATAAATTCACGGGCGATGATCCCGGGTACGGCGAGTCCGGTTCTTACCAGTACAGCTTGACAACCAGCTGGTACGACTTAGATTACTTCTAGATCGACGAGGAGATCGGGTGACCTCGGGGGAATGTACAAATGACTATTCGATAGGTTGTGGAGGTTACCATGAATTATGATTTGAAAATCGAGGAATTAAGAAAGGAAGGCAGGCCCCTTTGGATGACCGATTTCGGCCACGAAGCGTTTGCGGATATGTTGGGTGGCGGCGGCGATATCTGGTCTGATCGCTTACATCCTGAATGGCTGAGAGATTACGGTACCGAACTGGAAGCAGAGCCAGAATAATGTGATGGGCATGCCAAGACATCACTCTAATACGTAGAAAATGCCCATGGCGATTTAAACCGTGGGCATTTTTTTGTGCTCGTTCAGTCCGACGTTCCCGAACATCGTAATGAGTTGGGGCAAGGGGTTGGAAGCGAGTAATCGGCATAGCTCCCCGGTGGTCAGACTGATAAAGGGAACCAGCAGGGGATGCATTTTCTACCACAAACCGCTTTGTAATCGCTGTTCAATCAGGCGTTGGACGGTTTTCAGACCGTCCTCTCCAAGATAATTCTCGAGGCCGGCAAGAAAGGAAGCAATCCAACGATCTCGCTTGCCGGCTTCCACCGCGACGATAGATTTTACCGCCTGGTCGATGTTTCTTTCCAAAACGGATTGAAAGTCCATAATGCCGATCCTCACAGAAAGTTTTCAGGCACGTAGATAACATAATGTCGGCCAACAATATCCAGTTGTTCATCGGTTTCGGCTTCAATGGTGTCGAACAGCTCTTTGAGAGATTCCGACCGTGCAATGCGATAAAAAAACAGATTGGGGTCGCGCAGCTCAGGATATATAGGGAGTAGGAAGTGCCGAACGTTTCCGCGCCAGACGACATTGAGACTCTCTCTTTCCTCCAGGATCGTCTGGTAGAAGCGCCTCAACAGATCCGTTCTGAGAATGGCAGAGGATGCGTTGGTTACACATTCCATAAGCCCCGCCAGTCGGTAGACTCTGCGCATCATCTGTTCGTTCGCTCGATACCGAAAAAGTCCCAGAATCGTGTAATGGTAGCCGTTTTCCAGGCTGGAATGGTTCGGCACATAGCCGATGTGCCGATGACCGGGGGAGCTTAAAGCCTGCCGCCGATGTTCTTCGAAGCGAAGCGACTCCTCGCGTGCGCACATCATGGCAAATCCGCCATGCCAGTCTCCGCGGCGAAATTCCAGCGGATTGGAGGTTATAAGGTTGTCCCTGCCCGGAATTCTACTGGAAAGGTTGATGATTTCTGCCATGAGCTGTTCCCGCTTGATTCAGACTACTTGATCGGCTGTAGAGCCGCCCCCGGAAGTTGAGCGGTATTCTCAGCTTTAACTGGGTAGATAAGGTGTAAGATCCTCCACGTACTCCGAAATGACTTTGAATCCGCCTTCTGTTAAAATCTTCACCGCTTTTTCGTAGGTGTTGGAATTGGTTCGAAGGAGGATCTGCCATATGTTTTCGTAACCTGTCAGCGGAACCGTCATAATGCTTCGTATATTTATGCCTGCCTGCTGCATCAGCTTGCCAACTTCTGCGAGCACCCCCATACGGTCATGAACGAGTAGAGACAGACGTTTGGTGTCATCACTCAAGCCGAGCGCCATCAACAAAACGTCCATGAGGTCGGTGGTGGTGATGATGCCTGTGAGCTTCTCCTTCTTCACCACGGGAAGCGCACCTATCTTGTATTCCAAAAGAATACGGGCCGCTCTCTCTATGGTCATATCCGGTGTAGCGGTTATGACGTTCTTCGTCATGATGTTACTGACTGCAAGCTTTTGCAGCACATAGGTGAGCTCGTGGACACTCAAGGTGGTGGCCGACGACGCCCATGCTTCTTTAAGATCACGATCGGTAACAATACCCAAAAGGCCCGCTTTCCCGTCTGTTACGGGAAGGTGAGAGATCTTGTGACTGTCCATCAACTCTCTGGCTTTGAAGACGGATGTTTCAGGGGTCACCGTGTGCAAGTTGATCTTCATATTCCAGCCGACATACATATTTCCCCTCCAAGTTTTTATTTGGATTTCGAAATTCGATTATCGATGATTCTAATCCAACCAGGTATTGAAACCAAGCTTGAAGTGTCATGTGAAATTTGCGTGAAGTCTTGAATCTGGATGAAACCTGATGCCGAATGCCGGATTCTGGACTCGGGATGAAGCACTTGGAATTCGTTATTGGAGAGTCGCTATTCGAATTTCGGATTTAAGTCTTCGCGAAAAACAAGAAATTCGGTGTTATTATGATCGACGGCGGCTATACTAATTTATAAAAACCTGCCGATAAAAGTCCAGGTGCTCGATGACGGCTCCTGCTCCCCGTACGATTGCTGTGAGGGGATCGTCGGACACGTTCACTTTGAGATGGGTTGTTTGGTGCAAAAGCTCGTCCAGGCCGGTCAACAAAGCTCCTCCCCCTGCCAGCCAGAAGCCTTTTTCATGAATGTCGGCGGCCAGATCGGGCGGGGTTTTCTCCAAGGCCCTTTTGACCGACTCCACTATGGCCATCACCGGGTCTTTTATGGCTTCCCGGATCTCTTCATCGGTGATGGTGAAAGTCTTGGGGATACCGCTGATGATCTCTTTGCCGGTGACTTCCATCGACAGGGGTTGATCGGGTGGTACCGCAGTTCCAATTTTCATCTTGATCTTCTCCGCCAGCACTTCGCTGATGATCATCTGACGCTCTCGCTGCATGTAGCGAAGAATTGCGTCGTTGGCTTCATCTCCGGCCACTCTGACGGATTCGCTGTAGGCGATGGCAAACATGGAAATCACTGCCACTTCCGTGGTTCCGCCGCCGATGTCGACCACCATGTTGCCATAAGGTTGATCTATGGGCAGACCGGTGCCGATGGCAGCGGCCATGGGTTCTTCGACCAAATGAATATGGCGCGCTCCGGCTTGCTCGGCGGCTTCGATGACAGCTCTTTTTTCCACTGCCGTGATTCCGGTCGGCACTGCCACCACCAGTTTGGGGCGAATTAACTGGCGGCGCTTGAGAACTTTATTAAGAAAATATTTGATCATCACGCTGGTGACTTCAAAATCAGCGATCACGCCATCCTTTAACGGCCGTATGGTGACGACGCGCTGGCCATGTCGGCCGATGATGCTTCGTGCATCATGGCCAACGGCTATAACCTCGTGCGTGTCCTGATTGATGGCGACCACAGATGGCTCATTGAGGACCACGCCTTTGCCGCGTAAGTATATCAAGGTGTTGGCCGTTCCCAAATCCATAGCCAGGTCCTTGGAGAAATATCCGAGTAATTTGTCAAGCATGTGCCACCCTTCTTGTCTGCAGTTCCATCAATATCTTTCCTGATGGCCGCCAAGTCTATCGATAATGCCCTTGCCGGTCAATTCTTTTTATTGAAGAAGATTGTTCAGTGCTCGTTGTCAGCCGGTTCAACCGAATGCTTCAAACAGCCGCTGGTATGCAAGTGTCCACAGCTGTTCACTGCCGGTTACATCCTGAGGGAAGCTGGCTGTACTCAGATACGGCTGGATATGGGCTTTTCTCATTCTTTTCGGTGCCACCTGCCGGCTCACATCCAACAACGCATTCAAGTACTGTTTGACCTCTTGCGCTGACATCCCGGAAAGCAAGATGCCATACCGATTCTCTGCGATCTGACCAAGAGAAGCGCCGGCCGGGACAGCTCGATAAAGGCCTTCGGCCAGCTGTTGCTGCCATTTTCGCAATTGTATGGGGGAAACTTTGGTATGCAGTATTTGCCAGGGTTCTACCTGCAGGAGAGCCAAGGTGAAAGGAACGCTGTTTTGCATCGAAGCAACCAGCATTTCTTCCACTCTCGCTTCGAACGCGAGGGTGTTGAGGAGACCGGTAGACAGGTCGTAGGACTGCAAATGGTCGCATTCTTCTTTGAAATAGGTCTGCTCTAAAAGTAAATGGGTGTAATAGAGCATGTGAGAGACCGCATAGCGGACCTCGGTACTCCATTCCATGGCTGCGCGGGACAGAAACGCCAACACCACGGAATGACCCATAGATGACGGTGCGGGCAAGCCCCACAAAGTTCCATAATGAGGCAGACTTTCTCTGGAGCTTAACAGGAAATGATCGGGTGAATCGGCGTTCAATTTAGGGATCAAGAGTGGCTTTTGGTTTCGGAATATCCATCCGATCAATCCTTGCTTGGCGTTGAAGCTCTGACGAAAATAATTCTGCGGAACGTTCGCAGTTGCAGCGAGCAGTCGAAAGCGATGGCCGGAAGAGTCTTTCATGGCTAGAAAGCCATATTCCGTGCCAAGGAAATGAGTACATTCGTCGACCACCGATTGGCAGTAATCCTGAAAGGAGCTCTCTTCAAATTTGGCGTGATCCAGGCGTTGCCAAAGCTTCCAGATGCGATCGAAGCCCTTTTGGCGCTTTGTGGATTCCTGCTGTTTGAGCAACTGGTGAAGAAGCTCTGCAATTTCTCTTATCCACTTTTGTTGCTTGCTGTTGAATCCCCAACTGTATTTGGTGTCGATGTACAACACTGCATCGCCCTCTCCCACGGGCTCGATCAAAAGCCCCTTGATATGAGACTCGCCTTCGCGATAAAAAGGAAGAGTAGAAGAGAGCGCCATAGTGATCTCATGCATTTTGTCCAGATGAATCGTTTGTCCCGCTTTGTGCGCCTGCGAAAGTATCCCGCTCTGTTCCATGGGTAATGAAAGGCCTTCGGATAGATACTTGCTGAGAGACTGCGCTGCTGCAAGATGAAGCTGGCGCTTCTTGGAGTCCACAATGAAAAATGCCGTAGTGTGGGCTTCCAGTATGTTGCTGAGCAGATTTACCAATGGTTGAAAAGGATTTGAGCGCATCGGAGCTTCCCAGTACAAATCTATGGTCGTCGGTTTTACTGATCGGGCACATATTAATCAGATTGCATACTGGAAGACTTCATATCTGTCAATAGAGTAGAAGTCTGGATAAGATGCGCAAACCGGAAGGAACAAAGAAATGGGTAAAATCACTATTTTGCCTGATATCCTATGCAATCAGATTGCTGCAGGTGAGGTGGTCGAAAGGCCGGCTGCGGTTGTAAAAGAACTGATGGAGAACAGCATCGACGCAGGTGGTCGGAAAATATCCGTAAGCCTGCTCCAGGGTGGTCGCAAGGAAGTACGGGTAGTGGACAACGGCTCCGGGATGAGCTCTGACGATGCGCTCATGGCGTTGGAACGACACGCCACCAGCAAAATAAGAACGCTGGAAGATCTGCAATCGGTTCAATCTCTTGGATTTCGCGGGGAGGCTCTTTCCAGCATTTCCGCGGTGAGCCGCTTTGAGCTCGTTACCAGGGAGGCCGACGCGCTTTGCGGAACCTCAATTCGAATTGAAGCCGGAATACTGAGGGACGTGAGGGAAACGGGGTGTGCTGCAGGAACGGCGATTACAGTTCGCGATCTTTTCTATAACGTCCCCGCTCGCCGCAAATTCCTGCGCTCAGTGGATACGGAAATGGCCAACATTGCCGACCAGTTCATGAGACTAGCCATGGCTCACCCGGACATTCATTTCCAGCTCTCCCATCAGGAGCGAATGACTTATGATTTTCCCAAAGCTCAAGATCATCTGCAAAGAGTCGTACAAATACTTGGCGTTGGACTGATGGGTGCGTTCAGCTCTTTTGCTCTGGAAAGCCCTCCGCATGAGCTCCACGGATTTGTCGGGTCCCCTGAAGTGCAACGATCAAATTCCCGTTCGCTGTTTGTCTATGTGAACGGACGGGCTATCTGGGACCGCATGCTGAATCAGAGCATACTGAGGGCCTATGATACCCTCCTGCCCAAAGGGAAGTTCCCGCTGGTGATACTGTTTTTGAAAATACCGCCGGCGCTGGTCGATGTGAATGTTCATCCGACCAAAAGGGAGGTCAAATTCCGCAGTCCGGGCGAGATCATGGATTTGGTCCAAAACATCGTCCGGAAAACGCTGCAAGAGTCCCGAACGGCTCGCGGATCTTACGGTGCGGGCTCGCTCATCGATCGTTCGTCCGCAGCATTATTAAAGTCCACCGGGGGAATTCGCGAGACGCAGATTAACCTCGGGGAGGGTTTCGAGCAGAACTTTCCGGGTCACACGGTTTCCCCACCACGTCAGATAAGCTTCCCCGCCGGCTCTGTCGCCGGATGGAACACGGAAGAATTGAGCAGGCTTCCTGCGGAAGGGTGTTCCAATAATGACGAGCTCCTTTATTCCAACTTGCCCATCCTGGGGCAGCTGGCGAATACTTACATTCTTCTGGAGGCCCCGGACGGGCTCGTAATGATTGATCAGCATGCGGCCCATGAAAGAATCCTCTACGATCAGCTCTCCGCCTCCAAACCGGGAGAGGCCGGGCGGCAGCGCCTGACTCGATCGGTCATACTGGAGCTTCTGCCCAAAGAAGCGGCCATGCTGCGGCGCTGGACGGAGAAGCTGGCTGAGATCGGGTTTGAAATAGAGCCATTCGGTCAACTCAGTTTTACCATACAGGCCGTTCCCGCTGCCTTAAGCGGTTATTCTCCTGATACGTTATTGCGAGAAGTTCTCGAAAACGCGCAGGAAGAACAGCGAAGTCCCAACTGGGATTTTCTGGCCGGTCTGACCAAGACCGCATCCTGCCACGCCGCCATCAGGGCCGGACAGAGGCTGCAGCGAGAAGAGATCGTTCATTTGCTGGAAACTCTGGACCGCAAAGTCCTGTCAGCCACCTGCCCGCATGGCCGGCCCCTTGCGTGTAAGCTGACCCACGGCGAAATCGCCAGACTCTTCAGCCGGACTTGATTCACTGCCTGTATCAGATATGAAACTTGTCTCGGTGGGTATAGATCAATTTCAGATCATACTTGTTGTCCAATATCCCGGGGAATTCATGGAGCTTGTCTTCGCTCAGGCACAGCTCGATATAGCCTATCTTTGCGAACAGATAATCAGGATGTCTTCGGTAGTTTTCGAGAACTATCTCGCGTGCCTTGTCGATATCAACTCGCGGTTCAGGTCGTCAATGATATTTGACTTGAATGAATCAAAATCCGTCAAGTGGCTCTGCACAATGGTGTATACGTAATCGGGATCTATATCCCAGTAGAGGTGTACGAGGCGGCTTCGGAAGCGCGTCATTTGGATCATGGTTTCAACGAAATCCGTGGGAATGGCTCCCAATATACCCAGTTCAACAAAGATATCTGCATACGTTTCGGGTGTCTTGATCGGTTTTTTGAACTGCTGCAGAGAGAGGATCCGGTTGCCAACACTGATGCAGGATTCAATGGCCAACTGGAGATACCTCTCCGCGCTGCCTCTTATTTTGAAGTCCTGCGAAAAGCTGAGCTTTTCCACGTTCGACAGTTCATTTAGGAAAATCACATAGCGGCTCAATAGCTTCAATTGTTCCAGAATACGCTCATCCATGAAGGCCGACTCCTTGCATGAACGCTCGATCAAATGCTTCTTGATAAGGTTTGAAATCCAGATACATCTTGACCACTTTTTCGGTAAAGTCGGCCAACTGTTTCTTGTCCTTTACCAACATGATACGCCCTGTGCGTAAAATGGAATGGGCTATGCGTGGAGGAGCGCTGTTCAAAACGATGAGATCGATCTCATCGGTTCCTAGACAGTTGCAAGCGGCACCGATCAGCTTAAGCTGTTCCTTGAAAAGTTCTTCTGGATTCAACTTGCTATGCAGCAGTAAGGCAAAATCCAGATCGCTCAAAGGTTTGATCCGACCACGCACGAGGCTGCCGAAGAGATACATGGCTACAACTGAAGGCTTTTGTTTGAAATGCTCGACCAATTGGGGGAGTCTTTCAATCGCTTTGGGATTAAGTTTTTTGTCTCTTATCATGACCCACCAAAAGTACCCTGGCTGCTATCTTAACAAGCCAATTCTATAAGCAGAGCGGAATTATTCGAATTGACATTGCCTAAGAGACTGCCCGAGAATACTGTTTTTGTCATTTCGAACGAAGCGTGACGACGGGAGAAATCTGTTGGGCCGACTACCTGCAAAGGTAAGATTTCTCGTCTTGGGCTCGAAATGACAGTTTTCGGACAAGCTGCTAGACTATTGCCGGTAAGTTACAGCAGATACTTGCCAAACACAACCATGCTGTGCTTGATTATTGTATGGAAGTATCGGGAAGAGCCAAAAGATTTTAACGGACGACAACGAATCGCTCAACAAATGACAGATAGAAAGGTGGTTGTATTAATCGCCGGGCCCACCGGCGTGGGCAAAACGGAGCTCACTTTGAAGCTCGCCGAGCGGCTTGGAACCGAGGTGGTCAATGCCGATTCCATGCAGATTTATCGGTATATGGATATCGGTACGGCCAAACCGACCCGGGAGGAGCGCGACCGCATTCGACATCACTTGTTGGACATTGTCGACCCTGATGAAGCCTTTGACGCCGCCCGTTACCTCGAAGCCGCATCCCCGGTCATAGCTGCCCTGCACGAGCAACAAAGGATTCCTCTGGTGGTGGGCGGAACCGGCCTGTACATGAAAGTCCTGACACGGGGGATTTGCCCGGGCGCTCCGGCGGACCGGGCGGTTCGCGAGCAGTTGAGGATTGAGGAGCAGGGCAGGGGACTCGGGCAGTTGCATGAGGAGTTGAGCCGGGTCGATCCTTTGCTTGGCGATAAAATCCATCCAAATGACAGACAGCGCATCCTTCGGGCACTGGAAGTCTTCAGGATGACCGGAGCGCCGCTCTCCTACTGGCATAGACAGCATCGTTTCGAAACATCCAGGTATCGACCCGTCAAAATTTTCCTTAATCGAGATCGTGAGGAGCTTTACGCTCGAATCGATCAGCGTGTCTTAATTATGGTGAAGCAAGGCTTTCTAGATGAAGTGCAAATGTTGCTTGATATGGGCTATGGCCCTGAGCTGAAGTCGATGCAATCGCTCGGTTATAAGCAACTGAGCGAACACCTTTCCGGTGAGTGTTCGCTGGAGACCGCGGTCTACCGGATTCAGCGGGAAACTCGCCGCTACGCCAAACGGCAAATGACATGGTTCCGCGGAGACCCCGAATTTCGTTGGCTGCACGCCGGGGACGAAGCGGGAATCTCGAGTCTGATTGATGAGGCTATGCAGGTCTCATCCGGAAACCCTTAAGCTAGCTCCCGTCGCCCTTCCGCAGGCCCGGGGCGACACTGTAGGGGCTAAGATATGCAAGAGGTGCCGGCTTCCGGATGGAGACTCTAGAATTGCTCACCATGCGTATGGATTTTTCCTAACTTCCCTTGATTTTTTGGCGGATTTCTGGATAAGTAGCTACTGTTTATGTGGAAACCTCATTGTGACGGAGAATCATGAGCGAATACCTCCAGTTCAAAAGAAAAATCGAACAGCGGTTGGAAATCATTGAGGAAACGATTCAGGAGCTTGGACAATTCAAGCTGGTGGAAAGATCTGCGGCATCCCGCTGGAGAGATCATTTAAGCCAGGTGCGGGACTCCCTGCGAGACTCTTTGCTGCGCACGGCGGTGGTCGGATCGGTCAAGTCGGGCAAAAGCACCTTGATCAATGCCCTTGCGGGCAAGGACCTTTTGAAACGGGGCGCGGGTATCATCACGGCCTTTATCACCCGCATCCTGACCAATGGCGAAGTTGGGGGATGGGTCGAGCTCAAGCCCTGGCCCCAAATTGCTGAAGAAATGAATTCGGCGTTGCGCATGCTGCCCGTCTCGCAAGAGGAAATGGGTGATGAAGAGCATCTGGATGTGCGTAGAGCCGAGGATCGCAAACGATTAAAAAAGTGGCTGGAAAAAACTCAAACAGAATGGCAGCAAACCAGAGGCCAGCTGGATCCGAATTTCATTCTTCTGAGCGCCTATCTGGAAGGATACAGTCATCTGCACAAAAACGTCGGTGACAGCGTAAACCGTCTCATTTTCGACCAGCATTCCATCTCCCAGCATCAGCGTTATGTCGGGCAGGAAGGGCAGGCCGTCTACGTGCGCGATATGGAGCTACACTATCCCGTTCCCTGGCTCGGCGAAAAGATCGAAGTTGCCGACTGCCAGGGGAGCGATTCCCCCAATCCCTTGCATCTTGCCCTTCTGCAGCAGTACTTGCTGAAATGCCACTTTATCTTGTATGTCATCAGCAGCCGGACCGGTCTGCGTGAAGCGGATTTCAAGCTTCTGGATTTCATTAAGACGCTGCGAATGTTTCCGCAGACGTTCTTCATCCTAAACGTGGATCTGGATGTCCACAGCCACGAGGAAGATCTCGAGCAGCTGACGCAGCGGGTGCGCACAGAGCTTAGCTGGATCGTGCCGAATCCGCAGCTTTATGCCTTCTCGGCACTCTACCACCTGGTGGGCGAGCTGAAAAGTAGAGCCCCGGAGCGAGATAAGCGCCGGCTTTCGCTTTGGCGGGAAGACTCTGCTCTAGCTGATCGAACCCGGCAGGGCTACAATAGTTTTCGGGAAGAGATGGCGCAGCGAATTGCCAGTCAAAGGACTCGCGTTCTGCTCGGCAGTGGACTCAGCCGGATGGCCATGGTGGCCGGCAGCATCAATGATACAACGCGGGCTCACAAAAGATTCATGGATCAAAATCTGGGGAGCCTGAAAAAATCCACCAAGCATCTAAAGAACAAGCAAAAGGCCTTGCAGGGCACCCTCGGTACTCTGGAAAATGCCATAGCCGGGCTCAAAGAATCGCTTCGAAAAGAGCTGGATAATGCTGTCGGCAGTTATTTCGATTTGACTTACGGCCCCATCATCAAGGAAACCATGGATATGGTTGAGCATTACCCCGTGGATCCCCAGTACCAGAAGGATTTGTCCGATTATCGGCAGTTGCTCCGCCAGCTGCATCGCTTCTACCTGGAATTCAGACAGTCGTTGGCCCGTTATCTGATAGAAAAAGTGAACTTGCGGGTGATCGAATTTGCCAAGGAGCAAGAGGAATTCCTGCAGGATCGGCTCAAGCATTCATCGCGTGCTTTCTGGTCTCTTTTTACCACTGCGCTGGATGATTACCGAAACGAACTGGCCCGGTTTGATATCGATTTGCGCACCAGCTCCGCGGCAGAGGACTACGACTGGTCTTCCATGGAAAAAATCACTCCGCCTTCTTTCAGCGCGTTTGTAGATGAGCAGGTGGTTGGCCGCGGCACATTGCTCATGAAGTTCGGGCTCGGTAGACTCACGCGCTTCCTGAATCAACTGAAGGCCCGGATCGGCAGACGCAAAAAGTCACCGCAAACCGCACCCGAGCAAAATCAAAGCTTTCAGGAAGCGGTCAGTCTGGTTAAAGCGGAAACTAAATCGGAGCTCATTTACGATTTCCGGGATTATCGGCAAAACTTCAAATATGGTTATCTGTACAAAATCCTTGATGAAGGAACCCAACATCTGTTGGAGGCTTTCAAAAGTCGCGCCGAAATGGCTCAGCTGGACTTCGCCAATCTTCTCAAGCAGAGTGAAGTGGAGGGAGAAGAGCGGCAGAAGATGATGGAGGCGTTGACACGGATAGGACAGATCAGCGAATCGATGGTCGAGGAGCTGGACGGCTTCAGGTGCGCGGTCAACCTCGAATGGCTGTCATCAGAAATTGAAAAACCCCCTGCGTTGGCACAAGAGGTCCCCAATTCTGCAGATGTGCACTAGCGGCCGATCCGACACTTCAAGTGGTCACCGCAGAAGGCGCAGCGCAGCCTTCAGCCGCGATTAACAGCTCATCTTCTCCGGTTCCCACGCTCCGGTTTCCACGCTCCGGTTTCCCTCGTTCCCACGCTCCTGTTCCCTTGTTCCTGTTTCCCTCGTTTCCACGCTCCTGCGTGGGAGCGTAATTGTTGAGCGCTCCTGCGCCCCCTACACTGCTTCAAGTGCAGAAATATCGGCGCAACAGACCATCGAGCAGCCAGCGCTCCCACGCAGGAGCGCGGGAGCCATGAAGGGTCAAAACCATAGCAACTTGAGCCGGCTGGATACACCAATAATAGAATGAGGAATCTTCTCGCGACCTCACGGAAACCGCAGTTTGCTGAACAATTGCGTTCCCAAGCAGAGTTTGGAAACGAGGGAAACTTGTAATCGTTCACCACAAAGACGCGAAGCCTGTCCTGAGGTATCGAAGAGGGACTCAAAGACACGCAAAGAGTCTTCTCTAAAGGATACAACCTTTGCGAACCTTGGCGCTCTTTGCGCCTTTGCGGTTCATAAAAGGCTGTATGGTGAACGGTTACGGAAATTTGAATGGTTGACGTAAAGTGCGCAGAGGTGACAGCGAAGGAGAAAAGATGTTCGGAACGAGCAAACGGTCACCGCAAGCACGCAGAGGTTTTTTTCAAAACTTTCTCTGTGCACTCTGCGGTTGGCTCAAAATGCTCACGAAAGGCGGTTCCGATAGTCCTCATAGCCGAATTCTCGAATGACGCTCACGCGCTTTTTTGCGTCTTGAATGGCAATGGAGGGCAGCCGAACGCCGTTGAAGGTGTTGTTTTTGACCATTGTGTAGTGGGCCATATCGAGAAAAATCAGCGTCGAGCCAACTTCGAG
>ENA-OSEO01001239-OSEO01001239.1-sediment-metagenome-genome-assembly--contig:-NODE-1239-length-49631-cov-13.710720_pt1 | contig 49631 bp, 44 predicted proteins | sample MGYA00237883_ERZ534232 | MGnify/ENA metagenome assembly ERZ534232
TTCCCAGCCCTGGCACGGGCAGCCCTATTCGCTCGCCCTCACCCTCCCGCCTCTGGGGATGCTGGTCTTGAAACCGCATTTCTAAGAACGGATCTTCGGCTGCACCAAAGCCTTTTCTCTGCGCCGGCTCTGATCGATCTGTCCCTTCTCATCATCCCTACTCCATCTGTGCATGTTGCACGTGGAACATTGTTCCGGTCGGGATCGATCCAGCGTAAATGGCCGTTTCTTCTTGCCTTATGATTTTTTAGGACAAAGAATCATTTATTATTGCATTTTTAACGAACAGATCCGGTCCCAACTGTAATAGGACAATCCGCGGCGGTCTCTGACCAGGACCAAGAAGAGATAGAGGATCAACTCGTGGTGGCTGAGTTCGGCCCAGAAGCCCTCGTCCAAGAAGCGGTGCTTTATGGTGGCAAAGCTCCCTGCAATCCTTCTTGCCCTGTCGGGGCGAAGCAGCCGTTTTTCGAGCATGGTCCTCTCCTTTCGGGAGAAAAGCTACTATGCGGATGGAACGAAACCCGCTCGAGTCCATTATTGGAATCAGACTCTGGCGTGTCTAAGATTCAAAAATCAAAAAGAGTTTTTGTGGGAATGCGTCCATTTTTGCAATCCGCTTTCCTGGCGATATGCGGCTGTTGGGGCACCGCTCGAGCAGGCGTTTACGCTGAGCTTTGCCGGAATAACATTCACGGTGGGCTTTGTATTATACGGGGTGGCGCTTGTGCCACGCTTCCCGGCAATCGCGCTGATTGGCTTTGTAATATATAGATCGCCGGGGAGTTTTTCACATTGCCAATGCCGCTTCCGAGCACGCGGCCATTCTTTTCGGGCGCTATAGCGCTGGCTCCTGATGGACGGATTAAGCTCGAAAAATGATCCATAATGGACCCATCGGATAGTTTGGCTTATGGTTGCCCCCCCGTCGATGCTAACCATAGCACATATAAGCCTAATATTTCAAAATTGTCTTAAAAAACAAAATAAATAAGAGAAAAAAGGAGGTCCAAGAAGAAAAGGCAGGTCGTACAGAGAGAAAAAAAGGAAGAACATGCAATGCAAATTTTTCAGCCGCCCGTCTTGGCTATTTTTCAGCTGCACATATCAGTCCGTTTTTTGACCGGCGGTAATACTCATTCCTAGAGGCTTCGTAAGCCTCTCATCTGGGCATTCTTCCCCAGCTTTTCAAAAGAGGATTTTGCAAAAAGCTGTTAAGCTGGGAGACGATCGTCCCCGTCTTTTCGAAGATAAAAGCTGCCCAAGGATTCGAATCACACAACGATTGAACACGGGGGGGGCGGATCACAATCTTTCTTACTCGGACTGCCGGGTCATGGCATAGTATTTCATGATGGGATGGGTTCGCCATTCACCCGAGAGGTCGATGATGTCCCGCCCGGAAAGATTCTTGGAAGCCAGATACCTTTGCAGGCGTCCCATGTCCTTGGTGATCCGAGTCTTGACTTTGGCCTGCAGGGTTTCCCATCCAAAGTTGACGATCCCGCCACTGTCCACCTCTGAAAGCGAACCCTCGGTCTGGATTTCCCCCAGGTAGTAAATGCTAGGTGTGTCGATAGAGAAAATGCAGGCGTCAAAATCGACAACTGGTGCGGCATGGTTGGTGTGAGGTGACTTTCGGGAGTCATAGGCGCTGTTCCACGTTCCGATCAATGGGAAAAGGCCCATGTAGCGGGGCCTGGAAAGCAGGCCCAGGTCAGCGTAACCGTCCCAATAAAAGAAGACGTCCTTTTCGTTGCCAACGCAAGCGAGGTAGAACATGACGTTCGCTCCCTGCGTCGAGAAGGCCCTGAGGGGTAATTCCCACAGGAGAAAAGAACCCCGTCCCTCCCCCATTTCTACGTACTGAACGTGGTGGTGGGCGCTCCAGAACTTGGCTGCTTTATCCCGCAAAGGCCCCTGCATTCCGACGAGATCTTTGTTCGTGTAGCAGGCGAGCAGATATGATTGCAGGTTGCCCTCTCCGATTCGGGCATCCGCCACAATGATAGCGTTTTTCGCTCCCGATAGGGGGCTGTGCGCAATGTAATTGGGTGTGGAACTCCTCCCCGTGCATCCGGAGACTATGAAAAACATGGTCGAAAGAATGATCCCAGTGATGATGTTCGCTTTCGATTTCATCTTTGTCCTCCTGGTTTGTGTGGTATCATCTTCGGCACTTCTAAACCGGAAAAAGGGGAAATCGTAATTTCTACGCTCGTGCTTTTCAAGGATATTACATCCACAAAACGTCGGCAAAAATAAGAATTCTGTGTTACTTTGAAAATTGCGGAATGCGAAAATATAAAGAAAATCCCTTCTCACTCTGGACAAATGCGCCAAGAAGTAGCATTGGAATTAACATAAGTTGTTTTGTCGGCATGTCCGCCAAAAATTAAATCTCGTTTCCGGGATTGTTCATTTATAAAAATGTCGCAACGATAATTCTGGGCAGATATCCTATAGCATACTGCGAAATTCCACAGGATACAATCCGTTTCTTTGAATTTTAGTCTCAATAACGACTTTTGCGTTGCCGCGTTTAAGCGTCACACCGATACAAGAATCTATGACGCATTTATGATAATATTAGCTGCGACGTTGCATCCTCTACCCTGTTGAGAACGGGTGGGTATTCGGTGCCAGGGAACCGCTCTTAAAATGGGGTTGTGGGCTCTTTCGGGGTAAATGACGCTTCAGATCTGTTTTTTGGTGGCTATGTTCCCTTTGCCTTTAACAATTTTTTCGAAATGGAGCGAGATAAAGGGACCAGGGGATGGATCTGAAGGTGCGATGGAGAAAATGGTCGTCTTCGACACGATGGAAGGAGAGATGCTGGAAAAGCTCCCGGCTGAGGGGTTCCACCTTGTCGATGGGAATGACCTCATCCTGGATCCCGTGCAAAAGAATGGCGGGGGTGGGGATCGGCCGGACGGGATAGGTCGATGCTGAGATGAGGTGAATGGCTGGGGCAAGAAGGATGATTTGGCAAACCTTTTCAGGATGAAGCATGGCGAAAATGGCCGCCATGAGGCCGCCGAAGCTCGACCCCACCAGAGTGAGGTGCTCCAGCGGCTCAAGGATGTCTTCGAGCACCTCCATACGTTCGACCAGCGCCCCGTCGAACTGTGGGGTCAGCACCTTCGGAAAGCGCTCGCGGAAATAGACGGCCTTTGTCCCCTGATTTCCGCTCTCCAGGCCGTGAATGAAGATAGCGTGCGGCACAACCCCCTCCTTATTCGCAGCCGATCGATTTTTTATGTTCGGTTTCCAGGGCGGCTGAGATCTCTTCCTTCTCGGCCCGGCGGACAGCGATGACTTCGACGTCCAGCGTTACCCTGATCCCGGCCATCGGTTTGTTGAAATCCGCTAGAACCGTATCCGGCCGCAGCTCGAGCACCTTGAAGGAGACGAGGCAGGATCGCCTGATCTGACGATAGTATTGCCCCTCACGAAGACGTTGTTTGATCAGCCCCTCGGTCGGAATTTCACGGATCAGGGCTGGATCACGGTCGCCATAGAGTTCCTCGGCAGGTACATGAACGACGAACCGGTCTCCGATCCTGCGGCCGCTCAAAGCGGATTCGAGAGAAGGCACCTGACGTTCGACCCGGTAAATGAACGACGTGGTTTCCTCCGCCCTGGGTTTGTCGGTGCCGTCGGGCAAATGGCTGACCATCGTGTACCGGATGGTCAGCATGGATTCAGGCTCGATTCGCTCCATAAGACGGACCTCGATCAGTCATTTATCTGGAATGCCATGGAAAAACCCCATTTCAGGATATCTCCAAGATCTCGTATTCCTGGACACCTCGAGGGACCTGAACGCGAATCTCGTCGCCTATGCGCTTGCCGATCAGCGCCTGGCCGAGCGGCGAGGTGACGGAAATACGACCATTTTCAGGGTCCGATTCGTATGGGCCGACCAACTGGTACCGGATTTCTTCATCGGTTTGCAGGTTGTAAAGCAGCACGGCGTTGCCGAAGACGACCCGGTCACCCGAATGGCTGTCCGTAGAAACGACTTCCGCCTTGGCGACGACATCGGTCAGTTCGTTGATCTTCCCCTCTAGAAAGGACTGCTTCTCTTTTGCGGCGTGATATTCCGCATTTTCACTCAGGTCACCGTGGCTCCTGGCTTCTGCTATGGCGCGGATATTCTGAGGGCGCTCGACATTGACGAGATGCGTCAACTCCTGTTTCAGTTTGGCCAGGCCTTCTTTGGTAAAGGGAACTTTCTCCATGAAACGATACGACCTCACGCTTTAATGGTCTCTATCCGGAAAGGGTGTTTCCAGCCAATATCGGCATGAATCGGCACGGTCGCTTGAGGGGCGATCCTCGAGACACCCTCGTTCAAGCACTCCATATCATTGAAAGAAAAAATCCCGTTTCCAGGTCGAAAGCTGGATGGTGCCGTGAAAACCTTTCCGAATGGACACGGTTATCGTTGCCTCCAAAACCTTTGGGTGAAAAATGACCCAAACCTGTTCTTCTAACACCTTCAGAACCGATTTTCCATCGAAATCGGGATATTCTCCACAAAAAAGCGTTTGACCGCCGATGCCAAGATCGGTATAAGAATGCATGCAAACACGACAGTCGATCGATTTGGCGGAGCGGATCCTTGCGGGGGAGAACCCGGGGTCCGAGGCCTACCAGGCCTTGGCGGCCTTGCCCGATGAAGAGGTCATAAATGTTTTGCCAGGGGCGGATATTCTCCGTGAGAAGCATTCGGGGCGTACGGTCCATTTATGTACGATCCTGAATGCCAAATCAGGGAGATGCTCGGAAGACTGCGCCTTCTGCGCACAATCGGCCTTCGCGCGGACCTCGGCGCCAGTCTATCCGTTTGTGGGGAAGGAACATGTCCAAGCGTCGGCCCGGCAGGTGTCTCGAACTCCGGTCCACCGATTTTCCATCGTGACGAGCGGCAAGCGTCTCTCAAAGGGCGAACTAAGCTCTCTTTGCGAGGGGTTGAGCGAGCTTGGCGGCAGTCGCTTGCGGTTTTGCGCCTCCCTCGGCACGCTGGACCGTGAAGATTGTGCAAAGCTCAAGCAGGCCGGTGTCAGTCGGTATCATCACAATCTCGAGTCCAGTGAGAGCTTTTACAACCAGATTTGCACGACCCATTCCTTCCGCGAGCGCTTCGAAACCATTCAGGCTGCCAAAGAGGCCGGGCTGTCTGTTTGCGCCGGCGGGCTTTTCGGAATAGGAGAAACCGATCAGCAGGTGCTCGAGCTGGCGCTTACCTTGAAGGCGCTGAATGTAGATGCCGTTCCCCTCAATTTCCTGACACCCATCCCCGGCACCCGGCTCCAGGATGCTCACTATCTGACGCCGTTGCGCTGCCTGAAGATCATTGCCATTTTCCGGTATGTCCTGCCGGACAAAGAGATCCTCATCTGCGGCGGGCGCGAGGCGAACCTGCAGGAACTCCATCCCTTGATCTTTCATGCCGGAGCGAGCGGGATGATGACCGGGAATTACCTGACAACCAAAGGACGGACGCTCGACCAGGATCTCAGCCTTCTGGACCAGCTCAAGTTCACGGTCCGCACCTAAAGGCCGCTTCGAAAAGCGGCACGCTTTCAGGCGGTCAGAGCCGAACCGATCTGATAGATCAACAAACTGACACCGTAAGCGACCAGGAGGTTGAACCCAACGGAAAAGGCGGCCCAACGCCAGTTGCTTTCCCTCTGGATGCTGATCACGGTCACGAAACATGGCACGTAGAGCATGGTGAACACCAGGACAGTGAAGGCCATGAGGGGATTCCAGCGGGGATCCTGCTGCAGACGCTCCGTCAGGGACTTGGCCTCTTCTGGGTCTACATCGCCCAGCGAATAAGCCGTTCCAAGCGTCGAGACCACCATCTCTTTTGCGGCGAATCCGGCGAGAAGCGCGATGTTCAGACGATAATCGAACCCGACGGGGCTGGTGACGGCCTCGAGCTTAACCCCGAGCCATCCTGCGACGGTATGTTTGAGACGAGCCTGTTGCTCTTCGAAACGAGAAGATTGCATCCCCCGGCGGAAGTCCAGGAACTCGGCTGCCGCCAATTGGTTTTCGACGGTTGCTCCCGGGGGTGGCGGGGCATTTTCCTCCAAGCGTGCGGCGGCAGCGAGAAGCGTGATGTAGGGGCTTTCCGCAATGCTCTCCAGGCTGGCGGAGTCTGAGTTTTCGATCGCGGCGCGGTATGACGTGTACAGCGCATCGAGTTCCATAAGGACTTCCCCATTCGGGGCGATGGTTTTCAACGCGTGGGAAGCCAGGGTGTCTTCGACCAATTGATTGCGACGCTCTTCAAAGGATCGAATCTGGTGTTCATCGAGAGCTGGAAAGGTCATCATGGCCCAGATGAGAATGGAAAACCCAAGAATGACGGTGCCCGCCTTCTTGATATACTGCCAGGTTCTCTCCCAGGTGTGGATCAAAAGACCTTTGACCGTTGGGATGCGGTATGGCGGGAGTTCCATGACAAAAGGCGTTTTGGGGCCTTTGAGGACGGTCATCCGCAAGAATTTGGCCGCGAAGAGTGCAAAGGCCCATGATAACAGCGTCAACAGAAAAAGCATCTGCGCCTGCCGTTTGGCGAAGAAGGCCGCTATGATGATGGCGTAGACAGGCAGCTTGGCGCCGCAGTTCATGAATGGAACCACCAGCAGGGTGGCGATCCGCTCTTTCGGGTCCCTCAACGTGCGGGTGGCGAAGACACCTGGAACGGCGCAGCCTCCGGAAATGCCGCCGCTGATAATCAGTGCCATCACGGAATTGCCGTGCAGGCCGAACCACCTCAGGACCCGATCGAGCATATAGGCCACCCGGGCCATGTAGCCGCTGTCTTCCATGATGGCGATGGCGAAGAACATGAACATGATGAGCGGAACGAAGCCGAGCACCCCCCCGACACCGTCGATGATGCCGGAGACAATCAAGGACTGAAGATTGCCGGGCGGCAAGATGTTCGAGAGAACCGTCTTGATCCAGTCGAAGAATGATTCCAGGAGAGTCAGCGGAACTTCGCTGGCCCAGAAGGTGAACGAGTAGATGCCGTAAAGGATGGCGATCATAAAGAGCGGACCGAGCGCCCGGTTGGTAAGCACCTTGTCTACTTGATCGGAAAGGTTCAGACGCAGATCGATCTTGCGCTTCAGGACCTGCTTGGTGATCCCGTTGATATAGCCGTACCGGTGGTCGGCGATTACCCCCTCCGGTTCATCTTCGAGCGTCGCCATCATGTGTTTGTGTGTGTTCTTGCAGATCTCCAGGACCTCTGTCCCGATCGCCGGGTCCCTTTGCAGCAGGCCGGTGATTTGACTGTCTCCTTCAAGGCATTTCAGGGCCCTCCAACGCGCAGGGTACTTCTTGTCGTAAATCTCTGATTTTTCGATCAATGCGGTGATCTGGGCAATGCTCTGGTCGATGTCCAGGCCGTACGAAATGGCAGCCGGTTTCCACTCGCGATTCGCCTCGGCGGAAGACACGATCTGGTCGAGAAGGGCCCGGATTCCTCGATTGGAACGCGCCACCATGGGCACGACGGGGGCTTCAAGAAGCCTCGAAAGGGCGGCATGGTCGATTCGAATTCCTCTCGATTCAGCGACATCGACCATATTCAGGGCGACGATGAGCGGAATACCCAGTTCTCTGAACTGCACCGTGAGGTAGAGGTTTCGGTCGAGATTGGAGGCGTCGACGATATCGACCACCAGGTCGGGCCGCTCGTTGATCAGAAAATCACGGGCGACGATCTCTTCGAGGGAATAGGCCGTGAGGGAATAGGTGCCCGGCAGGTCGACGACTTCGATTTCATAGTCGCCGTGCTTGACGATGCCGAATTTTTTTTCGACGGTCACGCCCGGATAATTGGCGATATGCTGGCGGGCCCCGGTAAGGGCATTGAAGACCGTCGTTTTACCGGCATTGGGGTTTCCCGATAGGGCGATGGTGATCTTTTTCGACATTCTGGATTCCTGCATCAAGGGTCAGGGACCTCAACCTCCACCAGGATGCGGTCCGATTCGTTGTTCCGCAGGGTAAGCACATAGTCTTTGATTCTCACGGCCACAGGATCCTTGAGGGGCGCGCGGCCCTGGATCTGGATTTCGTTGCCGGGCACGAGGCCCATTTCGCGGATCCTCCTGCCCATTTCGCCCGTGGCGGTGACCTTCTGGATCAGGCCTTTCTGGTTGTCGGCCATTTCACGCATGCGGACAATCTTTTTCATGGTTGCGCTGTTCCCTTGAAAACTCGTTTGATGCCTGTCTTCCCCCGCCTGGCCGAAGCGTCTGCCTGGATCAGAAGCCGCTTTTCCGGGAGACGCGATTGCTCGAATCACCCGAAACATTCTTTCAGGAGATCTAGAACCATTGCCGAACGCGAAGGATTCACAACAGACGGCCCCCCGCCACAATCCTCTGGCGAGCGGAAGCATATCAAGCGATGAAAAGCTCCGGCGGGGGCGGAGGTCAGGACCTGAGCATGGTCAAACGCTTCAACCCTTTGATCTGCCGGAAATTGGCTCCCTGGCTGAGACAGTTCAACGCGAGGGCCGGGTCCATGACCTTGCTGCCGCACAGGGCGTCAACCCCGTAGTCGAACAGGATCGGGGACATCGGCACGGTGTCGCCGAGCAGCAGGGTATAGGCCTTGGTGCTCAAATGCAGCAGGCCTTCCAGGGTATGGTTGGTGAGCGCGGTTCCTGTGATCGCCACCACGTCGGCCATGGGCAGGACCTGTTCAGCGGCGGCCTCTTTCAGGTCGCCCTCCTGAGGGTTCTTTTCGATGACCCAGAGGTTTCGAACCCGTTCGCGGAGACGGGGTATGAATGGAAAGTGCCCGATGATGGCCACTCGGCGGTTTTCCCCTTTCTCGAGGATCAACTCGGCCGCGTTTTGTTCGATGCAGTCCGTCTCGTCGATTTCCAAAAGAGAATTGATGGTTGCCATTCCGATGGCGGCCTCGAGGATGCTTTCCGAATAGGCCAGATGTGCCAACTCCTTCGCCGAGCAATGCAGCAGTTCACCCGGATTCCGGATCAAAGGCGGCTTCTGCTTGAGGGCGTCTTTCGGAAGGGTTGCGGCCAAACCGCATGACCGGGTCAAAACCCCGGTGTGGAAAACGCCTTGTCGAATATCCCTTACGGGTGCATCCCAGTCGAGGGAGCCCAGCAAATCTTCCAGAATCTTCACGACCTACAATAACCCCCGTCAAATTTCGTTTGAGGGAGACTGTAGCTACGCCGTCCGGCGTTGTCAAGGGTTATACCGGTCTTCCATAAGGGTGGGACTGAGCACCCGAAGGGTGTGAAGAAACCGGGACCCGCCGCGAAGCGGTGGGACTGAGCACCCGAAGGGTGTGAAGAAATATCCGTATTTCCGGATTGGAAACCAGACTGGGCATGGATCGTGAGTGGACTGGTCCGGGGAATCGCCCGCTGGAGGCGAAGAAGGAATGAGCGAGGCTCAAGGACCGATCAGCCGCAGCAGATTTTCGGAACCGATCAGGCCCCTTTCTTCATAGGTCAGGGGAAGGGCATCGAACCATGCCCGGATATCGGCCGGCCTGCGCCAGGGTGCATCGGTTCCGAAAAGGATTCGATCGGCCCCTTTCCTGTGGATGACAGACATCACCTGATCCTCCGGCAACAAAGGTGCGATGAACGAAAGATCGAAATAGACCTGTTCCAGAGGAAAAAGGGGGCCCAGGTGCTCCCACCCGTAAAGTGAACCCAGATGGGCGGCGATCAGGGTCAGACCGGGATACCTCCGGCTCAGAGCCGCAATCTGAGAGGGGCCGCAATCATACGGATGAGCGGTATCGACAAACGCTTGCAGATGGGGTTTTTGCTGCAGCAGTCCCGCCAGGTACAGGGTATCGAGCATGATTGGAAGGTTGTTTCTTTCGAGCAGCGACCAGAGGACGGCGGCTTCGGACGAGAGGATGTCGAGCCTCTGGAGAAAGGGATGGATCTTGACACCTTTGAGGCCAAGGTCGAGGATCTCCTGGAGATCGTCTTCAATCTGTCCGGATTGTGCCAGGAGGGTGCCGAACGGGATGATGCGTTTTTCCTTTGCGGCCTGATCGGCGGTCCAGCGGTTGAGTTCCGAGATCCTCGCAGGGCTGCCCGATACCGGCAAAAGGACGAAACCGTCGATCCCCGCCGTCTCTTCCTCCTGCAGCAGGGAAGCGAGGGAACCTTCTTGACAGAGCCGCCACTTGTTTGGGTCGGAATCGGGGAGCTCCTGATCCAGAAGGGCCGTCCTCTCACGAATCAACCGGATGTCGCGTTCCTCGTAGGCGTGTGCGTGTGCGTCCAGGAGCATGAGCGGCTGAATCTCCCCTCATGCCGCCTTGTTTTGCAGATGCTGAAGCATCTCGGCGGCGATCTCCGGATCTGCCACAAGGAGGTGGGATCCGATCAACTCCTCTTTCGGGCCCCCGTCAAAGACGAAGGCACTGCCGTCCATGTGAAAGATCTTCTTCCCGGCGGCTTCGACGATGACCCGGGCAGCTGCCAGATTGGCATAGGTTTCATGAGCGATCAGCGCTGCATCCGCCCGCCCGTTGGCCACATAACACATATGGGCGACCGTACAGCCCAGATTGCGGATTTTTCCAGGAAAGCTCGAAATATAGTGCTGATGGAAGCGGGAATAGGTGAAAAGAACACTCTCATCGTTGAGTTCAGAGGGTTTCGTTCTCGAGATGACCCGATTTCCCAGGTAGGCTTCCTGCCCGGCGACGGCATGGAAGAGGTCCCCGGTCGCAGGAAGGAAGCAAACGCCGAGCACGGGCCAGAAATTCTCCAAGAGTGCGACGGATACGGCCCAGATCGGGATGCCCGCCTGGAAGTTGGAAATCCCGTCAAGTGCGTCATAGATCCAGACATATCGTTTTTCATCGTGGGTATAGGCCTCTTCTGGTGCGCTTCCCTTGAAGATGCGATGTTGGGGAAACTCTTTGGTAATGGTGGAGCGAAGGAGGCTTTCGAGATGCAGTTCGGCTTTGGTGACAAGGCTTTCATCGAATTTGACCTGCGGGGCGCCCTCCCCGTAGAAAGGCAAGGCTTCTTTGCCCGCCTTGCGGGCGAGGTCCATGGCGAAGTCGGCCAGTTCATCGATCGAGGGTCCCTGGGCTTTTGCGGTCATATGGCTTCCTTTCCTGACTGCATGAAGAGGGCTCCAGCTGAAGTTCATTCCAACGGAGAGTGATGGCATGATTTCCGGTGATCGGCCCGAAAGCCTCCAGGGGAGAAGATCTGCATGCCGGCCGTTTTTCTGCCTTTCTATTCAGGGCGGGTCGAATCGAAGCGGATCCCGAGGTCTGTAAGACACAAACGAAGAGGCAAACGGCGCAAACCACCGGCCTCCGATTCAGGTCTCGCCCGTTGCGTGCTTTAAGCACAAACCCGGATCTGTCTTAGACTTTAGCAAATCGGAGAAGCAAGGCAAGGGAAATTACGGATGAGGCCGAGCCGCAAAGCGGGTGGGCAAGGCCGCCCCCGGGGCCGATCGCGATCTGGTTTGTATCCATCCGGAAATGATTTCCCGGTAGAACCCGGTTTCCAATCCGGAAATAGTCTAAGGGATGCTGTCCACCCCAGCGAAGCGCGGTTCATGAAGCGGAATCAGGATATCAGCCCTTTCTTTCACTCGCACCATCCAGTCATAGGCCTCGTAGGCGTTCACAAGCGTCCCCGGGGGAATGACGTCCATCTCCATTGCGCGGATCTCTTTCGGCGGTTCGAAATTTTCCTTAATCACGCAAAATCCCGTGATGGCGGCCTGACCCGCGGCAGTCGCGACCATCACGGTCAGGCCGCCGGCCGTATGCGCCGGTGTGTGGATCACCTCGATGCCCGGGACGATCTCTCGGTCTTGAGAGACAGGTTCGATCTGATCGTTTTCTTCGATCTCGGCGATATAGTCCTCGAGATAGCGAAAGTCCAGTGGATGGGGGTTGTGGATCGTCTCCAATTCCTTCGAATGGACGAAAAAGCGTGCGTTGACGCACTTGTAGTCATTTTCACAATGGTCGTTGTGAAGATGCGTGTGGATGACGATATCGATCTCTTCAGGCTTGAGACCCCAGCGATCCAGCCCCTCTTCGAAGGTATAGATCTTTCCGCCGATCGCCGCTTCACGGTCAGTTGATTGGATAGGATTCATCTCGCCTGTGTCTACGAGGATCTTCTGCTCTCCCCCTTCCAGATACCAGCAGTAGATGGGGATGGTGTACCGCTCCCCTGCCCCGTACTGGTAGGTCATCATGCTCTTGTCGAAGATCTTGGTCCCCATGACGATCGGGTGAATCCGAAAATGCGTCATGTCCTCCCCTTTCCTCGAAAAAGACCGGGCCTGCACTGCCGATGCGGCGCAGGTGGTCGGTGTAGTGAAGAAACCGGCACGATCCGCTGCAGCTCTTCCCTGGTGCGGGCAAGGGCCGCAGCGGGATCGATTGCGGGGGGTACTAATAGCGGCCCAACAGCCGGCGGCCGATGATGATCTTTTCCACCTCTTTGGTTCCTTCATAGATTTCAAGCACTTTGGCCGCACGGTAAAAGCGCTCGACATCGTGGTCATCCATGTACCCGTAGCCCCCGTGAAGCTGCAGGGCCTCATCCACAACCTCGACCGCGGTCCGCCCGGCATTCCACTTGGCCATGGCGATCAACTTGGTATCGATGGTGCCGCTGTCGAGGAGCGATGCCGCGCGATGAGCCAGGGTGCGTGCAAGTTCGACCTTGGTGGCCATTTCTGCGATCTTGAACTGCGTCACCTGAAAGGCGGCCAGCTTCTGACCGAACTGCTCACGCGTCTTGACGTGCTTGATGGCCATGTCCAGGGCGCCCTGGGATAAGCCTATCCCGTGGGCGGAGACATATGTGCGGGAGCGGTCGAAGAAATTCATGAGCTGAAAGAACCCGGCACCACGGGTGCCGATCAGGTTCGTTTTCGGGACGCGCACGTCCGAAAAGAAGACGTTGGATGTATCCGATGCCCGCAGGCCCATCTTGCCGGTGATCTTCTGTGCGTCATAGCCCTTGCGGTCGGTCTCGACGAGGATGATGCTGTGACGCTTGGACTTGGAGGGTGCCTCCGGGTCCGTCAGGCAGAATACCACCAGGAAATTCCCTTCTGTTCCATTGCCGATCATGACCTTGTTGCCGTTGATGACCCATTCGTCGCCGTCCAGGACGGCCTGGGTGGAGCCGGCGGCTGCATCGCTGCCCGCCCCCGGCTCCGTGATGGCGAATCCCATGATGGCATCGTTCTGGACCAGCTGTGGGAGGTAGGTCTTTTTCTGCTCCTCTGTGCCGAAGAGGATGAGCTCTTCGGAGCCGAAAGTCAGGCTGCAGAACATCTGGCCGATTCCGGGGTCCACGCGCCAGAATTCCTCGAGGATGATGGCGTGTTCGAGGAACCCGAGCCCGGCTCCGCCGTACTCTTCGGGGATGAAGACCCCGACGAAGCCGAGATCGGCCCCCTTCTTGAGCAGGGCTCGCGGTACGCTTTCGTTGAGGTCGCAATCCCGGGCGATGTCTCTGAATTCCCCTTCCGCAAACTCGCGTGCCGCCTTCTGAATGTCTTTCTGTTCTTTATTGAATTGAAAATCCATTGTTCATGTCCTCTTTGTTCACCCGTTGATTTTCTCTTTCAAGGCCTCGGCGATTTTGAAAAGATCGTCGACGACCCCGTAGTCGGCCGCCCGGAAAATGGGAGCCTTCTTGTCTTTGTTGACGGCGATGACCGTTCCGGCGCCGGCGATCCCGGCGACGTGCTGAAAGGCGCCGCTGATCCCCAGGGCGAGGTAGACCTTGGGCTTGACGGACTTGCCGGAGGTCCCGACCTGGTGGTACCTCGGCAGCCAATTCTTGTCGACGACCGGCCGGGAACAGGAAAGCGTCGCCCCAAGCCTCTCGGCAAGTTCCTGGATGACGGCGATGTTCTCCTCCTCCCCGACACCGCGACCGATCGAAACCAGAAACGGTGCCTGGGCGATGTCCACCGCGCCGGCGCTCGTGTCTTCGTATTCGATGAAGGTCCTCCGCGGCTCGCTCACACCGCCCGGAAGCGGCAGTTGCACCACCTCGGCCTGAACCGGTGCGGACTCCTCGGGTTGAAAGGCGCTCGGGCGCACCGTGATCAGATAGCTCTCGGCATCGCGGCAGACGACCCTGGCAAAGAGTTTTCCGCTGTAAATCTGACGGGTGAGTTTGGGCTTGGACCCCTCGAGCTGGATGTCCACGCAGTCGGTTGCGATCGGCAGTCCGGTCCGGATCGAGAGGGCCGGTGCATACTCGAGCCCGCTCGGCGTGTGGCCCATGAGAATCAACAATGGTTTCCCTTCGCCGATGGCGTGCGCCAGGACATCGCGGTACAGGTCCGGGTCGAAGACCTTGAAGCGCGCATCCTGGAAAAAGAGGATCTTGTCGGCGCGTTCGGCAAGCGGCGGGAGCAGCGCGCCCGCCTCGTCCGCCAGAAGCACCGCGGTCAGGCTGTGTCCGCCCGCCTGGCACAATGCGCGGGCCTTGGTGAGCATCTCGAACGTGATATCTCTCAATTCTCCCTGGCGGTGTTCCGCCACCACATAGATGTCGCTCATTTAAACGTTCACCCCCTTTTCTCTGATGATGCGCAGCAGCGTCTCCGCGATGGCTCCGGGATCGCCCTCGATGATTTCGGCCCCTTCGGCTTCGGGCGGCAGATAAAGCTCTTCGACCTGGGTTTGCGGCAGGAGATCCGCGTCGGAAAGCCCGAGTTCACCCAGTTCGATGACCTTCAGCTCCTTTTTACCGGCCTTGCGGATGCCCATGATCGAGACGTAGCGGGGTTCATTGATGCCCGTCTGGATCGTAAGAAGGGCCGGGAACCGGATCTGACAGACTGCGTCCATGCCGCCTTCGAGTTCGAGGTGCAGACGCGCCGTCCCGTTTTCCTTCTCGATGCGGGTCACCACGGCGGCATGGGAGAGCCCCAGCCTTTCAGCCAGCATTACGCCCACCACCCCGGCGTTGTCGTCATCGGCCTGGACCCCGGTCAGCACGAGGTCATGGGGGATGGTTTTCACCACGGCGGCCAGGATGCCGGACAGCACGAATCCGTCCAGCGGCTGGCTGCCCGGATCGACCCGAACAGCTCGGTCCGCGCCCATCGCGAGCGCGCGCCGGAGGATCTCCTCGTCCTCCTCGTCCCCGACCGTCACGACCGTAACCGACCCGTCGAATGTCTCCTTCAGTTGCACTGCCTCTTCGATGGCATAATTATCCCAGTCATTCAGGATATAGGCCAGGTCGTCCTTGCGTATGTCCTTTTTCCCAGCGTCGATGACCAGATCCACCTCCTGGGTGAGGGGGACCCTTTTGATGCAGACAACGATATCCATCTGCCAGACCTCCTAAAGGGTTGATAAGGTTAATTCCATGAGATCGATGACCTTCATCTCATTTTCAAGTCCTGCGGTCTTGATGGCGTCTTCGAAATGGATCAAGCAGAAGGGGCAGGCGGTGACCAGGCAGTCTGCGCCTGCGCTTCTGGCCATCTCGATCCGTTTGGCGGCCATCCGGACCTCTTCCTGTTCGATCTCGTGCCAGAGAATGATGTCCCCTCCCCCGCAGCAGAAACTGCGGTCCCTCGAGCGCTCCATTTCCACCAGCCGCATGCCCGGCAGGGACCGCAGAAGGTTACGCGGAGGGTCATACAGACCGTTGTGGCGCCCCAGGTAGCAGGGGTCGTGATAGGTGTAGACTCGGGGTTCGACCGGTTTCACGGGCTGCAGGCGTCCGGTGCGAACGAGAGACTCGACATAGGCGGAATAGTGCATTACCGGGAAAGACACCGGATAGTCCTTCAGGATGGTGTTGAAGGCATGCGGGTCGGTGGTGATCATGGTCCGAAACGTCACGCCCTGGAAGGTCTCGACGTTTTCCTCCAGCAGCATTTGAAAAAGGCCCTCTTCGCCCATTCGGCGCACTTGGTGGCCCGAATCCTTCTCACGGCGCCCGAGCACCCCGAAGGATACCCCTGCCCGATGGAGCCCGGTGGCGATCGCCCGGGCGATTTCTTGAACCCGCGGGTCGTATGACCCGTAGCTGTCCACGAAATACAGGACATCCACCTCGTCGCCGTCCTTCAGGATCTTCACCGGGATGTCCGCCAGCTCCTGGGTCCACTCCGCCCGCTTGGCGGCCGGCTTCCCGAAGGGATTGCCGGTCTTTTCGAACTGCATCAGGATCTGATTGAAGGTCTTGGGGGCCAGTCCGGTTTCGACCATATAGCGGCGCATGTCGATCATCTTGTCGATATATTCGATGAAGACCGGGCATTCTTCTTCGCAGGCCCCGCACGTCGTGCAGGACCAGATCTCGTCGGGTTCGATGATGGTTCCGATGATGGTCCCGGATTCATCCTCATCTTTGCCGGCTTCGCTGGCCGATCGATTGCCCGGGCCGAAAACCGGATACCGGCTGTAAGCGTAGTCCCGCAGTTTGATGGTGATCATCTTGGGGGAGAGCGGCCTTCCGACGGCGTAGGCCGGGCAGTTGTCGGAGCAGCGGCCGCATTCGGTGCACGTGTAGAAATCGAGGACGTGCTTCCAGGTGAAATCCTCGATTTTACCGGCCCCTGAGCTTTCGAGTTCGTCGATGTCTTCCACGTCCCAGCGGAGGGGTTTGATCGCGCCCTTCTTGAGCTTGCGGAAAAAGACATTCGGAAGGGCCGTGATGATGTGAAAGTGCTTCGAGAGAGGCAGCAGGTTCAGAAAGCAGAAAAGCGCCAGGATGTGCAGCCAAAAGCTGGACTGCAAGATGGCCTTGAGGGCCGAGGGGTTTGCTTCCGGCAGAAACACGGCGGCGGTCTGCGCGGCAGGCAGCCAGCCGTGTGCACCGGATTCGATGCGCAGCAGACTCCCTTCGTAGAGCATATCCGTGACCATCAGGAAAGAGATGAGCCCGAGGACGAGGTAGGCCTCGAACTGATGGCTGCCGGCATAGCGCGCCGGGCGTGAGATGGCTCGCCGCAGGATGGAAAAGATGCAGGCGGCCAGGACCAGGAGTTCGAACAGGTCTTTCAAGGAGCCGTAAAAGGCGCCGAAAGGTCCTTTCATCAAGGGATCCAAAAAGGGGATCCCCAGGGCCTGCATCACCAGTTCCAGGGATCGAAGTCCCAGGACCACGAACCCCCAGAAGATCACGATGTGCAGGATCCCTGCCCAGAGGTAACGAGGCTGCCGCTTCTGAATGATCCCAAAGGTCAAAAGGCCCTTGAGGCGCTCCCCGATGTTCGAGAAACGCGGATCGGCTTGGGCGCCTTTCAGCAGGACGAGGCGCTTGTAGATCGTATAGCCGAAAAGACCGACGGCGAGAACGACGATGATCCAGCCGAAAACGACGCCCGGTATCCCCAAGTAATGCGATGCGGCGGGATGAAGGATAGTCGGCATAAGAGACTCCTAAGGGGTTCGGTTAACGGGTTGACAAACGATCCAGGGTGGGAGGCCTGGAGACTACGGGACCGAATTCGGTTCATGAAACGCCTTGCCTTTACGGCCTGCCAATATCAAGGACGTTAACTTGTTTCCATCCGGAAATGGTCTTCTTGGCCAATCTCGGCGTCAATCTGCACGTTTGCTTGTGCGGCGACCTGCAGGTCGCCTCCGCGCAAGCACTTGATTTCCTTGATATTGGCCAAAAATCCTCATTTCCGGATTGGAAACTTTGTCCTACCGCGAAATCATTTCCGGATGGACACGAACGTATCTTTGGCGCAAGCCAGCCATCCTCCGCAAGAAAGTTTGAAGGTTCCAAATCGAGTGTCATAGAGATTCTTACCTGAAAAATGCAGAGGTGCGCATGTTCCTGTAACAGAAGCCTAACTGGTGAAAATGCCCTTGGTAAAGATTTCAACGAACATATCGGCAAGCTCGCCCAACCCGATCGATCCGTCGGTATGGTACCATTTGACGGTGTAGTGAACCATGCCGAAGAAAGCGAACGTCGCTACCGTATGATTGACAGGCTTCATTTTTCTCTGTTCAGTCAGTTCGCGCAAGATGCCGTAGAAGAGCTGAACGTAGTGCCTTTCCTTTTGAATCTGGATGGCGCGATGTTCCGGGCTGAGAGAATTGATTTCGTTCAGCAGCAGGATCTCCCGATCCTGGTCTCCAGCGAAATACTGGGTGTAGAACCCCAAGACCTGCTTCAGTTTTTCTTCAGGGGGCAGATCCGAGTAACAGATTTTTTCGACGGTGGCGAGGGATTCGTCGACGGCACTGTTGATGAGGCGAAAAAGCATGTCTTCCTTGCTCTTATAGTAATAGTAGAGGGAGGATTGAGTCATGCCGAGCTCGCGGGCGATTTCGCGTATGGAGGTCGAATGGTAGCCCTTACGAGCAAAAAGACGGGCGATAACCCGATCGAACTCCTTAATTTTTTGAAGATTTTTGGGGCGGGACATGGATGCTCCTGATAATTTTAACGAGTGTTCGTTAAATTATTGGCGTGTAATATTCCATCTGTCAAGAATATTTTTAGGCAGGGCGACGAAAACTTGATTTATTTAGAGATAAAAGGGAGTTAGAGAAGAAGAACCATGGTCGTGAGGTCCTGCCCCGGGAGGCTCAGATCCTTTCTTCGAGTTCTTTCTGTTTTCCGAAAAGCCCGGAGGGTTTGATGACCAGGACCAGCAGGATCGCCGCCAAGCTCACAATCATGGTCCAGTGGGAACCCACATACGTGTCGGTGAAGCGCTGGGCGAAGCCTATCAGGAAGCTGGCCAGGACCAGACCCCCGTTGCTGCCGAGTCCTCCGATGATGCAGACGGCTAATGCGTTGACCAGGACGTCGTAGCCTTCGCCTACAGAGATGCTGCCGAGCGGGATGATGACGAGGGCGGCGAGGGCCGCAAGGCCGGCGCCGAGCGCCACGCTGAGGGTGGCGACCTTGTCGGAGTCGATTCCAAAGGTGAGAGCCGTACGCTCATCCTGGGCGATCCCTCTGAAAGCGAGACCGGTAGCCGTGTAATGGGTGAAAAAATAAAGGAGGACGACCAGGAGAATGCTCAAGATGACGATGAAGATCCGCTGAGCGTCGACATAGGTCCCGGCGATGAAAAAACTCCGGTCGGAAAGAACAGGGAGATTATATTCGAAACCGACGAAACCCAGATAGCGGAACACTTCGAGGAGCGCCAGGCCGATGCCGAACGTGGCGATGACTTCCGAAAGCGCCTGTCCCCGCACGCGCATCAGGATGAAACGGTACATCAGAGCGCCTATGAGAAGGTTCAGGGCCACGGCCAATCCGGCTGCAATGAGATAGGGCAGGCCCATGAAGTGGATCAGCATCCAGGCGACGAAGGCCGCCAGGATGTAGAGGGCCCCGTATGCGAAGTTGGCGATCCCGCTGATACCGAAGGTCAGATTGAACCCGATGGCCATCAAGGCCAGGACAACGCTGTTGATGACCGCATAGAAGACCGTTCCGACAAACATGATGGCGCCTTTCTACGGCAGATCGCCCGTATCAGCAATAGGATGTTCGACAGGATGTTCGACACGACCCGGCGCTTGCGCTGCCGCCTGTGAGCCGCGCTCCTGCAACGACGTTCGAATCCGTCCGCTTCGAACCGGGCGGAGCGTTTCAGCCCTCTGCTATAGTCCGCCGACTGGTTCGGAGTTATCCGCCGGCGGCCCTGCAAACCAAGAGGATCCTCCGGGTTTCTTTGCAGGGCCGCCTCGACGCGGTAGGAAGAGGCCGGGTGGTCTCCAGGTCGAAAACGAGTCCCTCCTGGAAAATCGATCAGGGACATAGCCGAACCGGAGCCGGAATATCGGCTGTTGAAAACACGCTATTTGAGGGACTTGAGGCCTTCCGGCAGTTGTATTCGGCCTTCGGAAATGGCCTCGGGCAGAACGATGATCCGTTTCCCGTCGTCGGTCCACTGGAAGACGGCCGCTATAGCGGCCTCCGATGGATCATAATCGTAGACGGCCTGATGTCCTTCGTCAAAGCGGATCCGGCCCATCACACCCTGCCGGTCGGTCTTGGCGATTTCCGCGGCCAGGGTATCGGGATCGAGCGTGCCGGCGCGCTCGATCGCCTCGGCCAGGATGTAGACCGATTCATAGGAGGGCGCGGGTCCATGGCCGGCCTCCATCGCTTTGCCCCACCGTTTTTCATAGGCATCGTAATAAGCCTGGGAGGCCGGGACCTTGGGGGATGCGATTGCGCTGCCCAATTCAAAGTTGCAGTTGACGGCCCCCCCTATTTTGGCGTCGAACGTCTTCCAGGCGCCGGGGCCGGCAAGCGGCGAGATGAAACCGGCCATCAGGGCCGGCACGCGCATGGTGTGCCACTGCTTGACAAGGATCCCGCTCTGCGGCATATCGAAGATAGGGAGGATGACCTGGGCGCCCTGCGCCCGGATCTTCATCAGGGCCGACGAGAAATCGGACGTACCGGTCGGGTAGCTCTCGGAGCCAAGGACTTCCCAACCCGCCTTCTTGAAATAAAGCTCCGTCATCAATTCGGCTGTCTTGCGGGCCCAGGCGACATCCTGATTCATGATATAGACCTTATTGAAGCCGAATTGCTCGTTGATGAAAGCCATCGTCCCGATCAGGTATTTGACCAGATATTTGGCGTTCAGGCACGTTCTGAAGACATAGCGGTATTTTTCAGGTTCTTGTTTGATCTTCTCTTCCGATGCAGGGGACATGGCAATGGTGCCGATGAGCGGCACCTTGTACTTCGCGAGGATATCCATCCCTGCCATGAGGGCCTCCGAACGGAAGGGGCCGACGACGAGGGCTGTCGGTTTCTGGTCGAGGATCATTTTTTCGAGGCCTAAGAGGGCTTCGGGCACGGGCACACCGGGGGCTGCATCCCGGATGTCGATCGATTCCACTTTGAGCAGCCTTTTTTCGCCACCGACCTGTACGCCGCCTTTCGCGTTGATTTCCTCAGTGGCCATGGTGACGGCCTGAAGGGCCTCCTTGCCTTCGACAAAGCCGGTCGAGGTGGGAACGCCGATGACAATGGGCGCCTGTGCCGGGGCCTCCGCAACCAGAAAGAGCGCCAGGATCAGAGACATCCACATCGGGCCGAAGATAAACCTTGTTCCTTTCATCCGTGTCCTCCTTTTCGAGTGATGAGCCGCGCTGAGGCTGACGCCTTCAGATGAACATGGTCGATGAGTTTCCGGGTCGGGTAGCGACTGGGTTGCCTGGGAATCCTTTTCCTCTTGCCGGGTGCGGCCTCCTTTCCTAACAGAATGTTATCCCATGAGAATCGTCGAGTGCTTACATCATCTTCATCGTCCGGAAAGGCTCTTTTTTGCCGGTCTCGGCATCCGCGTGCGCGAAAAAGATCTGAGCGGACCCACCCTGGAGACACAGGTGAACCCTTGTCATCCGCGTGCGCGAAGAAGATCTTCATTTCCGGATTGAAAATCAGGCTGCGATGAATGAACATTTTCGAAAATCCCTATATAATGCAAAGTGGTCTCGAGATCAATGGTTTCGTTGCCGTCTTTCAAGGTTCTTTCCGCCACCGGGCCTCCTGCTGATCGGTTTTACGTCCAGGGGGCGGGTCCCCGCGTTTTCACACCTCCAGCCCGCCCGACGTCATCTCTGCGGGGGCATGGAATGGCAGCAACTTTCTATAGGGAGCGGCAATCGTGGAAACTTCCGGCATCATTACCCTCACGACCGATTTCGGGTGCGAAGATGTCTACGTAGCGGTCATGAAAGGGGTCATCCTCGGCATTTACCCGAGGGCGACACTTGTGGATATCACCCATGGAATCCGCCCGGGTGACATCCGGCAGGGAGCGCGGGTGCTGGAGGAGGCAACGCGGTTTTTTCCCCCGGGCACGATTCACCTCGCCGTGGTGGATCCCGGCGTGGGGGGGGCGCGCAGACCGCTTCTGGTATGCACCGGGTCCAGCTTTCTCGTGGGGCCCGACAACGGGCTCTTCTGGCCTCTGATCAAGGCGGTCCAGGAGGCGACCGTCCTTCACCTGACCTCGCACGCACATTTTCTCCCCGAAATCAGCAGGACCTTTCACGGGAGGGATATCTTCGCCCCTGTGGCAGGGCATCTGGCTTGTGGGGTCGATCCTCTCGACCTGGGTACCCTCGTCCAGGACCCGGTTCGGCTCGAACTGCGGACCGTCAAGCGTTCGGAAGATGCCATAGAGGGAGAGGTCATCCGGGTGGACCGTTTCGGCAATCTCATCACCAACATCCATCAGCAGGATATACAGTCCCTGGGTTGTTTGCCCGAGGCGAAGATCACCATCGGCGACCATACGATCGAGGGAATCAGGGAAACTTACACCAGTGTTCCGCGTGGTGGGATGCTCGCCCTTCTGGGCAGTTCAGGTTTTCTGGAGATCGCTGTGAACCAGGGCCGGGCCTCCGCACTCGTGGGTGGAAACGGGACTTCGGAGGGGGTTCCCGTCCGGGTGAGCCGTCCGCACGCGGGCCCGGCAGACGGGATCAGCAGCGGATAGCGGCTCGGGAAAAGGAAAAGGCTTATTGGGGTGCCGGCTGGTTTTTCAGCGATTCCAGGTAGGCGTCCCATTCTATGGGCAGAAAATATCTCTTCTTGTTGTTGCAGTCTTTACAGGCGGCGACGATGTTGCCCTTGCTGCTCTTGCCACCGCGGCTCAAAGGGACGATATGATCCATCGTGAGGGCCTCTCGCCCTACCTGCCGATGACAGTAATGGCACACGCCCTTCTGGATCCGATTCTGCCACCATTGGGTCTTCCGCAGGCGTCTTGCCTTCTCTTTTTCCCGCCGGATGTCTTCCGCGGAGACGGTTTCATAAAAAGCCTCGATAATTCGTCCCTCCATCGATATAGTGCCGGCAAGGCCTATTTCTGCGACGAACGAGGCAGGTTTTAGGCTGCGCTCGGCCGGAAAAGGATTGTCCAGGGGTATCGTCGGGGAATCCATTCTTCTTTCAAGAATGAATATAGGTAAGTGTTGGTATTTTGTCAATTTTTTTTAATTGTTCAATGGGCTCGCAGCCAGGAGGGATGGTGGTCCGCGCAAGATCCTCCGTGGCGAAGTTTGACAGACAAGCGGGGTGGAGGGCCTGGTCGAAGCCCGCAGGGAATCCGGATCGTCATTTCCGGTTGACGGCAAAAAAGCGACTGTGATAGAAATGTAAAGATGGGTTTTGACCTCCCCTACTACATGCATCAGGCTATCGAGGAGGCAAAAACCGGTTTCGACGAAGGCGAGGTGCCCATAGGGGCCTTGCTGGTGAGCAGAGAGGGCGCTGTCCTTGCCCGTGCTCACAATCGGACGGTCGGCCTCAGCGATCCGACGGCCCATGCCGAGATCCTGGCCATACGTGAGGCCTGCCTGGGTTGCCGCAATTATCGTTTGACAGGTGCCCTCCTTGTCGTGACCGTGGAGCCCTGCCCTATGTGCATGGGCGCTGTCATTCATGCCAGGGTGGCCAGCCTCGTTTACGGCGTCGCCGATCCCAAATGGGGGGCAGTCGTTTCGCTTTACGAAATGGCCTCTGATTCCAGGCTGAACCACCGTGTGGATGTGCAGGGGGGCCTGATGGAAGCGGAGTGCCGGGCACTGATGCAGGCCTTTTTCAGGCTGCGGAGGGGTAAGGTCCCCTGAGCCGGTGCGGAGAGGTACCGAAGTGGTCGTAACGGGGTCGACTCGAAATCGACTTGTCCCGTTAATAGCGGGGCACGTGGGTTCGAATCCCACCCTCTCCGCCATTTTTCGCCGGGCAAGGAGTATCATCTGCACTATTCGAGGCTGCTGGCACGCTTCGATCCCGTTCCAGGGTTTCAATCCGGAGAGATGTCCGAGCTGGCCGAAGGAGCGCGACTGGAAATCGCGTGTGCTACCATAAAGTGGCACCGAGGGTTCGAATCCCTCTCTCTCCGCCATTTTTTTGCCGCCCTCTTCCATGGGGACGCTATCCCTGCCGTTCCCCGCGAACATTTCCGCGCCTTGTTCGAGTGGTCTTGTCTCGACCCGCTCGCGTGCTGCCGGGACGGCGGCGCAGGCTGCCGCATACCGTTGCAGAGAACGGGCGGGGCTGCTTTTTTGTGTGAATGAACCGGATCGCTTATGTCCTATGAAGTCCTAGCCCGAAAGTGGCGGCCGCAGGTTTTTCAGGAGGTCGTGGGTCAGGAGCATGTGATTCAGACCCTGATGAACGCGATCGTAACAGGGCGGCTGGCGCAGGCCTATCTGTTCAGCGGTGCTCGGGGAGTGGGCAAGACCTCGGTGGCACGAATATTCGCCAAGGCGCTCAACTGCCGGGAAGGCGAGCCGGGGGTCCCCTGCAACCGGTGCCGTTCCTGCCTGGAGATCACCGACGGCTCCTCTGTAGACGTGCAGGAAATCGACGGGGCCTCCAACCGTGGCATCGACGAGATCAGGGAATTGAGGGAGAACATCCGCTACATGCCTTCCTCCAGCCCCTACCGCGTCTACATCATCGATGAAGTGCACATGCTCACGCTGCCGGCATTCAACGCCCTCCTGAAGACCTTGGAAGAGCCGCCGCCGCACGTTAAATTCATCTTCGCCACCACGGAACCCCACAAGGTCCCGGTGACTATCTTATCGCGTTGCCAGCGCTTCGATTTCAAGCGTATTCCTCTGCCCAAAATCGCGGACCATCTGGCGAATGTGAGCCGGGAGGAAGGGATCTCCATCAGCCCGGAAGCCTTGACTGTCATTGCGCGGGCAGCCGGCGGCAGCATGCGGGATGCGCAAAGCCTGCTGGATCAGGTGGTCGCGTTTACCGGGCAGGTGGTCGAAGACGCGCGGGTCGTCGATATCCTTGGGGTGGTCGATCGGAGCCTGGTCTTCGAGACGGGCCGGGCGCTGATCGAAGGCGATCCAGGAGCGTGCCTCCGCGTTGTCGATGAGGCCTTCAACAGTGGCTACGATATCAAGGAATTCTACCGCACCCTCATGGAGCATTTCCGGAACCTGATGGTGAGCCTTGTTTCCTCGGATGAAGGCCTTCTGGAGATGAGCGCGAGCGAGAGGGAGGAGACCCGCGCCCAGGCGAAAAGGGCCGGACAGGACCGGGTTCAGATGATCCTGAACTTCCTGGTCGTGCGGGAAGAGACCCTGCGCTATGCTTCCTCTCCGAGGCTGGTTCTCGAAACCTTGCTGGTCAAGGTGTGCCAGCTGGGGGAATATCTCTCCTTCGAAGGGATCCTCCAGCGCCTGGAGGCTTTGGAAAAGGGGCTGCCGGAAGAAGCAGGCACGGCACCCGAAATATCCGGACCGGTCAACCAGCCCGTTCGAACGGTCAAGGATTCGAGCGGGGGGGAAAACGCCCTTGTCGGAGAAAACAAGACGGCCGGGATGGAAGCCTGGCCGCAGTTTCTGAGGTTCCTTTCCGGCAGGAACCGGCCGATGGGAAACATCCTGAAGGATTGGACCTGTCGCTCCATCGGCGAGCAGGAGGTCGAGCTGGTCAAAAGCAGGCAGCCGTTCACGGCGTCTTATTTCGAGGATGCCGATCACGTAAGGCAGCTATCGGACCATATGGAGGCGTTTTTCAGGCGGCGCCTTAAAATCCGGATCATCGATCCCCCGGATCAGGTGCTCGAACCGGGTTCCCCTCCTCCGCGATCGGAACCTTCGAGCCGCAAGCGATATGCCCATGTCTCCCCGCCGGTCCAGGATATCCTCAACCTTTTCGAAGGGCGGATCGAGAACGACGTCATGCCAGCGGCGGATGCGGGGGGCGTGGACCCGGAAACACAAGAGGAGGACAAAACATGAAAGGCATCCCCAATATGGGCCAGCTCATGAAGCAAGCCCAGCAGTTTCAGGCCAAGATGGCCAAGATGCAGGAAGAACTCGGCGACAGAACGGTCGAGGCCTCGGCCGGTGGCGGAATGGTGACTGTGACGGCCAACGGCCGCCAGGAACTCGTCTCCGTCAGGATCGATCGGGAGGTCGTCGATCCGGACGACATCGAGATGCTGCAGGATCTCGTTCTGGCCGCTGTCAACGACGCCCTGACGCAAGCGAAGAACATGGTCAACGAAGAGATGGGGAAATTGACCAAAGGGTTGAACATGCCCGGTCTTCCGGGCCTGTTCTGAGGCGGTCATTCAGGATTGAACGAAATGGGCATTTACCCCGCACCCCTTGAAAGACTGATCGAACATTTCACGCGGCTCCCCGGTATCGGCCAGAAATCCGCGACCCGGATGGCCCTCTACATCCTGCGCAGCCCGAGGGCGTTGGCGGAAGAGCTCGCCCGGAGCCTGATGGACGTAAAGGAGAAAATCCGCTTTTGCTCGATATGCTGCAATCTGACCGATCAGGACCCCTGCCTCATCTGCAGCAACCCGAATCGCCATTCGGAGACGGTTTGCGTCGTGGAGACCCCCGGCGATCAGATGGCGCTCGAAGAATCCGGAATTTACAAGGGCCGTTATCACGTCCTGCACGGCGTGCTTGCCCCCCTCGACGGTGTCGGCCCGGAGCAGCTGCGGATCGGAGAACTTCTCAGGCGCTTCGAGCCGGAGGGCATCCGTGAGGTGATTCTTGCCACCAATCCTACCACGGAAGGTGAAGCTACGGCGTCCTACCTCGGAAAGGTCATTGCGCAGAAAAATCCGGGCGTCAGGATCAGCCGCATCTCCCTGGGGGTTCCCATGGGAGGGGATTTGAAATATATGGACCGGATGACCCTGCAGCATGCCCTGAAAAGCCGGGTTTCCATCGGATCATGATTTCCCGCCGTGTCATAGAGACCCTCAGGAACATCGTCGGTCCGGAACATCTCAGACTCGATCCATTGGATTTCGAGGCCTACGCGACCGACGGGACCAAGCTTCGCTTTATGCCGGATGCCGTCATCTTTCCAGGAAACGCTCAGGAAGTCTCAGCCATTCTGATCCAGGCCGACCAGGAAAGATTTCCGGTCATCCCCCGTGGAGCGGGCACCGGCATGAGCGGTGGAGCCCTGCCGGTTGCCGGAGGGCTGGTCCTGTCGCTGGAACGCTTCGACCGGATCCTGCTGATCGACGAGGACAATCTGATCGCCAAGGTCGAGCCGGGGGTGATCACGGCCCATCTTCAGGCCGAGGTCGAAAAGCGCGCCCTGTTCTATCCACCCGACCCTGCCAGCAGCGACATATCCACCATCGGCGGGAATGTGGCCGAGTGCGCCGGAGGGCTCCGGGCGGTCAAATACGGCGTCACGAGGGATTATATCCTGGGCCTTACCGCGGTTCTCCCGACCGGCGAGATCCTGAAGACCGGGGTCGAAACGATGAAGGGCGTCGTGGGCTATGACCTCACCCGCCTGTTGATCGGCTCGGAAGGCACGCTGGCAGTGGTGACGGAAATCACGGTGCGGCTGATGCCCCGGCCCGAGACGCAGCGGACCATGATCGCTTTCTTCCCGGAGGTGGCCCAGGCGGTCGAGACCGTGGGGCGGATCATTCGGCGCGGGGTCCTTCCTTCCACTCTTGAATTGATGGACAGCCGGAGCATCGCCTGCGTGCGGGACGAGATCGCCCTGGAGGTGCCGGAAGGGACGGAGGCCTTACTGTTGATCGAGGTGGACGGGGGCCGGGAAGAGGTGGACCGAGATGCCTTGCGGGTTCGTCAGGTCTGTGAGATGAGCGGCGTTTCAGGGTTTTTGGCGGCTGATGACCGCGCGGGAGCGGAGACGCTCTGGGAAGCGCGCCGCAATCTCTCCCCTTCCCTTTACAAGCTCAGGCCGCACAAGGTGAGCGAAGACATCGTCGTGCCCCGCAGCCGTATGGCCGAGCTCGTGAAGTTCCTGGACGCCATGAGCCGGCGCTACGGTTTGCCGATCCCCGCGTTCGGCCATGCCGGGGACGGCAATCTGCACGTCAATATCATGTTGGACAAGACCGATCCCTTGGAGTGTTCGAAGGCGGAGGAGATTGTCAAGGCCCTTTTCCAAAAAGTCATCGCGATGGGCGGGACCCTGTCCGGGGAGCACGGCATCGGGATTACCAAGGCCCGCTATCTCGGGATGGAGATTAGTCCTGCAGGCATTGCGCTGATGCAGCGGATCAAGAACGCCTTTGATCCGCATGGCATTCTCAATCCCGGCAAGATGATGATCTGATAGCGCCCTCTTTTGCAGAGTAAGCAGCAAAGCGATGGCCAAAAGCCCCTCGCCAAGCGGTTTGGTCGGCATTAGAGGATCTTGTCGAGGCTCTTGTAATCCTTGGTGTTGTAGTATTTTTCGACGTCGACGAGACTGAGGCGTTCCAGGGCTTTCTTGAGCGGAACGCTCGTGATTTCGCCGTGCTTCAAACTCGTCATTCGTCCGAAATCCTCGTTGACGATCATGTCGACCGCAGCGATCCCGAATTTGCGTCCCATCCGGCGGTCGTGCGCCGTCGGCGGCCCCCCCCGCTGAAGGTGCCGCAGGGCGACATAGCGTACCTCCATATCGGTCTGCTTCTGAATTTCCTCTGCAATGAAACCGCCGATGCCCCCGAGATACGTATGCCCGAATCCATCCCGCCCACGCTTTTCATAGACCTCGGCCATGCCCCGCGGCTTGGCGCCTTCCGCTACCAGCACGATGCTGTAGCGCTTGCCGCTCTGGCGTTGCTGCTTGAGGATCTCGATCACCCGTTCCAGGAGGAAGTCATGCTCCGGAATGAGGATCACGGCCGAGCCCGATGCCTCGCCGCCTTCGAGCGCCAGCCAGCCGGCCTTGCGGCCCATGCACTCGACCACGAAGATCCGGCTGTGGGAGCCGGCCGTCGTGCGGAGACGGTCGATGTCGGAGGTGATGGTATTGAGGGCCGAATCGAAGCCCAGCGTGTATTCGGTCTCGGAGAGGTCGCGGTCGATGGTCTTGGGGATGCCGACGACCTTGAGCCCCTGCTTGTAAAGTTTATACGCCACCCCGAGGTTGTCGAAGCCGCCGATGACGACCAGGGCGTCCAAACCGAGCTTCTGATAATTCTCCATCAGCACGGCGGATTCGTCCTTCTGGGGATCGAAAGGATTCAGGCGGGTGGTGCCGAGGCGAGTGCCGCCGTAACGATCCCAGGTTCGTACATTATCGAGATTGAGAGGTATGATCCACTGCTTGACGCTTTCCGGTTTCTCCGGTTTGATTTCTATCAGGCCTTTCCACCCGTCGATGATACCGACGATGTCGAACATGACACCGCGCCGCGGGACGAGATCCTTATCCAGGGCGGAGTTGACCAGCCAGTGGATGGTGCTGTTGATTCCCGGGCAGTCGCCGCCTGCAGACAAAACGCCCACTTTTATTTTCATTGGAGGCCTCCGGCCAAAAAATGATAAACTGAGCAATGAATCGCGGTTTTTAAACAAAAGCATAATGCAAAAGCGGCCGGCCTGTCAAGAAATGGCCCCGCGTGCCGCTGAGGCCTCGTTGACCGGAATGATTTCATAGGCAAAAGGATGCCGAAGGATTATGGGGTTTTTTGAAGCTGCACTATTGGGCATGATCCAGGGGTTGACGGAATTTCTGCCCGTCAGCAGTTCCGGCCACCTGGTCGTTTTTCAGCATCTATTGGGGTTCAGAGAGCCCGAGCTGTTTCTTGACAGCGCGTTGCACGTTGGGACGCTCGTCGCGGTCTGCATCTTTTTCCATCGGGACCTGAAGGAAATGACCACGGCCACCCTGCGGCTCAGGATGGACGATCCGCAGACCAGGCTGGTTGCCGCCGTGCTGATCGGCTCGATTCCGACGGCGCTGATCGGTCTGGTCTTCAAAGAGCCCCTCGAGGCCCTTTTCGCGTCTGTGTCAACCGTTGGAATAATGCTGATCATGACCGGCATCGTATTGACCCTGACCGGTTTCGTCTCGAAAAATCATGCCAGGCTTTCTTCTGTTCCCTGGTATGCAGCACTGGCTGTAGGCGTGGCGCAGGGGCTCGCCATTACACCCGGCATCTCGCGCTCCGGGGCGACCATAGCCGCCGGGCTTTTTCTGGGATTGAACCGTGAACTGGCCGGGCGGTATTCGTTCCTGCTGGCCATCCCGGCCATCTTCGGGGCGCTCCTCCTTCAGTTGGGGGCCGAGAACCTGGGAAGCGCAGGTTTGCTACCTGTTGCGGCCGGTTTCTGCACGGCAGCCCTCGTGGGTCTCTTCGCGCTGAAGGTCTTGATGGCGGTGGTGCGCCAGGGCCGCCTGGCCTATTTTGCACCTTACTGTTTTGCGCTCGGGGCCACGATCCTTATTTTTTGAGAGGGACGGGCTGTAGGCAACGCCAGAGCAGCCGGCGGGGTGATGCGCAGGAATGATCCGCTTCGATCTCGAGAAAATGATCCTGCGCAACCACGCTTTCATTCAACGGGGCGGATCGTCGGTTTCGGCATGGATCTGAGCCATGGCCTGTGCGGCGCCATGAAGGCTGCCTTGCGGCAAACGGCCGGACGGATCATGCCGCAAAAACGTGGTCTTACGATGGAAGAGGGAATGGTTTCAGGTGGATTCAGGGAGAGGGCTGTAATGGACAAGTACAAGAGGCCGGGAGCGTTGTCCGGTCCGATGGCGCTTTTGAGGGAGGATGCGCTGATCGCGCTCAAGGGCGTCTGCATGGGTGCCGCCGATGTGGTTCCGGGCGTTTCCGGGGGGACCATGGCCTTCATTCTCGGGATCTACGAAAGATTGATCCATGCGATTCGTTCCTTTGACGCGGAAGCGCTGAAGATGCTGCTCAAGGGGGATTTCAGAGGCGCCGCCGACCATGTCGCCTGGCGCTTTCTTCTGACCCTGGGGATCGGCATCCTGACTGCGATTTTTTCCCTGGCGCGTCTCCTGAGCTGGCTTCTTCGGGATCATCCGATCTTCATCTGGTCCTTTTTTTTCGGCCTCATCGTGGCGTCCGTCGTGGTCGTCGGCCGCCGGGTCTCGGCATGGCGCCCCATGTTGTTTGTGACGTTCATTGGAGGGCTTTTAGGCGCCTACTGGCTGGTGGGCCTCGTGCCGGTCGCTCCGCCCGACGCGGCCTGGTATCTTTTCATGAGCGGCGGGGTCGCCATCTGTGCCATGATACTCCCGGGGATTTCAGGTTCTTTTGTCCTGGTGCTGTTGGGCAAATACCAGACCGTACTCGATGCCGTCAACGAGCGTGACATGGTGGTCCTTGGCCTGCTGGCCCTTGGGGCTTGTGTCGGGCTCGCTGCGTTTTCGCGCCTTCTCGGTTGGCTGCTCGATCGCTACCATGATGCCATGGTAGCGGTCTTGACAGGTCTGATGCTCGGGTCGCTCCGCAAGGTATGGCCCTGGAAGGAGGCCGCCGCGCAGATCAACTCGCTTCCTCCCGAGTGGAATGGAGAGGTCCTGGGGGCCTTGCTGCTGATGATGATGGGGTTTATGCTCGTTCTGGGGCTGGATCGATTGGCGATCCGGTCGGCCTAGTCGCGGTTGTCTTCGACCCTCGTCCACGAGCTGTGCGCACCGATTTCTCCGAGACCGAAAAGCTCGATCATGATCCCCACCCGTGAGTCGGCCTCGGTGTTCTCCAAAAAGAGGCTGGTCGCCCAACATTGGCTTCGATAGCCCAGCCAATAACGGCTGGAGATGTTTTCCTTTTCCTCTATGTTTCTCTCGAGGGACGTCCCCGCCCACAGGCCGTAAAAAAGGTTCACGTCGACCAGGAAATTCAGGTCCTGTTGTCCGTCGCGCCGGTACACGTAGTCGAGCCGGTAATAATCGCGCAGACCGTTGCGCCTGTCGAGGGCCATATCCAACGAAACGGTCGTCGAAACGATTTCCTTGTCGTAATGATCCCATTGGGCATTTCCCCGCAGGTCCACCCTGGGGAGGGGACGCAGGACGAGGTCTGCCTCGAGGGGGGTGAACGGCCGTTCATCATACGGATCATCGGGGTGACGGGCCTCGCCGATATCGTATCCCTGCGTGAGGTCGAAGGTGGCCCATTGGCGGTAGGAAACCGTCCCCTTTTCGTCTTCCAGGCGGGCATCCAGAAAATTTTCGAGGCTGACTTCGAACACGTTGGCCGGTCGCTCGCGCATGATGTCTTCGAACCAGGGCACGGCCTGCTTCTCTTCCTTCAAGGAGCGGTATCGATAGGCGAAAGAGGGCCTGATCTTGTGCTTCAGCTTCCTGGCCCCCATCCAGTCGATCGGATAGATCCGGTCCAGGTTGGTGGACAACTCGGCTGCCAGTTCGTAGGCCTGATTGGAATCCCGGTCGTTCTCGCCGGTGGATTCGCGCTCGATCCATCGGGCGTTGTAAATGTAGCGCACGGAGGGCTCGAATTCCAAATAACGCCCCGGGAAAAAGGGAAACCGGGCCTCGGGGGCGAGAGACAACCGATGCCCCGTGTCCCCGGCATCCCGCCAGACGTAGGTGTAGTCGGAGCCCAGGGCGGTGAACATGGGGAAGTCGAAATATTTGCGCGGCAGCATATTGAAATAGAGATCCCCCAGCGGTTGGGCGGTCCGATCGGCGGCCAAATCTTCGGGCCGCTGATAGTAGGCGGTTCCACCCTGAAGGCTGTAGCCGCTGCTGTCCCGAGCGAGTCGCACGGCCGAACGGCGCAGGGGCGCGTACCGTTCGTCGAGAGGTCGCCCCCAATCGTCTGCAAGATCGGGCCTGGCATCGAATCCGAGCGGGCCTTCATCGAATTCGCGCAGGTAGTCCTGATCGCTCACGTAGTCCAGATCCGCTTTTGCCATCATGCCGGCCGGGAGGGCCTGGTCGGCGCGCCCCCTCAGCCAGTAGCGGGTTTGGTTGGTGCGCGGCAGCGGACTGACATCCAGAGAATCGCTGTCGGCCATATTCTTCGGGCTTTCATCGTCGGAGAGGACATCCGCCAGGAAGCTTCCCTTCGAGCGGGGGTCCAGGATGTAGTTGAACTCGACCCCCTGCATATAGCCTCGTTGGCTCAGGTATCGCTGGTAAAAAGTGGCATCGGCCTGGTCCGAGATGGCCCAGAAAAAGGGAATTTCGATATCGGCTCCGTTCAGGCTCGAGTAGCCGATGCGCGGCGGAAGCAGGCCGGTCTGGCGTTTGGTCTTGGCGGGAAAGATCATGTAAGGAAGAAAAAGCACCGGCATGTCTTTGACGCGGAAGGAGGCGCCTTCGACCGTCCCGTACCCCTCCACGGTGACCTTGACCTTGCTGCCTGTAATGAACCAGGCGGGGTCCGGGCCGTCGCAGGTCGTCAGCCGGGCCTCGTGGATCAGGTAGGTATCCGGGCCGACCTTTTCCATGTGCTTTCCGCTGATGTAGACGTGGTTTTGCTTGAGAAAAAGAACGCCATTCGTAATGCTCCCGGTCTGCGTCTGCAGGTTGAAGACCGCGTGGTCCCCGGTGAAGGTGTCCCCGCCGCTCTTGAGCCGTACGTTGCCCCAGACCTCGGCGATGCCGGTCCTCTGGTCGTAAAAGGCTTCGTCGGCATAAAGCGACTGAGCCCCTTTCGTGATGACGACGTTGCCTTTGGCCTTGTACTGCTGAGTCCTGTTGTCGTAGCCGAGTTCATCTCCGAAGATCTCCCACGGGATGTCCGGCGACAGGACCGTATCGACCCGCCTGCCCCACTCCTGGCACCAGCCGGAGGAGGTTCCGGCCGCCATTGTGGACAGGAAAAGACCGGCGGTGAGGAGAATCGCGATGAGCCGGGGTGTGCCGGTATGATGCATGACAACGTCCTTCGCAGCCTGCCGCGCCAAATGGCTACTAGGGCGGATCAGGTTGGTTCCTGAGGGGGTCGAAGACGACGAGAGCCTCCCCGACGGTAAAAAGAGAGCCACAGATCAGGATGACATCCTCTTTTCCGGCCAGTGAACGCGCCCTGGCGATGGCTTCCGGGATGGAGCCGACGGTTTCCCCGGGAGGCGCATGGGTCCCCGCCGCCGACATGAGCTGTTTCGGGTCGGCCGCTCGGGCATAGACCGGCCGGGTGTAGATGACATACGAACTGATGGGCAGGATGCCGGAGAGAACGCCGGGGATGTCTTTGTCCTCCATGATGCCGATTACGAGGATCAGGCGCCTGCCGGGGAATTCCGACTGGACCGCCGCGGCCAGGTGCCGCATGGCGCCTGGGTTGTGCGCGCCGTCCAGGACGATGACCGGCTCCTCGGATACCACGTGCATCCTGCCGGGCCAGAAGGCCTTTTGAAGGCCCCTGCGCATGTGCTCCTCTGAAACCGCCCACCCGGTCTCCCGCAGCTCTTCGGCCAGCGCGAGGGCAAGGGCGGCATTCCGGCTTTGATAACAGCCTCTGAGGCCGAGCTGCAGGTCTCGGAGGGACTGAAAGCGGCCGTAAAAGTTGAGACCGCGCGGCGTTTTGCGGTAGCGGATTTCTTTGCCGATCCGATACAGGGGAGCCCCCTTTTCCCGGGCGATGCCTTCGAAGACGGAGAGGACGGCAGGCTGTTGGGCGGCCGTGAATACCGGCACACCGGGCTTGATGATGCCTGCCTTTTCCCAGGCGATCTGGCGGAGCGTCCTTCCCAGATAGGCCTGGTGCTCCAGGGAGATGTTGGTAATGGCGGAAACAAGGGGGGTAACGAGGTTGGTGGCATCCAGCCGTCCGCCCATCCCTACTTCGAGGATAGCGAGATCCGTTTGGCGGCGTTTGAAATAGACCAGGGCCATGGCGGTCACCGCCTCGAAGAAGGTCGGCGGCTCCTCGGGAACGACAGCCCCGAGGGTTTCTCGGATCAGTGAAACCGCCTCCTGCGGGGACATTTCTTCGCCGTTGATGCGGAAACGCTCCGTGAAGCGAACGAGATGCGGGGAGGAATAAAACCCGACACGGTATCCGGCCTCCTCGAGGATGGCGGCAAGGAATACGGAGACGGACCCCTTGCCGTTCGTACCAGCGATGTGGGCGTATCGCTCGCCGAGATGCGGGTTTCCGAAGGCCTCGAGGAGATGAGCCGTCTGGGACAGCCCGAACTTGATGCCGAACTTCTGCAGCCGGTAGAGGGAACCGAGCGCTTCTTGGTAGGATGATGGTTGCATAGTCTTTATCTGGTTTCCATCCGGAAATGGCCTTTTTGGCCAATCTCGGCGTCAATCTGCACGTTTGCTTGTGCGGCGACCTGTAGGTTGCCTCCGCGCAAACGCTTGATTTCCTTGATATTGGCCAAAAATCCTCATTTCCGGATTGGAAACCGGGTTCTACCGGAAAATCATTTCCGGATGGGATCTATCTGGGTATAGGGTGTTCCGGCGAGGCTTCCAGCCCGTATCGCGCTACGATGGTGAGCCGCCCGGTCGGGCGGAGAACCCGCCGTTGAGGCGGGCTGGCCGGCCGGGCCCGGATTCCATTCGAAAGTGGTCCGTATATTCTTCAATGGACGGGGCTTTGTCAATTCAAAAGATACCGGCCGACGCGGCCGGAGAACGGTCGTTTCATTACGATCGATGGGTATTGAGGTTCAAGGCGTAAAAGGCCACGGGAACGACAACCAGGGTGAAAAAGGTCGAAGCGACCAGCCCGAAGATCAAGGCCCACGCCAGGCCGCTGAAGATCGGGTCCAGGGTGATGGGCCAGGCACCGAGCGCAGTGGTGGCGGCTGTCAACAGGATGGGCCGCATGCGGGCGGCGCCGCTTTCGAGGACGGCGTCCTTCAGCGGGACTCCCTGTTTCAGGGCGTCCTGAATGAACTCGATCAGGACCAGGGAGTTGCGGATGACAATCCCTCCGAGGGCGATCATCCCGATCATGCTGGTCGCCGTGAAAAAAATGGGGTTCTGGAACCCTTCCACCGGCGGCGCAAAGGCGAGATTGAGAAACCAGAAGCCGGGCATGATGCCGATCAGCGTCAAGGGGACCGATATCATGATCAGGAGCGGAAGGAAAAACGAACTCATCTGGATCACGAGCAGGATGTATATGCCCAGCATTGCCGCGGCATATGCGATTCCGAGGTCCCTGAAGACGTCGAGGGTGATCTTCCATTCCCCTTCGCCGGCCCATTCGGCTCGAATCCCATCAGGAAGGGGCTTGTTCCGGAGCTCGCTTTGCATGTCGAGGATCGCGGTGGCCGGAGGTCTTCCTGCTGTTTCGGCATAGACGAACACCAACCGTTCGAGGTTCTTGTGATAAATGGGCTGATCCTCGGCCACGGCCTTGAAGACGCCCAGTTCCCCGAGCGGAACCTGCGTCCCTTCCGCGGTCAGGATCGGGAGGCCTGCAAGGTGCTCGGTGTCCGATCGCATCTCTTGGGGCATCACGATTCGGATGGAAAGGGGCTGACGCTCTCCGGCCAGGTGAACGGTCGCGGGTTGCCCCCCCTCGAGCGCCGTGCGCAGGGTTTGGGCGATCTGGTGGGTCGAGACGCCATGCAGAGCGGCCTTGGCCTTGTCGGGTTGGAAGTCCAGGCGCTGGCGCGGGGTTTCGGTGCTGTCGTCGATGTCCACGACGAACGGTTCCCCTGCCATCACCTCCTGGACCTGCTTGCCGGCCATGATCAGTTCCGCGTAGGTCTGGTCGGGCGTGCCGTAGATCTCGGTGACGATCGTGGAAAGGACCGGGGGGCCGGGGGGGACTTCCACCAGCTTGATGCGGGCCCCCTCGCGGCGGGCGAGTTCTTCCAGGTCTTTCCGGATCCGGAGAAGGATGGTGTGGCTTTGCTGCACCCGCCGCTTCTTGTCCGCCAGATTGACGCGGATGTCGGCCAGGTTGCCTGCCTCCCGGAGGTAATAATGCCGGACCATCCCGTTGAAATCCATGGGGGATCCGGTTCCCACATAGGAGACGAAGTGGGTGACCTCGGGGACCCCGCGCAGGTATTCCTCGAAGGCTCGCACCGCCCGGTCGGTGGCCTCGAGCGGTGTGCCCTCGGGCATGTCGATCACGATCTGAAATTCATCCTTGTTGTCGAAAGGCAGCATCTTGAGCGGCACCTGCCTGAAGAGGGCCAATGCCGCCGAGGCGCACAACAGCAAAACGACCGCGAGTGCCAGGGCCCAGCGCATGGGCCGGGAGGCGAGGAACGGACCGGTGATCCGCCGATACACCCGCCTGATCCATCCGGGTGCCGCGTCGGTTTCCACCTCCGCCTCACCCGGCGATTGCGGCGCCCGTTTGCGGATCAGGACCCAGCTCAGCCAGGGGACCACGGTCAGGGCGCAAACGGTGGAAAAAGAGACGGTCAGGGGGACGTTGGCGGCCATGGGCGCCATATAGGGGCCCATCATCCCCGTGATGAAGAAGAGCGGGGTGAACGAGACGATGATCGCCAGAGTGGACATGATGACAGGCGGCAGGACCTCCTTGACCGCGAACAGGGTCGCCATCTCGGGTTTTCTGCGTCCTGCGAGGATGTGGCGCTGAATGTTGTCGACATTGATGATCGGATCGTCCACCACCAGGCCGAGCGAGAGAATGAGCGCGAAGAGGGTCACCCGGTTGATGGTGAAGCCGAAGAGGTAGTTGACGAAAAGCGCCAGGGCGAAACTGAGCGGGACCGCCACGGCTACGACGAGCGATTCCCTCCAGCCGAGCGTGAGGACCAGGAGGCCGACCACCGTCAGGATGGCGAAAACGAGGGAACTGAGGAGTTCGTCGACCTTCTGCTGCGCCGTGCGGCCGTAGTTGCGGGTCACGACCACCTCGACCCCGTCCGGGATGACCGTTTTTTTGAGCGTTTCCATACGCTCGAGGATGTTTCGGGCGACATCGACGGCGTTGGTTCCCCGTTTCTTGGCGAGGGCCAGGGTGACGGCGGAATGAGTGACAGGCCCGGTTTCGAGGCCGAGGCGTTGGGCCTCGGCGTAGGACATGCCGAAGCGGGCGTGTCGGACCGGTTCTTCCGGGCTGTCGGAAACGGCGCCTAGGTCGCGCAGATAGACAGGTTTCCCGTCGTGCACGCCCACGACAAGGTTTTCCACCTCGCGGGCGTCGGCGACGAACGCGTCGCTCGTCACGGTGATTTCGAGGTTGTTATGCACGATGGTCCCGGCGGTGACCGCGGCGTCGGTGGCCTCGAGCGCATGGACCACCTGTAGCAGCGAGATGCCGAAAGCGGCCAGGTTTTCCGGCAAGACCTCCACCCGGACCTCGCGCGCCCGGCCGCCGACGACCCCTGTCCGTGAAATGTCCGGGACCTCGGCGAGGCGGGCCAGCACCTCCTCCCCGATTCGATGCAGGGCGTGATCGTTGTACCGGTCGGAGTGCAGGGTCAGGTTGAGGATGGGAACGTCATCGATCTCGACCGGTTTGATGACCCAGCCGCGGACGAGGGGCGGCACCGCGTCGATATTCATCGCGATCTTGTTGTGCAGCTTGACGAGCGAGTTTTCCCGGTGCTCCCCCACAAAGAAGCGCACGGTCACGACGGCCATATCCCGACGCGACATGGAGTACACGTATTCGACACCCTCTATTTGCCAGAGGAGCCGTTCGAGGGGCGTGGCGACGAGTTTTTCCACCTCCTGGGCGGTTGCGCCCGGGGCGTGAACGAAGACGTCGGCCATGGGAACCACGATCTGGGGTTCCTCCTCGCGCGGAGTGATCAGAACGGCGACCACGCCGGCGGCCATGGCGAAGACGAGGAACAGGATGGAAAGGCGGTAATTCAGAAACTGCTGGACGACAAGAGGGATAAAACCCTTCGGGCTGGTTTCGAGATCGTTCATTCCCGCTCACCCCGCAGGGCTAGCACCTCTCCGCCTTCGAGCCCGGCGAGGACCTCGATCCGATCGTCATGAACAGGGCCGGTCTTGATCAGGACCTCCTGCCATCGGCCGTCCATCTGGATCAGGACGGTGTGAAGCTGCCCGACCGTGCGCGGGGCCGAGCGCGGGATCAGGATCGCCGGTCTTTCCTTGACCGGCACCAGGAGGCGGCCGAACATGCCCGGGAAAAGCGTCGGATCTGAGGGCAGGGCCGCTTTGACCAGGATCGACCGGGTCGAGGGATCGGCGGCGGGAACGATCTCCTGAATCTCCACATGCAGCCTCCTCTCGAGAGCCGGGATCACGCAGGCCAACTCCTGGCCGATGCGGACCCATGGCAGCAGCCCTTCGCGGACGTAGGCCTCGATCCGCAGACGACCCGGCGTTTGCAGGGTCAGAAGGGTCTTGCCCGGGAAGGCGAGATCGCCGGGGTCGGCGAGCCGCTCGACGATCTGCCCGTCTTCCGGCGCCAGAATGCGGGTGTATCCCAGGTGGACGTCGGCGGCCCGGACGGCCTCCTCAGCTTGCCGGGCGCCGGCCTGAGCCTCGGCCAGGGCTTGCCCGGCCTGCTCCCGCCTGGCCTTGGCCTGTTGAAGACCCGAAAGGGCCTGTTCCAGGTCCTGCGCCGTTGCAGCCTCCGCTGCAGCATAGGCCTCGATCCGCCGGTGATGGGTCCGGGCCTGCTCCAGGACGGCTTCGGCGGCCAGGATCTCCTGGCGTGCCCCGGCTACGCGCGCCTGGGCCGCGCCGTAGGCCTCTCGGGTCTGTTGCAGCCGCGCTTCGATCTCTCTGGAATCGAGCAGGACGAGCGGTTCGCCCTTTTCGACTCTGTCGCCGGGGCGCACTCGGATCTCTCTGATCCGGGCATGCACAAGGGATTCGATCCGGGTCTCGGTGAGGGGACGCACGGTTCCGACGGCCTGGTAAAACTCCGTGATCATCGTCCGTTCCGCAACGGCGGTGCGATAGGATTCTGCGCCTGCCGGCTCGGGAACGGATGCAGTGCCGGTGCCCGGGCCGACCTTGTCAGGGACGAAAAACCCGGTCATATAAAGCATCAACAGGATCAGGATCAGAGTCCCTCCGGCGAAACCAGCCCATTTGAGGCGGCTTTTCGACGGCTTGCGCATCGCGTCACTCCCGGTTGTCATTCGGATATCCCCAGCGTCCGAGGGCACGGCCCACGGCGGCCAGGGCCTTTTCGCCGTCGTAATAAGCGGCCCTGGACAGCATCCGGGCCCGGTTGCGGGCCAGTTCGGCATCCAGGTACCGTGTGATGTCCGCCGATCCACCCTCGTACTGCATCTTGACGATGCGCAAGGCCTCGTCCGCCTGGGCTTCGGCGGCCAGGGTGACCTCGTGGCGCGCTCTAGCCTGGGCCAGATCCAGATAGGCCTTTTTGAGATCCAACTGGATGGCCTGGGTCGTCTTGCGGTCGGTGGCGAGCAGCTCCTGAAGGGCCCAGCCGGCCTGCCGCACCCGGGCCCTGCTGGCGAAACCGCTGAAGAGGTCCCAGTTCACCATCACGCCAAGGGTCCAGTTTTCACGATCACGTTCGAAGTCCAACCCGGGGTCGTCGAAATAATACCGCCCCTGGGCGTCGATCCGCGGCAGATACTCAGCACGTGCCGCGTCGAGAGCCATCCTGCTCTGCACGAGCCGGCGGCGGACCACCTGCAGTTCGGGGCGGTTCGCCAGGGCCTCCGGCAGTGCCGCGGTATAGACTTCGGGAACGGAGAGGGCGACCTTTTCGCCCCGCACGAGATCGAGGCGGGTATCCGGATCGTGCCCAAGCAGATTGGCCAGCGCCGCTTCGGCGAGGCTCAGGCTGTTTTCGGCCCTGATGCGTTCTTCCCTCGCCTGGGCCAGCCGAACGTCCAAGGAGAGGACATCGGATTTGAGGGCCCCGCCGGCCCGGTACCGGGCCTGCGTGGTCCGCAGCTGCGCCTCGACGGTTTCGACCGATTCATCGGCCACCTCCACGAAATCGACGGCTGCGAGGAGGTTGAAATAGCCGTCGATGACCGAGGCGATGAGGGCGTTCTCTATGCTGAGGCGATCCAGCTGCTCGATCTCGAGCCCTGTTTCTGCCATACGTTTTCGGAGATAGTCGCGGCCGCCGCTGAACAAGTTGATGCGTGCCTGGATCCCGGCCTCGTAATTTTCGAACCAGCCGGGGTAGTTGAAATCGGCGTCCGGCGGCAGCAAACGCTGGTCGATTTTCTTGAAGAGGAAGGCCGATGGCGCATTCCCCTGCAGGTATTCTCCATACACACCGATCGTGGGCCAGAAAGCCGCGGCGGCCTCTGCGATCATGGACTCCGATTGACGCATCCGCGCAAGGGATATGGAGATATCGGGATTATTTGCGAGGGCTATTCGAATCGCGGAATTCAGATCCAGGCGCTTCGGAATGGGCATGAGGGGCTCTAAACCGTTCTCTGATAGGGAACGGGGCTCAGAAACCGCCTGGGGAGGGCGGTAGGCCGCCGCGATGGAATGATAGGTGTAACGGTCGGCCGATCGGCACCCGAGAGAGGTCAGCAAGACCAGGAATGGCAGCAAGAGCAGGATCCAGGCCGAAGATGTGTGAGTTGCCTTCATTTCACCCTGAGATTCGGTTCCTCGTTCCGTTCAAACCCACCGATCCGTCCGGGAAGGCCGCTTTCCACCCACCGGCTGCGGAGCACCCGGTCTAAAACAGCGGGTGCAGACGCGGTTATGCCGAGTCATGTTGGAGCCTGCGGGAGACTCCTTTACCGGAAGGGAATGGAATCTGAGTTTCGGCCATGTTTGCAGAGAAGCGGCCCCGCATGCAAGCCATATTTTTGCTTTGATCATACCGGAACTTATGATAAACGAATCGAGCTTGGTTCTCTTGAGCCATGATATTTTTTCCTTCGGATGATTTCAAGAAGAGGTCTCGGTCGGATGTCGGGATCGGGAATGACTTCAGATTTTCAAGGAGAGCGAGTGATGAATGAAAAGCAGCAGGACTTGGCTGGACCGGGAATCGGTGACTATGCCGAGCTCGAGAAGATCCTTCCGGACGATTACGCGTCCCCGCTGTCTCCGAGGGAGACGCAGGAGGCCATCTATGCAGCCAAAGATTACATCGAAGAAAACCTGTGCCGGCAGCTGAATCTCATGCGGGTGACGGTGCCCCTGATCGTCGATGTGGAGAGCGGGGTGAACGATTACCTGGACCGGGATGGGTCCAGGAGCCCGGTCCAGTTTCACATCTCGAATGACCGGGACAAGCACCCGGTCGACGCGCAGATCGTCCAGGCCGCCACCAAGTGGAAGCGCATTGCACTCCGGCAGTTCGGGATGCAGATCGGGGAAGGGGTTCTGACGGACATGCGGGCGGTCCGAAAGGACTACTTCCTGGATCATGACCACAGCGCCTACGTGGACCAATGGGATTGGGAGATGGCGATCACGCCGGAGCAGCGGAACCTGGATTTCCTGACGGAGGTGGTCCGCAGGATCTGGACGGTCCTGAAAGGGGCCGAGCAGCACGTCCAGTCCTTGTTCCCGGCGCTCAAATCCAGCCGGTATCCGGATCTGCCCGATGAACTCACGTTCATCCATGCAGAGGACATCCTGGACCGCTATCCGGATCTTCCCCGCAAGCAGCGCGAAACCCGGATCGTCCAGGAATACCCGGCTGTCTTCATCTACGGCATCGGCTGGGTGCTGAAGGACGGATACCCGCACGAGATGCGCGCGGCGGATTACGACGACTGGGCGACCGAGACGGTTTCGCGGGATGGGCGGCCGATGCATGGCCTGAACGGCGATATCCTCGTCTGGAATCCCGTTACGAAGAGGCGGCACGAACTGACCTCGATGGGCATTCGGGTCAATGCGGAAACCCTGCGACAGCAGCTCGAGATCAGCGGCCAGCTCGATCTCCTCAAGATGCCCTATCACCAGGCGGTGCTGAAAAACGAGATCCCCCTCAGCATCGGCGGCGGTATCGGCCAATCGCGCACCTTCATGCTGCTGTTGCAGAAGGCCCATCTGGGCGAGGTGAGCGTGAGCGTCTGGCCGAAGGTGCTCAAGGAAATGAGCGCCCGGAAAAACATACATGTCCTCGACTGACCAAGCGCCTGTGATCGAGCGCGGGCGGCGGAGAAGGCGATGCGCCCCTTCTGTATCTGGATTACCGGCAGGCCGGGCTGCGGCAAGAGCACGGTGACGATGGGTCTTCAGGCCCTGCTGCAGGCCGAGGGGATCGATGTCGTAGTGCTGAACCTGGACAGGCTTCGCAGGATCCTGACCCCGGAGCCGTCCTACACGGAGGAGGAACGCTCGATCGTTTACCGGGCCCTCGCCCTGATGGCGCACCTGCTCGTGGAACGAGGAGCGAAGCAGGTCGTGATCGACGCGACGGGCCATCGGCGCCGGTTCCGTGATCTGGCGCGGTCCCTGATCCCTGACTTTGCCGAGGTCTATCTGGCCTGTTCCGTCGAGGTCTGCGAGGCCCGTGAGGCCGGGCGCAAGTCGGCGCTCGTCCAGACCGAGCTGTACCGCAAGGCCCGCAGCGGCCGTCTCAAAGGTCAGATGCCGGGAATCGATGTGCCGTACGAGGAGCCGTTCCAGCCCGAGCTCGCGATTCCGATCGGAGAAATTGCAGCGGAAGAGGCCGCCAGGCGGATTTTCGATTACATCGAGCGGCGCTGGGGATCGGCCCCTAGGTAAAAGGTATGAGGCGGATTGGAGAAAATTCCGTGATGAGCCCGCTCAGGGGTGGCTGCTTTTCAGCCGTTGCCGCCCCTCCGGCGGTGTCTTCCCGGAGGGTGGGGAGGGAGTTGAAAATCGCCTCCATCGATGTGCAGGGTTTTTCCGAGGACCAGCGCTTCGGCGACGGTCCGCCTGGCTTCGGCCAGGATGCGGCCGAAGGTCTGGCGCGAAACGTTCATCTTAGCGGCGGCCGCCTCCTGATCGAGCCCTTCGAAGTCGCTCAGGCGGAGGGCTTCGAGCCCTTCGAGCGTCAGGAGGACCTCGCAGCGCCCCCAGGGGGGAACGCTGTTCGGCAGGAAACCGGTCACAACGGGGGGATTTTGAATGAATCGTCGTTTTCTGGGCCGGGGCATAGGGTTCCTCTCGCCTTTTTATTTTGAGCCTGTGAGCATAATGCTAACCTGGAAAGGCATCCCGTGTCAACCCGATCGATTCATCTCCACCGGCAGGCAATCCTTTCTAACTTGAAGCTTTGACGTAGACGTGCTATTCGTGAGCAAAAATGGGATCCCTGAAAGAATAACGGTTTCCCGAAATGAAACGCCTTTGAAGACATGAAGGAAGACACCCATGGCCGGCAGTGCACGGAAACCGGGCGGCGTCGTCGATGAAGAGAAGATGAGGCGTGCCATTGCGGAGGCCCGCAAGGCCGCAGCCGAGCGGGAGAAGGGCTACCGAGAGCAGTCCCTGAAGATCCACCCGTGGGTCTGCGCCCGTTGCGGCCGGGAGTTCACCCGCAAAAACCTGCATCTGCTGACCGTCCATCACAAAGATCACAATCATGACAACAACCCGGCGGATGGGAGCAACTGGGAGAATCTCTGCGTGTATTGCCACGAAAACGAGCACCGACGCTATCTTGATCATGTCGAAGGGGGCGGTGCCGAGGCGGGTCCAGGCAGGGATGCGAAACTGACGCACAGCCCGTTTGCCAAGCTTCAGGGGCTGGTCGTGAAGAAGGATTCATGATGATGGGTTGAAGCGCCTTGGCGCTTCGCAGTGCGCACAGAGGAGTTGAACCATGACGAATCATCCCCTGGCCGGCCGGCCGGCGCCGCGATCCATGCTGATCGACGTCCCCGCGCTGGTCTCGGCCTATTACACGGAAGAGGCGACAGGAAAGGTGTCCTTCGGCACCTCGGGCCATCGAGGATCGTCCAGGAGCGGGACCTTCAACGAACCGCTGATTGCCGCCATCGCTCAAGCCATCTGCGAATACCGTCTGCAGAACGGCATCACCGGCCCGCTTTTCCTCGGGGTGGACACCCATGCCCTTTCCGAACCTGCCTACCGCACGGCCGTGGAGGTGCTGGCCGGAAACGGGGTCCAGCTGAGGCTTCACGACCGTCGGGAGTACACGCCGACACCGGTGATCTCCTTCCTGATCCTGGAGCACAACCGGCGCGGGCAAGGCCCGCCGGCCGACGGGATCGTGATTACGCCCTCCCACAATCCCCCGGAAGACGGTGGCTTCAAGTACAACCCGCCCCAAGGGGGGCCGGCTGATGTCGATATAACGGCCTGGGTCCAGGAGAGGGCCAATGCCATCAAGGGCGAGCACCCCGAGGCCATCAAACGGTTGCCCTATCGAAAGGCTCTTCAGGCTGAAACCACCGCTTTCATGGATTTCATCACCCCTTTTGTCGAAGCGCTGGCCGAGGTCGTCGATATGGATGCCATTCGCGGCGCGGGACTCAGGATCGGCGTCGATCCGCTGGGGGGGTCGGGCATCCACTACTGGGCCCCGATTGCCGAGCGGTACGGGTTGAACCTGGACGTGGTCAACCCGTACACCGACCCGACCTTTGCCTTCATGCCGCTCGATGGGGATGGAAAGATCCGCATGGATTGCTCATCGCCTTACGCCATGGCCAACCTGATCGGCATGGCCGGGCGTTTCGACCTCGCCTGGGGCAATGATCCGGACTTCGACCGCCACGGCATCGTGTGTTCGAGCGGGTTGATGAACCCGAACCACTACCTGTCCGTGGCGATCTGGTATCTCCTGCAGAACCGTCCCCGATGGCGCAGGGACCTGGCGGTCGGCAAGACCCTGGTGAGCAGCAGCATGATCGACCGGGTGGTCGCAGCCCTCGGCCGGAGGCTCTACGAGGTCCCTGTCGGTTTCAAGTGGTTCGTTTCCGGATTGCTGGGCGGGAGCCTCGCCTTCGGAGGAGAGGAGAGCGCCGGGGCCGCTTTCCTCCGGCGGGACGGTTCCGTCTGGGTCACCGATAAAGACGGGTTCTGCATGACGCTTTTGGCCGCCGAGATCATGGCGAAGACCGGGAAGAGCCCGGACGAGATCTATCGCGACAAGCTGGTTGCCGACTACGGGGCCACCTTTTATAACCGGGTCGACACGCCGATTACGGAGGCCGAGAAGGCCGTTCTGAAGCGGCTCGAACCCGGTTCCGTCGATGCGGGGCATGTGGCGGGCATCGCCGTCCAAAAGGTGTTGACGCGGGCGCCGGGCAACGATGCACCGATCGGCGGGGTCAAGGTCGTCCTGGAGGATGGGTCCTGGTTTGCCATCAGACCCTCGGGGACGGAGCCCAAAATGAAGGTCTACATCGAAAGCTTCGGGGGTGAGGCGTTGTGGGATCGGATTTACGCGGAGGCGCTCCCACTGGTTTTTTCGGGGAGCCGATAAGGATCGATCGGCATCCTTTCGATCGCAGGCCTTTCCCGCAGACCGAACTGGATTCATTTGGGATAGAATGCGCGGCGGTTTTGGAGCCGGCGCACGGCTAACGCCTGAACAGCCACGCGATGATCGACAGGATCAGACTGATCAGGATCATTGTGGTGATCGGGATGTAGATCCTGACGTTCGGCCTTTCGATCAGAATATCGCCCGGGAGGCGCCCGAACGGAATCTTTCCCAGCCAGGGCCAGAGAAGGCCCATGAAGACCAGCAAGACCCCGGCGATAATCAGTATGCGGCGTATCTCCATCCGTGTTTTCCTGACCGTTCGGCGATGAAAGGTCGCCGGAACCCGGCGTTGTCCGAACGGGCGATTCTATCCCTATCCAATGTGAAACAGCCGCCCTCCACCGCGCGAAGGTTTCGGTGGGAGGCGTGGTGATTGAGGTTTCGCCCCACCGGGTGCTACGCCAAAGGGCCGGATCATCGCCTTCGAGCGGCTTCATCCCGAAGAGAGGGGACGCCGAGCATCTCTTCCAGCAGGATCCTGGAGACGGATTGCCAGACATCGGGGGGCAATTCCACCTGCCGGTCCGGGTCTGTGTCATCCGGATCCCTGAAGAGGTAAGCCGAACTCGCGACGAAAATCGGGAAGTGCTCCCTCGGCTCATAAACTCCATCGAACCGCTCGACCCACGACCCGCCGAGGTCGGTCCCTCTCGCGAGCAGCGCCAGCCTCACAACTTCATGAAACGCAGCAACGTTCTTGAGCCCCCTGAGAGTCTTTGAATTCTCTCCCAGCTCCTTTTCCTCGTCATAGACGACCGTGCTGACCATGACCGTCTTTGTGCCGTAGTCCACATCAAGGCTGCTCTCCTCCTGGAGCGGCTCGATCACAACCAGGGGGTATTCCTGCTGCCCCGGCGGGTCATCCTCATCGATGCCGACATAAACAGTCGGCCCCGCACTGTAATTGGCGACGCACCAGGCCGCCACTTCGCCGCTCCCAAGCACCGCATCCCTGACATACTCAACGAGGTCCCAGAATTTCATCTATTGCCGCCTGAACTTCGCCCTGTTGTCCCTCTCGCACTCGCAATGCCAAACGCCCCGAACCCCCTCGGCCTTTACAACATACCAAGTCTCGGGATCCCCCGAAGCATCCTTGGCCTGGATCTCCGCTCTATAACCCGGCCTCGAGGAAACATCCGACTGCCTCAGCCTCACCAAGCCGTCATAGACAAGCCCGCCGTCCCGGTCCCTTTCCCCCAGCCGCTTCAGGATCGCCGGAATCCCCTCGACCACAGTTCCCCCGTCTCCGGGGTCGAAATCCACCAGCTCGACCCACGGCATTTCCTCCGCAAACACCGCGTCAAGGTCCTTCAGCGCCAGCTCTTTCGGGCTTAAGATCGCCATCGTCGAACCTTTACGTCTTGATGTTCCCGATCAGATAAACGCAGTTTGCGGCGATATCGCTCTTGACCGCTCCGGTGTTGTCCATGGATCTTATCAGGGCCTCGTCCGTGTGGTGGCGCACCCTGAAAATATCGCTCCTCCGCTGCTCTTCCCGGTACTGCTCGACAATCGCGTTCTGCGGGCTGTCCTCCGTCCACAGAAACGTGAACCCGAAGCCCGGGCGGCTGAAATTGCCCCTCTCGGCAATCTTGATCAGCGCCGCGTATTCATTCGACCAAATGTCCGCGATCTCAGCATCCAGCCCCTCCCCCGCGCTGTTATAAACCGCACCGCCGACCAGCACCCTGGGGATATTGAACAGCCGCGCAAGGTCCTGGCTGCTCATCCGGTTGATGTCGATCCCGGGATAGGTGTACCTGAGCCGCTCGACCACCTGATCGCTGTTCCTCAGATTGACAAAGGTCGAATAGCTGATAATCAGCGCGTCCGGCAGGAGCCCGGTCTTGCTTCTCATCGACAGGACCCCGTCATTGATGTCGTCGATCGGAGTGCTGTTGTCCGCGTCCCATGCGGTGGTGACGTTGTTCACCGTGAACGAGGCAGCATCGATCACCTTGCTGGCGATCCTCTTTTCCTGCTTCCGCATGATCACGTCCCAGGCCCGCTGGGTCGCCATGAAGTCGGCAGCCCCCTCCGCTTCCTGCTCCAGGAGCTCCCGCTCGACATCGTCCACGGGCTCCTCATAGCCGTTCTCATCGGTCGCATAGCTCCCCCGCTCGTATTCCCAAGAGCTTCTGGGGTAGGCCCCTCTGGGCGCTCTCGCAGTCTCCGTATCGTGCAGCAGAGCCTCGACCGGGATCACCGGATAAACGCCGGACTGCTTCTTCACCGGAAACAGCGGCATCACCTCCAGCCCGATGAACCCCATCGTCTGGCCCTGGGCCCACTCCAGAACCATCAACCCGAGATCGGGCCGGTAGTAAATTGAATCACTCTTTGCTCTCATCCTTCCCGCTCCTTACATTCGAAAAAATCTTCACTCAGCCTTCGCAGCCCCTCAACTGCGCCTATATGGGCATCACCTTGATAATCTGCCCGTCAGATCCCGCCTGCATCGCGACGGCCTGCGGATCCGCGACCCCGACCGCGTCCGTCAGCGCTCCGCTGGCCGCCGGATAAAGTTCGGTTCCCACCGCAATCGCCGTATCCACCGCACAGACGACGTCAAACAGGCCGCCCTCGTTTTTCAGCCTGACCGTCACGAGATCCCCCGCACCGGCCGCAAACTCGGTGAAGCCGATGTAATCCTCGTCGAGCCCCGCGTGCTCGACCTCCGGCGGCGAAGCCGTAGTCCCGCTTGAGAGCTTCACCCTTCGCTTGGCCTCCACAGCCGCCCCAGCGGTGAATGTCGGCCTCCCTTCGATGTAAGCCATACCTAAAACCCCCTCCTGCTCATGAAGTTGAAAATCGACCCCGCTCAGTGGACCGCGCGCCCATTTCGCTTCGCCAGCCATTCCTTATGGAGATCAGGCCGGCTCAGCGCCACAGCCTTCAGCGCCTCGCTCTTCCTGCACCCATTCGACCTCTGGTGCTCTTCGACCAGCGCCATGTAGTCCTTCTCCTCAATCCTCGAGCCGCCTTCCGCGCCAGGATTCACCCCCTGCCCGGCCCCCTTGACCGCCTCGAGCATTTCCTTTTTGAACCGAGCCTCACCCGAAGGCTCCTCAGGCTTCTCCCCGCTTTTGGCCAGCTCCGCGACCGCCTTGTACTGCTCTGCGCTCACCCCCGAGGCCGCCAGCTTCTCGATCTTCGCGCCCTGGTCCTCACCGAAGTGGGCTTTCACCAGTCCGAGAACATGGCTCCGCTCCTCTTCGCGCCCGGCCATCACAGCAGCCTCAAGGTCCACACTCCCCGCTCCGGCCTCAAAAACCTCTTCATAAACCTCGGGATGCTTTTCCTTCAGCGTCTTCGCATCCATCCTTCGCCCCTCCTTTTCACTTACAAGAATCTTGATCCTCCCAACCGCCGCCTCCATATCGCCCACCTGATCCACAGCCCCGGCCTCAAGGGCCTGCGCTCCAACGAACTCGCGGCCGTCCGCGATCCGCTCGAGGACTTGGTCGACCGACAGCCCGCGCTGCTCCGCCACAGCCCGGACAAATA